>Ga0070729_10000344_pt1 | contig 104769 bp, 89 predicted proteins | sample tdDd472_FD_66725 | JGI IMG/M metagenome (GOLD analysis project Ga0070729, IMG submission 66725) | Marine sediment microbial communities from the Atlantic coast under amendment with organic carbon and nitrate - tdDd47.2 | ecosystem: Environmental > Aquatic > Marine > Coastal > Sediment | place...
CCTGGTTGATATCAATGAACTGTGGCACCAGCGTTATCTCTACGATACCGGGTTGTTTTACAAATATGATTCTTTTGCCGCCGAAGGTCAGGATACGGGAGCCCATGCACCATGGGGTGACCAGTATTTCAACGACCCGGCCCATTATTTTAAAAACCAGTCAACATTTTCATTCCTCAATAACGAACCGTACTCAACAACCTATCTTTACAATCCTTATTACGGCGTTACTTCAACTGAAGGTTCCGGGAGTCCTGTTCATTCACTTCCAACCGGATGGTCCGCATCGAATATTGGAAATCCATCTCTTGACGGTTCTGAATATCAGCTGAACGGGACTTATGTCCTGGACGGTGCCGGTACCGGATTGTCCGGAAACAGCGATCAGTTTAATATTGTCTATAAACAGCTTGAAGGGGATGGTGAAGTTGTCGTCAAAATATACAGCATACAGGAAGATATCGATGACTGGGCTAAAGCGGGGATAATGATTCGCGATTCTCTCTCTGCAGATTCAGCTTTTGTCATGGCCGGAGTCACTCCGGCCAATGGAGCAATTTTTCAACATAGATCTCAAAGCAGCGAAAACAGCAGTTATTCTGCTGCCTCTTCAGTTAGTACTCCTCTTTGGGTTCGGCTTGTGAGGAGCAGCGGTACTATAACGGCTTATTATGGCTCTGACGGTAGTACCTGGACATATCTCAACAGCACATCTGATTCTTTAGGAAATCTTGTTTATGCCGGTTTGACGGTCACTTCAAGTAATACAGCAAAACTCTGTTCCGCTACATTTGATAAAGTGACTGTAAGCGAATAATCAGTTTTGTTAAATTGACTTCGAATAGAAATGGAGGACTTCTATATTGTAGGGGTTCTCCAGATTGCGATGCATTTATACCATTATATCAATGTCAAAAATACATCTTTGTATCCAGGTTGGAAATCAATGGAGAGTCCATATACGGGACCTCTTACTGGTCTACCTTTGGAGAAGGTCCGACTGAAATTGTTGAAGGAGCTTTTACCGATGTGGACAGAGCTCCCTTTACCAGTGAAGATATGAGATTTACCTATAGAGTTCCCCATATCTATTGCAATGTTCTCAGATGATCTGAGGATAATACAGTGGTTATAAAATCTCTGAAAAAAGCAGCTTCTGTTTTCAGGGGCATGTAGAAAAAATTGAACTGCTGGGCTTTGAGAATGCTTTATCGTTTATCAGAGATGATGATGGATTGATAATTTCAATAGAGGGATCTATCGAATCTGATTATCCCGTATGTCTGAAAATAACTATTAATTGCCGGTCCCCTCGTCTGTGATCCTGATTCCGTAGCCTTTTCAGAGCGCAGAACTGTTCCCGATTTTCCCTCGCTGAAAATGATCCCCCTTCTGCGAAAAGCGAGCCGTTTAGGCCTGAACGGACCACTATTGATCCGGTTTGTGTTTTGGATATTATATAATCTGCTGTAGATGGTTGCTTCATTTGTGTACTTCTTTTATATAATTGTTATTGGCTTTTAATAATACGCGCTTCGCTTGAATTGTTTTATTGTTCGCCCCTGCGAGTCTCGGGTTGTTATTATCTTGCTGTAAAGCGCGCTTCGCTTGAATTGTTTTATTGTTCGCCCCTGCGAGTCTCGGGTTGTTATTGACTTGCTGTAAAGTGCGCTTCGCTTGAATTGTTATATTGTTCGCCCCTGCGAGTCTCGGGGCTCATTTATCATCGTATTTTTCCCAGTAGATATCCACCATATCGTGGTTTTCATTTCTCATCCTCCAGTTAAGCAGATGTTCCATATAGACTCTGGAAATATTCTGATAATCAGGATTTTTAATTAAATTGTTTAATTCTTGCGGATCGGCCTTTAAGTCGAAAAGCACATTGGGCATTGCCGGATCGCAGAAATGGACATACTTGTACTCCTTATCTCTGATGACCCACATCAGATGGTTGTTCAGGTCTATGTCTTCAGGTTTGTAGCGTCGATAATCCTCTTCTATGTAAATTGCCTCCTTCAGAGGTTTTGCCGGAAACCCATGAATATAGGGTGTGAGGCTGATCCCCTGGTATCGTATAGGTATTTCTCCGGTTAGCAGGTCTCCTATTGTCGGGGCGATATCAACCAGTTCAACCAGATCATCAACTATTCTGCCTCGGGTCGAATCAGCTTTTGCTGAAGGGTCCCGGATAATCAGGGGGACATGACTGGAGCTGTCATAAAATAATCCATTACTCATCAGATAGTGATCTCCGTTGTATCCGCCATGATCTGCACAGAATATTATAATGGTGTTTTCCCATTGGCCTGAAGCTTTCAGTTCATCAAATAAAAATCCCAGATTGTAATCCAGTTCACTCACCATACCGTAAAAATTGGACTGAAACTGACTGTTGTGTTCCATAATTTCAGTACTCATTTTTCTCCTGAGCGCTACATAAGGATGGGGATTTGCAAGCTCTTCTCTGTTTCGGACCGGTTCCGGCATATCATCAGGGGAATACATACTGTGAAATGGCTCCGGAGCTATGCAGGGACTGTGCGGTTTCAGAATATTCAGGTTCATGACCCATCCAGTCCCTTTGTCTTTTTTCCGGAAGTCTCTAATATAATCTATAGCCCTATCGATCAGGAAGCGGCATTCACTATCTTCTTTTCTGAATTTTGCCGGATAGGAATAAGGCCATGTTCCTTCCGGAATGATTTCCGGGCGATTGTACTGGTTGAAATCTCCTCTCCACATATTCTCTGAATACCCTTTCTGTCTGAGGTAATTTCTATATTCCGGACTGTCATTCTCATGATAGAGGACAGTGGAGAAACCGGGCAATGTATTTTCATAATCGAGATTCTCTCTCCTCGGATCTCCTTCGGGAAGTTTTTTCGGAGGTATACAGTAATCATGGTACCCCACAAGAGCCGGATCAAAACCATATGTACGGAGATGATTCGCCCAATTTTTTTCAGCATCCCAATGGGGGACATGGTTATATAAGACCCTGTTGGAGTGAGGATAACAGCCTGTAGCCATGCAGGCTCTGCTGGGACTGCAGGGAGCAGCCTGGCTAAAACAGGAACTGAAGTAGACTCCCTCTTTTGCCAGATCGTCAATATTGGGTGTTTTGATTCTGTTATTCCCAGAAACACCGAGACAGTCTCCTCTGAGAGTATCCGATGTGATTAGTATCAAGTTTATTTTCATGGGATATTTCCTTTCAAATAAATATACATTAATTCCTGAAACAATAAATTATTAAATTGATTTATCAGGAATCAGGAGTTACTACAATAACATTGATCCCCTGGTCTCTATATGGTGCAAGAATTTCTTTGCTGGTTCCGTTGTCCGTAATCAGAGTATTGATAATACTGACAGGTGCCCAGCAGGATGTTTTAATATTTTGGAATTTATCGTGATCCGCCATCATAATAATTTTCGGTGACATCTTGAGGATAGCCTGATCAGTTAAGGTTTCAGGGAGATAGGAGTTTGTCAGCCCTTTTTCAAAATTGATTCCTTCAGTTGAAATGAAAATTTTATCGGCACGCAATTCTTTCACCAGTTTTTCTGCGATGTAGCCTATTAAAGACATTTCATCTTTTCTCAGCATACCCCCTATCAAAATGCATTCTAAATAGGGGATATTCAGAAGGGAATTAGCAATATTCAGAGCATTTGTAATAACTGTCAGGTTGGGAATGTCCCGGATGTGAGAAATGAGTTTGTGCGTTGTCGAACCGCTCGAGATGAATATGGTATCACCGGGATTGATCAGTGAGGCTGCATTTGCAGCAACAGAGTTTTTTTCAGAACTCTTAACATTCAGTTTTTCAATGAAAGATGGATGAAGCCTGCCGGATATTGATTCTGATATGGATATGTTGCCGTGAGTGCGAATAATCCTGTTTTGTTTTTCAAGTTCTGATAAATCCCGACGGATTGTTGCCTCACTTGTCGGCATTTTCAAAACCAGAGAGGACACAGAGATTGAACCTTTTTCTGTTATTGCTGCAAGCATTTCTTCGTGCCTTTTTGTTTTCTTCATAATTCAATCCTTTACTATTGATATGTATTTTATTTTAAATAATGGAACAATTCAATCATTATAATGAGTATATAGACAAAAAAATGAATAAATAGGTGAATAAAAAGATCTTAAAGAAAGAATAAAATCACAAAAAGAAAATATAATTGTATTTATATTGTTTTATTTAGAAATTAGTGCTAAATATATTTTAGATGCAGGTAATTTTCTGGCTTGAGAAAGATTTGCCGGTGTTATCATCTGGATTTAGTAAAAGGATCTTATAGGTGGGCAGTTTGAGTAATAGTAATAAAGTATTGGTAATATTTCTGGATTCAGGACACACTCTTGTAAATGAGAATACAGAAGTCAGAGTAAATGATATAGTTCAGTCAGCCGAAATGATTGAAGGTGGCCGTGAGCTGTTATATGAACTGAAGAAACGCGGTTATCAGATTTGTCTAATGGCAGATGGCATGATAGAAGCTTTTGATAATGTTTTTAATCAGCATGGGGTCCGTCATCTATTTGATGGATACATTACTTCCGAAGAAGTGGGGCAAGTTAAGCCTTCACTGAAAATGTTTGAGGCGGGGCTTCAGGTTATGGGTCTGACTGATGACGATAAGAAACGGATAGTCATGGTGGGAAATAATCTAGGCAGAGATATTCTGGGAGCAAATAAATTCGGTATTACTTCAGTTTTTACCAACTGGTCTGATGATTATCCCAAAATGCCTTCCTGTGCTGAAGAAGAGCCCGATTACACATATGGAAAACCATTGGAGCTTCTGCATGTGTTGGAGCAGATCGAAAGAGATAAAGGTATATTGCTGTAAAGATCTGCTCTTACAAACTTTGGTCCTCGGGAGTCACTATTGTAACGTTGATCCCCAGATTCCTGTAGGGCTTTAGGATTTCTTCATTGGTGCCGCTATCTGTTATAAGAGTGGTGATCAGATTGACCGGTGCCCAGAAGGCCGTCTTGATATGCTGGAATTTATCATGATCCGCCATCATTATCAGTTTGGGCGACATTTTTAATGCGGCGCGGTTCATTAGAGTTTCCGGTAGATAGGAGTTTGTCAGTCCTTTTTCAAAATCAATTCCATCGGAAGAAATAAAAATTTTATCGGCTCTCAGTTCTTCGGTCAGTTTTTCCGCAATATGACCTATGAATGCCATTTCATCTTTTCTCAGTAATCCTCCGATCAGAATACACTCAATATTGGGAATGTTCAGCAGGCTGTTGGCGACATTCAGTCCATTTGTGATTACTGTCAGGTTGGGAACATTCCTGATATATGATACCAGATAGTGCGGTGTCGTCCCGCTTGAGATATAAATAGTATCACCGGGATTAATCAAGTTTGCTGCTTCAGCTGCGATTGCCTGCTTTTCCAGATTATTGCTCTTTAGTCTTTTTGCGAAATTCGGATGAAGTCCGCCCGAGACTATTTCCGTTGTTGATACACTGCCATGTGTGCGGATAATCCGGTTTTGCTCTTCCATTTCTGCTAAATCCCTGCGGATTGTTGCTTCGCTTGTTGGAAACCTGGAAATTAAAGAGGAAACGGCAATTGAACCTTTCTCTGTAATTGCGGCAAGTATTTCATCCTGTCTTTTAATCTTCTTCATGTTTCCATCCTTTAATGTATAAACTCTATTTTATTTTAATTATTGGAATAATGCAATCACACTCTATATAAAAAGAATTAGATATATGCATAAAAAGGAATAATTCAATCATTAAATGAAATAAAAATATCTTAAAATGTTGTATATTTCTCATATTTGTGATAAATTCTTTCATATTACAGAACCTGGAGGATTTGAATGAATAAAAGGGAATGCTTGATAACTGCACTTCGTGGCGGCAACAGCGATAGAATACCATGGACTATATATAAATGGATTCTTGATAATGTTGATCCCGGAGCCGCCTCCAGGATGTTGGATCGGGGACTGATTCCCATTGATTCGGAATGTCTGTTTAAGAGAATCTATGACAAGACCGTGACAATGGAAATCCGGGAAGAGGGAGAAGGGCGGGCAAAAAAAGTACATACGACTTTTATTACTCCTCTCGGAAGAATTACGGAGGAATATGGATTTGATGAGACAATAGGCAGCAAGTGGATTTCAGAGCATTTTATTAAAGAACTTGATGATTACAAAGTACTCCAATACGTTTTTGAGAATACGACCATTGTACCTGATTACGACCGTTTTGAAGCTGCTGATAAAGCAATGGGAGATCAGGGAATAGTTCTTGGTGAGGTTATTCCTATCCCTCTGGTCTGGTTATGGGTGAATTATATGGGTGTAGATGTATGGAGTGAGGGATTGCTTGTATACACGGAGGAGTTTAATTCTCTCCATTCATCTCTGGTCCTTTTATATGAGCAGATGATTCGGGCCGCTGCTGATAGTCCTGCAGAGGTAATCTGGTTTGGTGATAATGTGACCGGTTCTGTAATATCTCCCGATACGTATAGCCGATTCTGTATGCCAGTATATGAAAAAGCATGTCATGTACTCCATGAAGCAGGAAAACTTACCTTTGCCCACTATGATGGAGATAATTTCCCTCTGAAAGATTTGATCGGCCGTACAGGTCTGGATGTGATCGAAGCTTTTACCCCTCCTCCAATGGAAAAGATGACTGTTGAGGAAGCTAGGAAAGCATGGCCGGACAAAGTTCTGAGTTTGAATTTTCCGGGCAATCTCTTTAGAGAGCCTTCAGAAGTAATCGAAAAATATTGTCGTTTATATATTGAGGAAGCAGGTGATAGAAAGGGTTTTATTATTGGCTGTACGGAAGAATTCGAATTTGAAATGTTTGAGAAAACTTTTTCAGCCATTGCTGAAGGCCTTGGTTTGTAGGCAGCTGCCATGAAAAATCATTCTTCTATTTTATTCTGTGGTGATATCAATGTTGACCTGATTTTCGGGGGATTAGTCAAATCTGTCCAGATAGATAAAGAGGTACTGGCTGACAGATACTCTATCTCCATGGGGAGTTCCGTGGTGATTTCTGCTGCGGCTTATGTGTCTCTAGGCGGTTCTGCGGCCGTATCAGGTCTCCGGGGTAGTGATGATAATGGCCGGTATATGGCAGAGAATATGAATTCTCTCGGAATAAACTGTAGTTTTGTTCAGGTCTCATCGGAGCTCCAAACAGGAATTACCCTGAATCTGATAGAGGGAACTACCCGTTCGCAGGTGACTTATCCAGGAACGATTAGAGAGTACGAAGGACCTGATTTGTCAATTGATTACTCCGATTATAATCATGTTCATTTTTCAGGAATTTATCAACAGGACAGCTTTCGCCCCAATTTATTAAAAACGGTAAAGCATATGAAGAGTAAAGGGTTAAAGGTTTCTCTTGATACTCAGTGGGATGCCGATGAAAATTGGGAACTTCTCGATGAGTTGTATCCCCATCTTGATTATTTGTTTGTCAATGAAGATGAAGCCCTGTCTATTTCCCGCTCCAATACAATGGATGAGGCTTTGGAGTATTTTAAAAAGTGTTCCGTTCTCACTTTATTGAAACAGGGAGAGAAAGGGGCTCTTTTTATCAGAGGTGATGAAATCATTAAGATTCCCTCTTTTGCTGTGAATGTTGTTGATACAACAGGTGCCGGAGACACTTTTGCCGCCGCATTTTTCTATGCCCTTTACAATCTTGGAAAAAATCTGAAAAGATCCTGTTTTTTTGCATCCGCAGCAGCTGCCAGAAGCTGTATGTTTGTCGGAGGTATCGCAGCCAGATCATCTTTTTACGATGTGGAGAAAATTTTGACTGAAAAATATGAAATAAGGATTGTGAAATGAAGAAAATTGCATTTATTGGTGCCGGAAGTTTTGGATTTACCAGAGAGCTGGTAAAGGATATTTTGACTTTTCCAGCCTTTCGCAATGTGGAAATAGCCTTGATGGATATTGATTCCGAGAAACTGAAAGCTATAACCCAGGCAGTAGAAAAGATCATCAGGGAGGGGAATTATCCTGCCAGAATACTTTCAACGCAGGACAGGAAAGAGGCTCTTGAAGGAGCAGACGGGGTTTTGATTACTATCCTTTCGGGAGGTGTTTCCATTTGGCGGCATGATATTGAAATTCCTAAAAAATATGGTATAGATATTAATGTGGGGGATACCCGTGGACCTTCGGGGATTTTCCGTTTTTTACGTACTTTCAATGATATGGTCGAAATAGCTGATGGTATCATGAAATATTGTCCGAAAGCAGTTGTTTTAAATTATACAAATCCCATGGCCATGCTCTGTAGAGGTATACAGGAGCTCTATCCCGATCTCTGTTTTACCGGACTCTGTCATAGTGTTCAGGGAACCGCTCAAATGCTTGCAGAATGGCTTGAGGTTCCTGAAGATCAGTTTTCCTATCGCTGTGCAGGAATTAATCATCAGGCGTGGTATCTGGAACTGAAACAGAATGGCAGGGATCTCTATCCGGAATTGCGGCAACTGGTGAAAAATAATAAAGAAGTATATAACCGGGAACCTGTCCGTAATGAAATGTTTCTCCACCTGGATCATTATGTTACTGAATCAAGCGGGCATAACTCTGAATATAATCCCTGGTTTCGAAAACGTCCTGATTTAATCAAAAAATACTGTACAGATGGAACTAATTGGAATCCGGGGCATCACGCTTATATATTGGATGAATATATAAAGAAGGAAGAAACCTGGAGAGATGAGATTAAAGAATGGCTCGATCAGGATAAAATTGACCTTGAGCGTGGTGGTGAATATGCGTCTAATATTTTTAATGCCATGTTCGGCGATCACAAACATTTTGAGTTCAATGGAAATGTGAGAAATCGTGGTTACATCAGTAATCTGCCCGAAGGATGCTGTGTGGAAGTTCCCGTTCTGGCGTCTGAACGGGGATTGGAAATTATTCATCCGGGACCACTCCCGGAGCATATAGCTATCTTTAACAATGTAAGTTCCCGTATCGAAGAACTCTGTGTAAGAGCAGCCATTGAGAAAAACTCACGGAAAATATTTCAGGCGATATGTATGGATCCCCTCTCGTCGGCTGTGTTAAGCCTGGAAGAAATAAAGCAGATGGTTGATGAGATGTTTCTACAGAACAAAGAATATCTGCCGGGATTTGAGATCCCTTTGAGGCCATAGCCCGGATTCCTGCCGGGAGGATCAGCTCTCGGCAAAGTATTTTAAGAATAATATTGGAGGAAGAGTATGTATTCATTTAAAGAACTATTAAATTCCAAGGAGATTAGCAGGGAAGCAGGAGCTTTTTATACAGTTGCAGAGATATATCAACAGCCAGCTGTTTGGAAAAAAACAGCTGGACTTCTTATAAAAAATACTGAAGGAATGATTAAGTTCCTGATAGATGCAGAAATCCTGAATAATCATAATGCTGTCATATACATTACCGGAGCCGGTTCTTCGGAGTTTGTCGGCAATGCAGTGGCTCCTTTTCTTCAGAAAGAGCTGGCCTGTACTGTGATCTCTGTCAGTACAACGGATTTTATCACTCAGCCTGAGAATTACCTCCTGCCGGGGAAGAAAATCCTCGTTATATCTCTCGGTCGTTCGGGAAACTCTCCTGAATCCATAGCCACTTTTGAAAAAACTTCTGACTTTTCTGAAGATGTCAGTCAGTTGGTTGTTACCTGTAACAAAGAAGGGAAACTGGCAGAACTTGCACGATTGGATTCAAGAAGTTATTCTGTAATTCTACCTGAAGAAACCAATGATGTTTCTCTTGTCATGACCAGCTCCTATTCTTCTATGGCTCTGAGTATGCTGTATCTCGCATATTTCAACAAAAGAGATGATTTTTTGAAACTTACTGATCTTGTTTCCCAGTCTGCTGAATATATTTTGGGTAACTGGGCAGATTGTGTGAAAAATTTCATCACTAAAGATACGCAGAGAATTCAATACCTGGGTACTTGTGAACTGAAAGGTGCAGCCAATGAATCGTGGCTGAAAGTATTGGAAATGACTGATGGCCAGGTTGTCAGTATGTTTAATTCCTATCTCGGTTTGCGACATGGTCCTCAGGTTTTTGCCGATAAAACATCTCTGGTTATCGCATTCATCTCTTCAGATGATTACAGGAGAAGGTATGAGATTGAACTTCTTCAGGAAATGCAGAATAAAGAACAGGCTCAGGATTATCTCTTTGTCTGTCAGAATCCCAATGACAGAATCAAGGCTTTACAAGGTCAGGTTCTGGAAGTTCTTCCTGTTGGTTCAGAAGTAATTCCCGAGGCGTTCAGAGTTCTCTCCGATACTGTGGTCGGGCAACTGAACGGAGTTTTCAAATCTCTGCAATTGAATTTGAAACCGGACAATCCCAGTATTTCCGGAGTTATCAACAGGGTGGTTTCCGGTGTCACTATTTATTAATCAGGATTGTATTGAATATGTATATTAAAGATTTTGTGAAAGATTTTAAAAAAAATAAAACCGGTATATATTCTGTCTGTTCTTCAGATGAGCAGGTTCTCTCTGCATCAATTGAACAGGCTGCAGCTGATGGAAGCCCTCTTCTTGTTGAAGCCACCTGTAATCAGGTGAATCAATATGGTGGGTATACAGGTATGAAACCTGCTGATTATAGAGATTATGTTTATTCTTTAGCTTGCAATGCGGGATTTGACTGCAATCAGATCATTTTGGGAGGAGATCATCTTGGAACACAACCCTTTAAGGATCTGAACTCTTCTGAGGCTATGGAGAAGGCACTGGACATGGTGAAATTATACGCAGATGCAGGTTTTACCAAGCTGCACCTCGATGCCAGTGTGCGATGTGAAGACGATAGAGAGTTATCGATTGATGAGTTTGAAATTCTGGCTTGTGAGAGAGTAGCTGAAATGGCACAAATAGCCGGAAAATCTTCTAATGCCGAAAACATATCCTATATAATCGGTACAGAAGTTCCCACTCCCGGTGGTTGTCAGGAAGACGAAGAGAATTTGAAACCCACCAGCGCTGAGGAAGCGGAAAAAACACTTGAACTAAGTCGTATGTCTTTTATGAAAAGAGATCTGCAACGGGAATGGGAAAAGGTCTGTGCCCTGGTTGTTCAGCCCGGAGTAGAGTTCAGTGATTCTCTAGTACATCAATATGATAGAACTTCAGCTGGAAGTTTGAGCAGCTGCCTGAAGAATGTTCCGGAAATTGTATTTGAAGCTCATTCTACTGATTATCAAACGGATCTGGCTTTGCAGCAGCTTGTGGAAGATGGCTTTTCCATCCTTAAAGTAGGTCCGGCTCTTACATATGCAAAACATCAGGCTGTTTTTGCATTGGGAAGAATTGAAAAGGAATTGATTCAGCCAGATAGATGTTCTGAAATTGATGAAGTCATTGAACAGATCATGACATCGAATCCCGGGAACTGGATATCTCATTATCATGGAAATTCCAGGGAACTGAAACTGGCTAGAAAATACAGCTATAGTGACAGGCTTCGATATTACTGGCCTGACAAAGATATCCTTTCGGCTATGAGTATTCTTATAACCAATCTGAGTGAAGTAAAAATACCCCATACACTTCTATATGAGTATATGCCCATGCAGTACTGGTATGTCAGAAAGGGGTTTGTAAAGGCAAAACCACTTGATTTGATTAATCATCATATTCAGCTTGAGTTAAAACGATATTCCATTGCCTGTGGATTCTCATGCGAATTAGATAAGTTGAAATAAAAGAGATCACCTTTAACGAAGGTATGACAGCAGATCAATTTCACTGAAGAAGGCACAGGAGGTATAGATGAAAAGAGATGAAATTCGGATACGGGATCCTTTTATTTTCACCCATGAATCAGAGAAGATGTATTATCTTTTTGGCACGACAGACACAACCTGTTGGGATGGGGATGGGGTGGGATTTGACTGCTACAAGAGCCGGGACCTGATCAATTGGGAAGGTCCCATTCCCGCTTTTCGCTCTTCCGAAGGATTCTGGGCAACCAGGAATTTCTGGGCACCTGAAGTTCACAGTTACAAAGACCGCTATTATATGTTCGCCACATTTAAAGCTGATAATATGTACCGCGGTACACAGATTCTTGTTTCCGATTATGTTTCAGGTCCCTATAAGCCACTGACTGATCGCCCAATTACTCCACCCGACTGGGAATGTCTTGACGGGACTCTCCATATTGATTCAGATGGTCATCCATGGCTCGTTTTCTGTCATGAATGGACTCAGGTTCACAACGGAGCCATGTACGCCATGAAGTTGACGGAAGACCTGAAAAAGGGGGCCGGCCGCCCGGTTTTTCTTTTCAACGCTTCTGAAGGACCATGGGTTCTCCCTCTGAAACCGCATGAACAGGAATATCTCTCCAGACTCTTTCCCAATTATGTGACTGATGGGCCTTACCTTCATAGGATGAAAAAGGGAACTCTGGCTATGCTGTGGTCCAGTTATGGAACCAGCGGTTATGCTATGGGGATAGCCCTGTCAGAAAATGGAGACGTAAGTGGACCCTGGATCCAAGAAGAGGTTCCCCTCTGGAAAGAAGATGGAGGTCATGGGATGATCTTTCATACATTTGACAGACGACTGATGCTGACATTTCATAGTCCGAATAACAGTCCCGACGAACGAGCTGTTTTTTTCGAAATCTTTGAAGAGGGCGATTCTCTCCGATTGAAATAATTTGTAACACGGAAGGGATGGTACAGATGAAAAAGGTCTACAATATCATGGGGCACGAACATCAGCAGGCGAAAGAAAAAAACAGCATAGTTAGTGCTCCTGTTCTTGGCAAACAGAAATAAGCGTAGTGATATTTAATATGCCAAAAGTATAACTGCCTTCATCACTGCATTCTTATTTGTCATTGGCATAGACTAGCCCAAGCTGCTTTTTTATCTCGTCAATTGTTTCCATCAGTTGGAGAGTATCGCTGAGAGGCATTGTTTCATTTTCAGATAAGCCTTTCCTGATCGACCCGGAAGCTGCTTCGATTTCATATTTAAATCCCTTATTATCATCAAAAGGAAGTTTAATCTCTGACGGTTCTTCATCCCTCATGTGGAGTACAACACTCTGGGCAGCAAGGAAATCTTTCGGTACGATAATTTTCCCTTTTGAGCCGATAATTACTGCCCTCGAATCCACCGGGGCATTGATTGTAGAATTGAGAAAAGCCAGGCATCCCGATTCATACCTGAGCAGATAAGACGATTGCTCATCTACTCCAGTGGGACCTATTTCTCCAATGGCTTTGATCTCAACAGGTTTTTCTCTCATGACCATATTGGAAAAAGAGAGGGGATAGATTCCCGCATCGAGAAGAGCCCCGCCTGCAAGGTCGAGGTTTAATAATCTGTGTGCTGGATCATAAGGAAAGAAAAACCCGAAAGTCGCCCGGATCTGTTTGATTTTTCCGATCTTCACTTCGGCCAGCCATTTTCGGATCTGTACCATGACCGGAAGAAATCGCGTCCACATGGCTTCCATCATAAAGAGGTTCCTCTCTTTTGCCATTGCCATAAGAGACTTCATTTCTTTCGAGTTTACAGTAAAAGGCTTTTCACAGAGAATGGATTTATTCCCCTCCAGAACCTGTCTGGCATTTTCATAGTGAAAATTGTGAGTTGTCGCGATGTATACGGCATCAATTTCATCATTGAACAGTATCTGATCGTAGTTTGAGTAATATGTTTTTATGGAGTGTTTTCGGGCAAAAGCTTCAGCTTTTCCGGGAGTTCTTGATGCTGCGGCGATGATTTCAACACCATCGACCACTGCGGCGCTCTCGGCAAATTTATTGGCTATGCCTCCGCATCCCACGATACCCCATCTGATTGTCTGTTTCATGTTGACTCCTGATTCTTTTATGGATATTGAGTCTACTATATATCAACCATTTTTTGAATTAAACTCATCTACAATTTTCATACCTGACGAAGTCCCGATTCTTTCGGCGCCTGCTTCTACAAACGTCAGGAAGCCATGGATATTTCTTTGGAGTCTTTGAAAACTCTATCCATGGGATCTTTCCACAATCTTGTCAATTTTCTCTATGGAAGTGTTTGATAACTCCCACTGGAGTGCCTCCAGGTTGGCATGTAATTCATTTCTGTCTTTTACAGTGGCTATAATGGATGTAATATTTTTTTTCGATACCAGATAATTTATGGCAATCTCATTGAGAGGTTTATCTGACAATTCATCAATCCCTTTTATTTCATTCAACGTATCAAGAAAAAGCTCTCTTTTTTTTCCATCCAAATTAGGATTATTTTTTCTGACATCACCTTCTTCAAAATCTGTATCTTTTGTGATTTTCCCTGTTAATAATCCCTGAAACAGAGGACTGTATGGAAAAAATGCCATTTCCTCTTTTTCGACAAGAGGGAATATTTCAGATGTGACACGATATTGAAGGGGGATGTCGTGATAGGAGTTAGAATCCTGCTCCAGCATGTTATACAATCCCTGAAAAGATGCGATTTCAGCTATTTCACTGGCTTTCATTACATCTTCAGCTGAAAAATTGCTCAGTCCAATGTACTTTGTTTTCCCAGACTCTTTTATCTCTTTCATTGCATTTATAGTTTCTTCCAGGGGAACTCTGCTGTCTGTTGGCCAATGGACCTGAAGCAGGTCGACGGATTCCACATTCAATCGCTCTAAACTCCGGTCAATTTCCCATAAAAGGTTTGACGCTGTTACATCGTTTCTCGCTTCAAATTTTTCATTCCATGGAATACCTGCTTTTGTGGCAATAAATATTTCCTCTCTTTTACCTGCTATTGCTCTTCCCAGAACTTCTTCGGCATGTCCCATTCCATAAATAGGGGCGACATCAAAGAAATTGATTCCTGAATTTATTGCCTCTTTGATTGCGGTTATCTGATCATCATCTCTATGTCCGGTCCAACTGCCTTTTCCCGATGCTCCCCAGCAGCCGAAACCTATGACACTGAAATCGAAATCGATTTTTCCGACTCTTTTATATTTCATGTTTATCTCCTTTTAAACGCTCTTAAATAGTGGTTTGAGAGCCTGATATAATGAATCAAAAATCTCCCTAACTCAGAAGTTCTTCTGAACCCCTGCTAATGATCTCCGGAGTAATTATTACTCGTTTATTCCCGATGCAGCCATCATCCCCATGGATTCTTTCCAATAGCAATTCCATAGTTCTTCTTCCCATATTCTCAGCATTGCGCTCTACGACTGATAGATTGATATTCAATGTTGTAAGAAGTTCAATATCATCAAACGCAACAAGTGCAATGTCTTCTGGTATGTTATATCCAAGTTCGTGAAGGGCTTTTAAAATCCCGATAGTTGTCAGGTTATTGGGTGAAAACAGACCTGTGGGTTTATCCATTTTGGACATCATTTCCCTTGTTAGTTTATAAGCTGTCTCTGTAGTAAAATCACCTTCATATATATTTTCAGGATCAATATACGACCCTGAATCCAGTAAAGCATCAGTGAAGCCCTTCAACCTTTCTTTCCCAAGTTTTAGGTTCTTATCCCCAGTAATGGTTGCAATCTTTTTATGTCCCTCAGTTATCAAAAGTTTTGTGCAGATATAGGCACCTTTAGTATTATCTGTAAAAACACCATCCCAGCTGACCGACTCAATATCCCTATCGAGAAGAACAACAGGAGTTTCCAGCTGATTTATAACATTTATGATCTTCTCATCATAAGATTCATCTACGGAACAACTAGAGGCCGGTGTTATAATCAGTCCTGCAATATTGTATTTTCGAAGCATTGCCAGGGTTTTCAATTCCTTAGTGGCATTGTTATCAGTATTGCAATATAGAATATTCAGATCATTGGCATCTGCGATACTGCTGATTCCTTTAAATATTTCTGCAAAAAAGGGATTTCCGACTTCAGGTACGACTACACCGATTACGTTACTGTTTTTAGTTGATAAACTTCTGGCCGTTTCTGAGGGTATATAATTCAGCTCTTTAATCTTTGCTTTGATTTTATCAGCCACATCTGCTGAAACATAACCCGATCGATTGAGATATCTTGATACTGTCGCTTTTGAAACATGACAGGCCAATGCAATGTCATTTATTGTTATTTTCATAAAAATCCCGATGTGGAACCGGTTCCATGTAAGTTATCACTAGACGAAAAGAGTGTCAATAATAGCTGGGAAATATATAGCAGAATATTAGATATATTATGTTTGTATCTTAGCGCAACAAATATATTGTTGACAAAAGTTTTACATCAAACTATATTGTCTTTATGGAGAATGGCGAGAAGGTAATTTCAATAATCTCGGAAATTAGAGAGAAGTCCAACAGACTGATAGTAGAAGGATTAAAGAAAAACAATATCGAAGGTTTGGCACCAAGTCATGGAGCTATCCTGGTCCAGTTATATAGAAATGATGATTTGTGTATGAAGGATATAGCTGAGCGCATAGGAAAAGACAAATCAACGATAACAGCATTGGTAAATAAATTAGTCAAGCTGGGTTATATCTATAAAATCAAGGATAGTGAAGATAGCCGGATTACTCATTTGAAATTAACCGGGAAAGGGCATGGGATAGAGAGTGCTTTTCATTCGATATCAGAGGATCTTTTAACTCGCATTTATCGGGGATTTGATGAAAATGAAAAAAAGCAGCTAATTTCCCAGTTGAACAGGCTTTCGGAAAACATATAATTTTTTTTAGAAATATAGTTTGATGTCAAATTATATTGTAATTGTAGTATTGAAATATTACCAGTATGTACTTACTGGAATAAATAGTTTGATGTCAAACAAAAAAAGGAGTTAATAATGAAAAAATCAAAAGTGATTTTCTTAATGATCGCGCTAATTGGAACAGGAGTCCTGGTGTCCTGCAGCACATCGGGGAAAAATCAGATTAAAGATGGAGAAGTTATGAAATCTAACAGGGTAAAAGTAGTGGAACTGTTAAACAGTATTGAAAATGGTGATATGGCACCCGTTGCATATATCAATGGGGAAAAATACATCCAGCACAACCTGGCTGTTGCTGACGGATTAGCCGGATTCGGAGCCGCTCTAGAGGCTCTCAATGGCAGTGGTAAGGTCAGAGTTGTTCGGGCATTTGAAGATGGTGAATTTGTATTCGCCCATACTGAATATGAGTTTTTCGGTCCAAAAGCCGGTTTTGATATTTTCCGTTTTGAAGATGGGTTGATTGTTGAACATTGGGACAATCTTCAGCCTATCGCAACTGAAACAGCATCTGGAAGAACGCAGTTTGACGGTTCTCTTGAAATCAGAGATATTGATAAAACTGATGCAAATAAAAATCTTATTTCAAACTTTGTGCACGATATTCTGATCGGAGGTAAAGCGGAAAAACTGACAGATTATATCTCAACAGAAGAGTATGCCCAGCACAACCCCGGTGTTAAAGATGGTCTTGCTGGCCTTGGAGAGGCTCTCGGTGCCCTTGCTGCAGCTGGTACTCCTATGATCTATACTCAGAATCATAAGATTTTAGGTGAAGGCAATTTCGTACTGTCTGTTTCAGAAGGGAATTTCCTGGGTAAACATTCATCTTATTATGATCTGTTTAGAATTGAGAATGGGTTGATTGTAGAGCACTGGGATGTAATAGAAGAGATTCCTGCTGAATCTGATTGGATGAACAATAACGGTAAGTTTTAATTTAAGAGTTCATTTATTAGAATATGCTCAATAAAACATTATACAATTTATGAAGGTTTTATTGAGCTGACTACCGGACTTTTATTTCAAGGATTTGAAATATAAACATTGATGATCGTTTTTACAATGGAAAATATACGAGCTTCTCTTGTGCGAGAGTGATCCAGAAGCCGATTATAATTGCATTGCATATAATCTGGCAGGTGTGCCCTGGATCAGATATAGAGTACTTCCATTTAGGGCTATCGGTCCTGTTCCGTTAACCGGACTGTACCAGGAGGATGTTAGAATTCCAGTAGCCGAGTTGAGTTTGCGAATCTCACACCATTCATCACCTGCAGCGAAATAGCTTGTATAAAAGGCCCCTGATACAGCGGCAATATGTTTTGTTCTTGCAAGGTAGGGAAGAGATCCGAAATTATCATAAAGTATTGCCGTTTTCGATCCGGTATTCGTATTAATGGATCCAATAGCACTCGAGAGAACAGATCCATTATGATAATAGAGATTGGAGCTCAAGAATGAAATGGAATCAAAATTGGTCAAATCACTATTTGCAGTTGGATAACCTGCGAGGTCTGTTGCAAAATCTATTCCGGAGTATTTGTACAAACTCGGATCCGATCCCTCTTTCCCTGTAATCCAGGTATTTGTACCGTCATATGTTATGCCATAAGGTTCGTCACATGTTGTTGGCAATTCTGAAACCGATCCATCGGCGATATTGATGCTGATGACTTTATAATCAGAGCCTTCCAGCAGGGTTGCGTAAAGAGATCCATTAATAATCTCAGCATCGAGAAACTCACCGGCATGATCAATTAATACAGCAGATGCAATCGATGGTGAGTTTATGTCAGTTGGACTGTTGGTTGTATGCCAGTACCCGACATGAGAGTCCAGAGAGAATGATCCCATATTAAATGTATCATCAGTTATCTCTCCGGCAGTTTCATAATGTATATAAGCTCCCAATGTGAGACGGTCATCAATTGTTGTTATGGTGAATTCCAGTAAATCGTGATTACTGGATAAATCATTTTCCCATATTCCGTCAATGGTGGTTGTAAGGATATTCTGACCATTCCACCCGGTACAGATAAGGGATCCTGAAATGCTTCCCGAACCTCCATGGTAAATCATGTTTTCTCCGCTAAAGGTCAAATCCAGGGAGACTGTTCCATAAAGTTCTACTCCATTTTCCCATAAACCATTCCAGGAGACTGCATTGGGCATGGTATTCTGATCCAAACCTGATTTACAGCCAAAAAAAAGTAAAAATATTGAAATCAATATAAATGATATACTCAGTTTCAACTTCATAGAATCCCTCCGCTTTAGAGATCAATAGATAAAAAATCATACTAGGTTAATTTAATATTGTACTATATATTTCTATAAAGTATAGATTAATCTAAGGCTGGTAATTTACTGTCAGCAAAAGAATAAGCGGTCTCCTGATTATACTTTGTTGCTATCGATTAATTCTATTCTCTGCTTCACCGATTCACGGGACGTAAATCGATCGGCCGGTGTATTCTTACAGTAATCTACCATCTGATCGATTGAGGAAACAGCTACATGCATACGCGTATCAGAGGAAGCGTAATAAATGTATAGCTTTCCATCATCATCATCAGTAATCAGTCCATTTGTAAAAACAACATTGGAGACATCTCCCGTTCTCTCTTCTTTTTCCGGGGCGATGAGATATCCACCGGGTGTGTAGAGTAGTTTTTCCAGATTGTCCAGTTCCGTCATAAAGGCATATATTACATAACGCAGTCCCGCTGCCGTATTTCTGACTCCATGGGCTATATGCAGCCATCCCTCTTTTGTTTTTATCGGTGGTGCACCTGCTCCGTTTTTTACTTCTTTTATAGTGTGATAGATTTTTTCATCTAAGACAGTCTCTTTAACAACGACAGCATTGGTCATGTCATCACAGTATCCCACAGAGATTCCACCACCGGATCCGGTATCGATAAATCCGTCTTGAGGCCTGGTGTAGAGCATGTATCTGCCGTTAACAAATTCGGGATGCAGAACCACATTTCTCTGCTGGGACGAGGGTGTTTTCAGATCCGGTAGTCTCTCCCAATCTTTCATATCTCTGGTTCGGATCATAGCGGCACTGGCTACAGCACTGACTGTATCACCTGGTGCGGCATCAGAATCTTTCCTTTCAGCACAGTAAATACCGTATATCCATCCATCTTCGTGCTGAGTTAATCTCATGTCATAGGCGTTGGTCTCTTTGTCGGGATTTTCCGGCATAAGCAGAGGTTTCTCTGTAAAACTGAAATGGATACCATCATAGCTGACAGCCAGTGCGAAAAAGGATTTTCTGTCCATACCTTCGACACGACACATAAGATAGTATTTTTCATCAAACTTTATAGCTCCGGCATTGAGCACGGCGTTGATTCCCATTCGCTCCATGAAATAGGGATTCGTGCTTTCATCAAAATCATATCGCCAGTTCAGCGGAGTATGATCAGCTGTGAGTATGGGATTTTCATATCGAGTGAAGATTCCGTTTCCCGGAATTACCGGTTTATTTCTTTTCTCCAGAAGATCGACAAAAGCCTTTTCCAGCATCTCTTTTCTCTCTTTAAACATTATCTTCCATTCTCCTTATCTGTTTATCTATGCGGTGAATTAGTTCTATGCAGGCCCTGCCGTTGTGATAGAGCGTTTTCCACATGCCCCCTTTTTCCCGGTTCAAAATGGAGCCGTCATCATTGATTCCCCAGAACCATTCACCATTGGTTTTATCTGACTGATTATCGATTATATAATCCCAAAGTTTTTTCAGTTTTTCCCTGTATTCGTCCTTGCCGGTCATCTCATATCCGTTCATCAGGCTGACAGCGTATTCCGCCTGAACCCACCATATTCTGACTTTATCCAGGTGCCCCTCCTGTTGTTCATTGTAGAGGCTGCCATCGGGAGCTGTCGCTTTGCTGCTTGAAACGTCGAGTAGCTTCAAAACAGTCTCCCTGTATTTTGTTTTCAGATCCTCATCTTCCAGAATTTCCAGAGCTTCCCATATGAGCCAGCTGGTTTCCACATCGTGACCGTAAGACTCAATATCACCTGATGGTGTCCAGTCCATGGAGAAATAGAGCTTCTGATGTCCAGTGACACTATTGTATATCTTTTCTGTAATTACAGAGATAAGAGAGATTAGAGCTTCCTTTACATCGTCTCTGCGGCTCTGGAAGTAGTAACGGGTATAAGCTTCCAGCAGGTGAAGGTTGGTGTTCATCGATTTGTCACAGGCCTGATCATCAGCTCCCAGATTATTGGCTCCCCCATAGGACCAGTCGCGATTGCAGGCTTCAATGTATCCATCCTTTTCCCAGTCTCTACCGTGTTTTTCCATAAGCGAGAAGATTTCCAGACAGAGTTTTTCATTCTCCTCTGAAGGCGCTATCATCTGGTATGTACTCAATCCGTAAAGGGCGAATGCATGTCCATAGAGTACTTTTTTGTTATCCAGAGGAAGGTCATTTGAGTCTATCAACCAGTAAAACCCACCATTTTCCCGATCTGACAGAGCCGATAGCAGATAATCTTTTATCTCCCCGGCGAACTGGAGATATTCTTTTCGGCCGGAAGTTCTATATGCTTCTGCATAAGTCCAGAGAAAGCGGGAAATCATGACCAGTCCCTTAGGGGCTTCAGGAAGAATGGTATTCTCATTGGATATTTCTCCGTAGAGCCCGCCTGACTGATCCTGAATATGATCCATCCAGTAGGGTAGTATGTTGGAGTGGAGCTCTTTTTCCACACTTTCCTTAAGATTCTGCCAGTTCATTTTGTTCCTCCGGTATTTGATTATACATGGAAAGTAAGTTGGTTGGAATAAAAACCAACCTAAATGAAAAAAAAAGTGTACTATAGTTATATATTTTTTATATCCTTATTTGAAATGACGCAGGAGTTTTATATGAGCAGCAATAATATTCGACAGGCACGGGAACGCTTTGATTCAGAGTTACATACAGATCAGTATAGAAAAATCCACAGTGATGATAAGCATCTCTCCAGGCTGATAGATGTTATGAATATTCAAAGTGATGGATCTTATCTGGATCTCGGAACAGGCAACGGTTATGTCGCTTTTGCTTTGGCTGAGAAATATAAGAAAATCCGCTTTACCGGTTTGGATATTGCTGTGAATTCTATTGAGAAAAACCTGGAGACAGCCATAGAGAGAAAACTTAATAATATCGATTTTACAGGTTATGACGGAGAAGAATTCCCCTTCGAGGATTCTGTATTTGACGGTATAGTTTCACGTTATGCTTTTCACCACTTTCCCGATCCTGAGAAATCGATAAAAGAGATCAAACGGGTTTTAAAGCGGGGAGGTTCCTTTCTCCTTTCTGATCCGTTGACCTTTGAAGATGACAGGGTAGGTTTTATCGATCGGTATCAGAAGCTGAAGGAAGATGGACATTATCATTTTTATTATGAAAAGGAGATTGTTCAATTGTTCAGGAAGTTTGGATTCAATAAAGAATCGGTATTTTATACGGAAGTTACATATCCCCGGGGTAGAGATAAACGGTATGATGAGCTCTTAGATAAAGTTAACCGCTCTGTTTCAGACTTATATCGTGTAGATGTGAGGGGAGAGGAGATTTTCATAACAGTAAAAGTCATGAATATTCGATTTTTAAAACAGCAGGGATAAATGTAATATGAACAATTAAATCTAAAACGGTATATTGAGAAGCTCTTTACTTAAATGTATAGAGATATAATAATACTGCTATGAAATGGATGAGAGAATACAAAGACCTGAGTGAGCTGGTCATAAGGGTCATGAATAAATATAGCTTCCTTCACAACAAACAACTGGAGTTTGGAGATGGAAACACTATCTCTTTTTCCGAAGCTCAGATTATTGAAGAAATTCTAAGAAGCAAAGATTCAAATATGACAACCTTAGCCAAAGAGCTGGGGGTGACAAAAGCGGCTGTAACAAAAACTATGAAAAAACTGGAAGCAAAAGGGTTTATTGACCGTTACAAATTAAGCTCAAACAAGAAAGATATTTATATGTCAGTAACTGATCTTGGGAACAGAATTTATCAGAACTATCAGAATTTCATTTATGAAAATCTATTTCAGGAGATATTCGAGATACTCGATCAATCTGATGAAAAAAGTTATTCCATGATAACTCATTTTTTCCGTTCCGCAGACAAATCACTACAGAAAGTTTCCGATAAAAAAATCCCTAAATAATTCTTGATGATATAGTTAACCTGGTATACAATAATCTCTGGAGGACATTATCATGTTATATTCAGCAACAAGGAACGATGTATTAAGTGTTGGCGAAAAAACAAAATTACCATCTTATGCCTGGATTCCCGAAGGGGAAGTCAAAGCTATTTTCATTGCAATTCATGGAGGAATGGCCCATGGAGGTGATTGGGAAACAACAGCGCTTTTTTTTAAAGATAAAGGCATCGCTACTTATGCTCTTGATTTAAGATGGCATGGTTTATTTCCCGAATATAATCCCGGAGAAAAAAATGTTTTTCATATAGACAGCTATGATACATATGCCAATGATATCCACAAACATTATGAATCAATCAGGGATGAGAATCCAAATACTCCGATTTTTATTCTATCTCATTCCAATGGTGCTCTTATCTCACTTTATTACGGATTAACAATAGGAAAAGATTCAGATATCAAAGGGTATATTACTTCATCGCCATGGCTTGTAAATCGTGTAAAGGTCTCAGCTCCTCTTACCCTGGCTGCAAAAATACTGGCTTTTATAAAACCGACCTTTTCAATAAAACCCGAGCCATTAACGGATGTTCTGACTCATGATGCAGAGATTACAGCCAACCATCACAAATTTGAGGAATTGGGAATTCGCGGAACCACGGCTTCTGCCCGTTTAAGTGTCGAATCTGTTAAAACTCAAAAATTCGTATTGGATAATATCAAGAATTGGGACCACAGCCCCATATTGGGGATTATTGCAGGAGATGATCATCTGGCGGATCCGGAAAGCAGTATAAATGCTTTGAATAGTATTAGTGCCGTTCGTAAAAAAATTCTGACCTATCCTCAGAACTATCATGAAAATTTCAATGAATTGAATCGTCTGGAAGTTTTTGATGAAATATGGAACTGGATGAATTCTCTATAATTCCGACCGTTCGAATTCGAGCAGCCATTTTTTTCTGTGCAATCCTCCTCCGTAACCGACCAGTTTGCCATCGGAACCGATGACACGGTGACAGGGGATGATAATGGCAATGCGATTATGTCCGTTGGCTGAGGCTACAGCTCTCACAGCACTTTCCTTTCCCAGAGCAATTGCCTGATCTTTATAGGATCTTGTTTCTCCATAGGGAATATTTCTCAGTCCTTCCCATACGGATTTTCTGAAGTCTGTTCCGGGAGTCTCTAAAGGTATTGAAAAGACCTTTCTTGTACCACAGAAATATTCCTGAAGTTCTGTCTGAACCTGATCCAGATAGGGATTTTCTCCCGGAAGAATAACGGCGTTTAATCTCTTACACAAATCTTTGAATTCCCTTTCCAGCATTCTCCGATCAGTAAATTCGAGCATACAAAGGCCATTTTCTCCTGCAACAGCGAACATCGGGCCAATGGGAGTGGTGAAACGTACTATATTCAAGACAGTTTTTTCTGTTGAATTGCTCGGTGCATCTCCAAAAATGGTACGGAAGCTTTCGTTGAAGCCACTCAGTGAATCATATCCACTATCAAATGCCGAATTAGTCACAGTTTCCCCTTTTTTTATACTGTTGAATGCTGTATTTATTCTCAACATCCTCTGATACGAATGAAATGTCATATTGTGATGTTTTTTGAACCACCTTCTTATGCGGCTCGGTTCGATATTTCGCTTTCTAAGATCATAATCTTTCAATTTCAAATAGGGATTCTGCTGAAGTTCTTTGATTAGCTCCTGGATGTAAACTGGAGTTTCGTTTAGTTTGTCCTTGGGTTTACAGATCTTACAGGGCCGGAATCCGTGCTGAATCGCTTCTTCTGTAGTGTCAAAGAATATTACATTCTCTTTTTTGGGTTTTCTCGCTGTACATGATGGTCTGCAGAATATTCCGGTAGTTTTGACTGCAGTTATAAAAAGACCTTCAAATTCTGTATCTTTTGTTCCGATGGTATTGTATTTTTCTTCAAATGTTAACTTATTCATTAATATGAATTTAGCATTCAAAAAATGATTCAGCTACCGAAAAATGAACACATATGTTTTTCAGTTGCCGAATCCCTTCTCCTTCAACCAGACCAGAGCATCGTCCTTATTCAGGAAATACTTTTCTATTGGAGGAGTCTCAGGGCTGAATCCGTAAACGTCTTTCAGTTGATTTTTCAGGATGACAGTGCTTATATCTTCACATTCACAACAGACGATGGCAATGCTGTGCATATTTTGCTCCAGACGCCATTTGTGAAATTGCTGCAGTATCGGGATGGAATCAGGTGTATAAATACTCAAGCCATGAACGCGGATAAGCATTGCCCATTGTGAGTAACTTCTCAGCACCGCTTTGATCTCTTTGCGGGCTTTGTCTTCGTATTTTTGAGCAGCTTCTCTGTTCCATGGTCCATAAGCGTCTACTGTGAGCAGATTTCCCGATGATGAGATTATATGAGATCCATGGGGAGTGAATTCGCTGTCCATTTCTTTAACTCCAGACTATTTCTATTAATAGTATATTCGAATCCTTTACTTTTTGCTTGAAATCAATTTGCATAATACAGTAAGTTACAATCGAAATAATAGTTGAACTGAATAATAAAGGATGCCAAAATGCCAGACAATAGCAAACTCACATTATCTGATAACCTGCCTCTCACCTGTTCCCGTTCAGGTACTTGTTGTCATGGTAAAATCGTCAGTCTTAATCCATGGGAACTGGCCTGCCTGGCAGAGGCAAAGGGACTGACACCGAAGGATTTTCGAGATCGTTATTGTGATTTTGGCGGCATCCAATTGAGTTTTGATGGTGCTCCGGGCTGGAAAGGGCTACCTGCCTGTAGCCAGTATAGAACTGATTTCGGATGTATTGTCCATCGCGGGAGACCGTTGGTGTGCCGCTTATATCCTCTTGGTCGTCAAAAGCAAAATGAAAAACCTATTTATATATTCCAGGGACATGATTTTCCCTGTCTGGAAGGGTGCCCGGAGGTTGTCGATTTACCATACATGACTGTTGAAGATTATGTTTCCGGGCAGGCAGTTCTGAACTATGAAGTCGCTCAGGATGAATATCTCGAAGTAATGCAGAATTTAGCAGATGGTGCTTTTGTTCTCCTTCTGGAAAGTGGTTTGTCAGAATCCGGTGATCGAAAAACATTGGCTCTCTGGCGTGAGATGGGGAATGAAGAGCCGGGAAAATTAGCCGGGAGACTTGGTAAACAATGGGTTGATCGACTGATGCTCCCTGATTTAGCTGATTCTTTAAGCGATCCCATCGCTTATTCCCATAAACATTACGACCTGCTCTTATCAAAAGCTGAGGATTCATTCAGTGCTCTGGACAATCTTCAGGCTTATAGCGAAGCATCGGCACTAATGATGGGACTGGCATTACATCTCGGTCGGAGTCTGGGGGCCAATCCCTCTGAACTGGCTGAACATTGGATTAAAACCGCAAAACAGCATGGGGCCCATGACTAAAAGTACTGAACCCAATATGCCTGAACTGACTGATTGAAGGGCATATATCAAAAGGGGACTTATTGAAAAAACACGGAGATCTCTTATTATCTGAAGATCCGTTTCAGGCTCTGCAGAGTATGCTATTTTCACTCGCAATGAGATATCTATTGATGATCGATGAGAGCCATCCTGTATCAGACACATTCTCAGAATTATAGGCTAATACTCCCTCAATGGATGTCTCAAAAGATGGACTCATTTCAAGACCGGATTCCAAAGTTAAATTCTTCCAGTTTTCCGAATGGGAATTAAGCAGTAGGATTTGAGCTCTTATAATAATCAGTGCTTCACTGTCGCTGTATCCATAGATATTGATAAAAGAGCTTTCTCTTTCGATTTCGGTAATAATCAGGTTTTCAATTATTTCTGTTTTATTTGTTGCACATTCTGGAAGGCTGATATTCTTTCCGGTAACTGTAAAGGTAATTCCATTAGAGGCTGATTTGCAGAGAAGCCCGTTCATGGACTCATCTAAATCACTGACAAAAACATCACTGTAAATAATCTTCATATCTTTATCCTTACTCTTTGTGATCATAAGTGATCGTTAATTGATGATATATTATCATGAAAGTGTATTAAGAATCAACAACGATCACAATAGTATAATAAAATCTAAATTAGAATGCTGTTTTTTTGTATTATATTTTCTGGATAGTTAATCCGTGGTCTTTTATCAGATCATCATAAAATTCGACTTTGTGATTTATTCTGTCCAGAGATCCATTGAGTTCGGATATCATTGAAATCAGTTCCTGCTGATGTTCAATTAGAATTTCACGTCGTTTTACAGCAGTATTATCACCGTCTTCCATCAATTTCTGATAGAGACGTATTTTATCGAGAGGCATTCCTGTTGACTTAAGGCAATTCACAAAACCCAGCCACTTTTTATCCTCTTCTCTGTATACTCTGCGTCCACCTGAATCTCGTGAGATTTTGGGTGTAACACCTGTTTTTTCATAAAATCTGAGTGTGTCTGCCGTTAAATTCAGTTCTTCGGCAACTTCTCCGATTGTCATTCCTGTCTTCAATAATTAACCCCATGGCTTATTGTTTAAATTTACTCAAAAGCTCCGCGTTAGCATCGATACAAAATCCACAGAACCATTAATAGCATTGTTTCTGGCTTCTTCTACGGAATCACGGATTTCATTACTGATCTCGTCGGTATAGTATGGAACAAATATACCTTCATTTAAACCGGCAAGATTGACTTTCCCTTCAAGTTTTCCTTCCAGAAATAACATCAGAGCCCATTTATAGAAAACAGCGAAATCAAATCCTATACTGGCAACTACTGTTCCGGGAGCTATTGCATTCTGATTGCTGGAAAAACCGATGAATTTGACATTTTTCTCCTTTGCTGCCTGTATGGCTCCCAGGCCGACCTGGTTTGCATAAAAGAACAGAACATCAGCACCATTCCCAATCATCTCTTCAGCCATAGATTTGCCCAGGGACACGTCTTCCCAGGAATTGGCATAATCCCTGAATATTGTTATATCGATATTTCTATTTGATTTGGCATATATCGTTGCTGTTTTTTCATAAACATCGAGCAGATCAACCATAGCCCGATTGCGAAATCCTCCAACTGTTGCGATGATACCACTTTCTGTAATATTCGAGGCAATTACTCCGGCAAGAAAACTGGCTTCGTATTCTTTGGGAAAAATAGGTGAAACATTGGATGATTTGGAAAGAGTTCCGTTTACAACACAGAATTTTGTATTCGGGTAGAATTGAGCTACTTCATTGGCGGCTTCATCGAATTGAGTTCCTGCAGCCATTATCAGATCGTAATTCATTTCTGCATATCTTCTAAATGTCGATTTGAAATCTTCCTGTTGAATATTTTCGATGTATTCTATGTTTGTTCCGAGTTCCTTGTTACAGGCAAGTAATCCATCATAGTTTGTGGCGTTCCAGCTTTGATCATTAATAGGTCCGGGAAGCAGCAATATTATTTTGTAATCTGAAGGATTTAAACCGGATTTGTTTTCACTCTTTCCCAATCCCAAAAGAGATATGGCAGAACAGAGGAAAAAGGCTAAACTCATGACTATTATTTTATTCATACCTATTTAGAATTATTTACCATTTGAAGACAGATTTCAATTAGATAGGAAGTTTAATGATGAATTTACATCCATAACCCTCAGATGATTCAACAGATAATTTCCCTTTGTGGATTTCGGTAATAATGAAATAGGATACACTTAGGCCTAATCCTGTTCCGATTCCCACAGGTTTGGTTGTAAAGAATGGTTCGAATATTTTCTTTTTAATTTCATTGCTCATGCCTGGACCGTTATCCTCAATTTCTATAACAAGTAATTTTTCTTCGTTATTAAGATAGGATCTTATTATAATTTTCGGATTTTCTATTCCTGCAGATTGCATAGCTTGAGCTCCATTTCTGAGGATATTGAGAAGTACTTGTTGAAGCTTGGCACTTTCACAAGGTATAGAAGGCAGATCATCAGTATATTCTCTGCTTATTGTGATTTGTTTGAAATCATATTTCTTTTTAAGATCATAATCAGTTTCAGCAAGTTCCAGTGTTTTATCTAAAATTTTTGAGATATCATTGGATGTAAAAAGATTTTCGCTCTTCCGGGCAAAAGTGAGCATATTATTGACAATAACGGCAATTCTCTTTCCCGATTCATTTATTTTTTCAAGCATGGAAGGTATGCCTCTTAATTCAATATATTTGTGAATTGCCTCCATTGTCGTACCTGCTGTTTTGGCACTTTCCATATTTGCTTCAATCTTTTTTTTATCATCAAGTCTACGTGCCATTACATTGGCTGTTTGCAGCATTCCAGCTAAAGGATTATTTATTTCATGAGCCATACCTGCTGCCAGGCCTCCTATGGACAACATTTTTTCACTTTGTACGATCACTTCCTCCAGATGCACACGATCCGTAACATTGTCTACTCTCACAACTGCACCCATGACTCCATTTGTGATCAATGGATAGATGGTTATATCTTCAAAGATATTTCTGTTCCCTTCTTTCCTGTTTTTTTTCTGTTTAGTTTTTGTCTCTTTTGTCCGGATGCTCTCTTCTATTAAGTCCATTTCGTCAGCCATGGCCGGAAAGACCTCGGATAAAGATTTATCCTGAGCTTCATTAGATGTTATTCCAGTAGTCACTTCCGCTGTTTTATTCCATAAAGTAACAGCTCCCTCTGCATTTACTCCCACTAGAATAGAAGGCATGGAGTCTATAATGTTAGACAAATAGTTTCTGAATTTATTCAATTCCTGTTCTACTTTTTTTCTGGCTGTTATATCTCTGGTCACGCCTTCAACACCAAGGTTATTTCCATCTTTGTCTTTGTAGAAGTGTGCGTTAGTTGATGCCCACCATGGAGAACCATTTTTTCTTTTCAATTCTGATTCATATTCAGTTACAATACCGTCACATTCAAGTTTGTTAATGAATTCAGCCCTTTCCTCAATTGTGAAGAAAAGTTCGTCACTTGCTTCGGCACTGAGGGCTTCCTCGACGGTATACCCCGACATCTGAAAACATGATGGGGAAATATAAACAATCTTACCATTTTGATTTGTCCTGTATCTGAGATCCGGAACATTTTCTACAAGAATGCGATACTTTTCTTCACTATCGCGGAAAGCTGTTTCCATATGTTTTCTTTCCTGAATTTCAAATTGGAGTTTTTTCATATATAAGAAAATAAGGACGATGATAGCAAGAGCACCAATGACTATAGCTGAGAAAAACCAGTTCGATTTCCAGAAGGGAGGAATGACCTTTATGTTGAGAGAATAACCTGCATCATTCCAGACACCGTCATTATTGGAACCCTTTATTCTTAATGTGTAATTTCCACCTTCAAGACCGGAATACCTCCCGGCTGGTGCATTCTCACTGTAAAACCAATCATTATCGCGACCGACCAGCATATATGCAAATCGGTTTTTTTCCGGATGAGTATAGTTCAATACTGCAAATTGGAATTCAAAAAAATTCTGTTTCCAGCTTAAAGTCACATCTTTTAGCTTGTCAGGAGACACATTCACGTTGTCCTGACTGTTTCCCATGGTGAATTCTGTTAAGAATACCGGAGGAACTGTTGTATTTTTATTCAGTTGGTCGGGATAAAAGTTGTTTACTCCGAATTCTCCGCTGAACCACATTTCTCCATCTGAGGACTTGAAACTTCTTCTGAAATTATTATCCAGAAACCCATCGCTTTTAGAGTAAACATCTATGACGGATCTGCTTTTTAAATTGAATTTCACAAGGCCATTATCGATTGTTCCAATCCAGAGATTGCCTGTAGAATCTTCCTGGATGGTTTGATTAATCCCTACAACAGGGAATCCAGTATCGATATTGTAATGCCTGAATACTTTTTTCTTCCTGTCGAAAAGATCCATCCCATTTGTGAATCCACCAACCCATATATCTTCATTTGAATCAATAAACACAGTGGAAACCTGATTGAATCCAATAGAATCTCCGTCGTCGGGATTATGAACAAATCGCGTGATTTCCTCACTTTTTTTGCTTAAGATACACAGGCCTTCTGATGTCGATATCCACAAATAACCTTTCCCGTCATCAACAACCGACCATACAGATCCGGCAGTTATGGTATTTTCATCATTTGGATCATTGACATAGTGAGTGAATAGTCCTGTACGTGTATCAAATCTATCTAGTCCCGATGAGAGTGCTAACCAGAGAATATTGGATTCTGCTTCATCTTTAATTACGGATCCTCCCGTTGAGGTCGACCGATTTATGCTGTTGGGGTTTTCAGGATCATTTCTAAAATGCTGAACCGTTTTTCCTGTCTCAGTATTGAAAAGGGTCAATAGACCACGGTTGCTCAAAAGCCATATTTTCTCTTTATCCTCCCAGCATAATGCTGTCGTAAAAGGTCCCAGGAATGGATCGATCTCACTGTAAACATAATGGGTATACTTATTCGTTTTGCGGTCGTATACATTGAGAGCACCTTCAACAGATATCCATATCTTATTTGCAGAATCTTCCGTTATGACCAGAACTTGAGAATTGGACAGACTGTTCGGGTTTGAAGGCTGATGTTTATGGCTACCGATATTTCTGCTGAATTTATCATATTTGTCAAATACACCATCAAGGGTATGAACAATCCAGAAGATTCCCGATTCATAGTCTTCATAAACAGTACTGACAAAATTGGAACTGATAGCATAAGGACTATCGGGATCGGCAGAATACCTGATAAATTGATTATTCTCTTCATCAAACATATCCAGACCTGAAATCCCGGAATCTTTGTGAGTTACCCAGATTCTATCAGAGGAATCTTTGTAGAGATAATAAATCTTATTATCTCCGAGACTATTCTCTTCTTCAGGATTGAACTGATAATGGTTAAAGGAATTATCTGATACACTCAGAACGGAGATCCCATTATCTTCTGTACCGATCCAAATATTACCATCTCCATCCTCGCAAAGGGACAAGATACTATTACTCGCCAAACTGCTTTTGTCGCCCTTAATTGAACTAAAGTGCGTCCATTGATTTAATTCCTCATCAAATCTGTTCAGCCCGGAAGCTGCTGTACCAATCCATATAATCCCCTTGCTATCCATGATAACAGAGGTAACATTATTATCACTTAAACTATTTGAATTTTCCCGATCGTGAAAAAAGTGAGTGAATCTACCGGAGTTCTTATCGTAAATATCTAATCCGTTTACAGTTCCAATCAGGATCCTGTTTCTGTTGTCGGCAAATAATCTCTGGGGGGAAGACACACCGGAATAATTACTTGATAAACTGTTCAGATCCTCCGGATCGTGCATATACTGAGTGAACTTAAGAGTTCTTTTATCCAGTTTATTTAATCCGTTTTCCTTTGTCAGTATCCAGAGATCACCATCCAGGTCCATAACTATAGATTGGGTCGCAGGGCCGGAAATGGAATTCTCTTCTGTTCGAAAATATCTTATTTCGTAACCATCGTATCTTGCTATTCCTCCATAATAGCAGAACCATAGGAAACCATCGAGATCGCGGATCATATTGCCTTCAATCTGATTGGGTAGATTCGTGAGACCTATTTCAAATTTCAATTTGTTTTCGGGATGAAGTGTTATGGAAATTAAAGAGAAAAAGATCAAAATCATGATCAGTTTAATTGAAACGAAACTAATTTTTACTGGCAATATTTTCCCTCTGGTCAGATTTCTCTGTGCTAACCTACAACTAATTATATTGTAGGAACAAATGGATGACAAAATAAAAGTTATAATAGAAGCTCAAACACCCGTTAAAGGAATATTCCCAAAACAACACTTTAGTGTCTAATCCATCATTTGTTTTTGTGCTTATACTATATTTATAATAATAAGGACTGTTGGGAGATTATATATGAAAGCTGTTGTGTATACAGAATACGGGGCACCGGAAGTTTTAAAACTTCGTGAAGTTGAAAAGCCTGTTCCGGGAAATAATGAAATTTTGGTAAAAGTTTTGGCATCGTCCGTTACATCGGGGGTATCATTCATTCGAAAAGGAGAACATCCCGATTCAAGGTTGTTTACTCTCATTTTACGATTATTTCTGGGCCTATCAAAACCGAGAAAAACAGTGCTTGGATATGAAGTAGCCGGAACTGTGGAATCTACCGGCAGAGATGTGAAGTCTTTCAAAACCGGTGATCATATTTTCGGGACAACAACGGGATTGAAACAGGGAGCATATGCAGAGTATGTATGTTTACCGGAACATTGGAAGTCCGGTGTTGTCGCTAAAAAGCCAGAGAATCTTTCCTTTGAAGAAGCAGCAGCAATCCCCGTAGGCGCTATGACAGCATTGTATACATTGAGGAAGGCCAACATTGCTGAAGGACAGAGAATCCTCGTTTACGGAGCATCGGGCAGTGTCGGTACCTATGTTGTACAACTGGCAAGTTATTTTGGTGCTGAAGTTACGGGAGTTTGCAGTACAACGAATCTTGATATGGTCCAATCCATTGGGGCTCATAAAGTTATAGATTACACCAAAGAAGATTTTACTAAAAACGGCGAGATCTATGATGTTATTTTTGATGCGGTCGGAAAGCATTCGAAAGCACGATGCAAGGGGTCCCTGAAGAATAAGGGATTCTATCTTTCCACCAATACACCGACAAAAGAACTGACTGACAACCTGATTTATCTTAAAGGCTTAGTGGAAAAAGGGATTATCAAACCGGTGATCGACCAATCATTTCCCCTGGAACAAACTGCTGAAGCGCACAGATATGTCGATGGCGGGCATAAAAAAGGTAATGTTGTAATTAGGGTTGAACAGTAGATTTCAGTTGACAAAACAGGTGGCGGCGTAAAAAAGTGTGATGTATAATGAACCTGTGTCTGTCCCTGTTTTAGCTACGAAATTCTTTATTCCGCCTCTTCGATCTAAAACCATTCTCCGGTCCCGTCTTATGGATCAGCTGAATAGGGGACTCGAGTGTAAACTGATTCTTATTTCTGCATCGGCAGGTTTTGGAAAAACAACTGTTGTCAGTGAATGGGTCTCCAGGTGCCGACAGCCTGTCGTATGGTTATCACTCGACGAAGAGCATAGTGAATCTATGCGTTTTCTGACTTATTTTATCACCGCTTTACAGGATGTAAGCAAAGATATTGGTTCTGACCTAATTCTGGAAATTCAAAGCCCCCAGTCACCTTCTTTGGATCTGATACTGTCAAAACTAATGAATGAAATAGTGGCCATTAATGATGATTTTGTATTTATCCTCGATGATTATCATGTTACCGATTCTATAGAAATTGATAAAATTCTCATCTTTTTGTTAAAGAACATGCCCGTTCAAATGCATCTTGTTCTCATCACCAGAGAAGATCCGCATCTGCCTTTGGCGAGACTGAGGGCTCGTGGTGAAATGGTGGAAATCAGAGCTGCAGATTTGCGATTCACATCATCAGAAGCTACGGATTTTCTCAATCAGATGATGAATCTCAATTTGACGGAAAGTGATATTACCGCATTGGAAACCCGAACAGAAGGTTGGATAGCAGGTCTTCAATTAGCGGCTATATCAATGCAGGGGCAGAAAAAATCCTCAGATTTCATAGAGTCATTTACAGGAAGCCATCATTACATTCTCGATTATCTTATTGAAGAAGTCCTGCATCAGCAATCCGGAGATACCCAGTCATTTTTGATCCGGACATCTATGTTAGACCGTATGTGCGGTTCTCTTTGCGATTCAATTTTGCAGAACCCTGAGGCTGAAGGACAGAAAACATTAGAAAAACTGGAACAGTTGAACATGTTTATCATCCCCTTGGATAATGAACGTCACTGGTACAGATATCACCACCTTTTTGCAGAGCTTTTGAGACAGAGATTACAACAGAGTAAAATGGAAACAGTGAAACTGCATGTACGAGCCAGCCAATGGTATGAAGATCATGACCTCTATATTGAGGCATTTAAGCATTCTGCATCAGCAGGAGATTTGGACAGGACAATCAGGCTGCTCGAGGGGAACGGGATCCCCCGTCATTCGCGAACTACAGTTCTTTTGATCCTGAACTGGCTTCAGTCTCTACCTGAAGAGATCATGAATGGCAGGCCATTATTGTGGATAACCTATGGTTCGGTCTTATTGGGTACTGGCATAATTACCGGTGTTGAGGAAAAGCTTCTCGCTGCGGAAAAAGCTATCGGATCTGTAATTCCAGACAGCAAAACAGATGAAACAACAAAAGATTTGATCGGCCGAATAGCTTCGACCAGGGCGATTTTAGCAGTGACTAAATACGATGCAGAGGTCATTTATGCCCAATCGGTAAGAGCACTGAAATACCTTCATGTTGACAATATGGCTTCGCGGACAACGTCCACCTGGACTCTTGCTCAGGCATATGAACAGAAGGGAGATCTGTTAAATGCGGCAAAGTCTTATAAAGAAGCTATTTCAATCGGATTGACATCGGGAAATTATCTATTTGCAATCTTATCCGAAGCTGGCCTTGGAGATCTTCTGGAAGCTGAAAACAGACTTCACAAGGCTTCCCAAATTTATCAGCAGGTACTGCAGCAGGTCGGAAAGCAACCCCTGCCGGTTCTCTGCGATGTATACCTCGGGCTGGCAAGGATTCACTATCAGTGGAATGATCTGGAAAGGGCCCGTGAATATAGTGATATGAACATACATCTCTCAAGAAAATTTGAAAATGGAATAGATAGATTCATACTTGCCGATCTTTTTGCTGTCCGCTTAAAAATCGCCTCTGATGATCTGGACAATGCATCAGCATTATTAAAATCTATAGCCAATACTGTACACCATGATAACTTCAAACACCGGATCCCTGTTCTTGCTGCAATGCAGGTAGAATTAAAGATTAAACAAAGGGATCTGATATCAGCAGCTGAAATTGCAAAAAAACATGATTTGTCCATTAGCAGAGTTAAGGTTCTGCTTCAACAGAGCAAGCCATCGGAAGCTTTGAAAATACTTGACCCTTTGTTTCTCAATATGGAAGAGGAGAAACGAGAATTTAAAAAGCTGAATATTATGATCCTTCAGATTCTCGCCCTCTATGGTAAGGGAGAGAAGAAAAAAGCCTTTCATCTTCTGGAGAAAGTTCTCAGAATTACAGAACCGGAAAACTTTGTCAGGATTTATATCGATGAAGGACAATCTATGTTCAGGATATTATCTGAAGCAAAAGCCCGCGGAATGATGCCGGAATATTTAAATAGAATAGTCTCTCTCTTTAATGTGGAACAAGATCAGGGTGTCAATCAGCCGTTGATAGAATCCCTGAGTCAGCGGGAACTCGAAGTTCTCGATCTTCTCTCCCTCGGATTATCCAACAAAGAAATCTGCGATAAACTCTTCCTCGCTCTGGATACTGTCAAAGGGCACAACCGGAGAATCTACAGTAAACTAGGTGTGAAAACCAGAACTATGGCAATCAGTAGAGCCAGATCCCTGAACATCCTCAACTGAAAAACAACACTTTAGTGTCTAACCATCTGATATTTCCCGGTATATCTTTCTTATATCAAGGAGAGATTTTATGAAAAATATACGAAGATGGGGCGCCATAGCTGCCTTATACGAAGGGATTGCATACATCATAGGGATGTTGTTTTTTCTATTGCTTCTAGACTATACAGGGATAACAGATCCCGTTACAAAAATTGCTCTTTTTATAGAAAACCAAACCATTATTTATGTACTGAACCTGATAATATATGTTTTTTTTGGTGTTTTTATGGTTATTCTGTCACTGGCGCTTTTTGATCGATTAAAAGAAGGGTCGCAGATGCTTGTACAGATTGCAACAGCCTTCGGACTTATCTGGGCGGCAATAGTCATTGCCAGTGGCATGGTCTTTAATTTGGGGATGGATACAGTTATCGGTCTCTATGCGCAGAATACCGAACAGGCTGGAACTGTCTGGCTGGCAATTGAATCTGTTGCAGATGGGATTGGCGGAGGTAATGAGATTGTCGGCGGTATATGGATTCTGCTTATCAGTATCGCGGCTCTTCAGGTAAAAAAGTTCCCAAAAGCATTGAATATAATCGGATTAATTGTTGGTATTTCCGGAATACTTTCCACTATTCCTCCTCTCGGGGAAGTGGCGGGAATGATTTTTGGAATGATTCAGATCATTTGGTTTATATGGCTTGGAATCCATGAATTATCAGATAAGAGTTAAAGGCCATCTCCATGTCCGATGGTCTGACTGGTTTGAAGGAATGACTATTGTTCTGGAGGAGAATGAAGAAACCGTGATAACCGGTGAAGTGAGCGATCAGGCTGCCTTGCACGGTTTACTGAAACAGATCAGGGATTTAGGTATGCCGCTGATTGCGGTTAATCCCATATAAATAATTGAGTGGAGGATACTAGTATGGACTTGAAAAGGAAAGTATCAATAACATTTGGAATTCTGTTAATCTCTGGAATAATATTTGGAATATTAAGTTCAGTTCCTGCATTGGAGAAGCAGAATTATCTAAGTGTATTATCATCGATCAAGCTGCAAGTTTTGATGGCGGCATTTTTTCAATTTGCTATGGCTGTTGTATATGTGTACATCGCTGTTTTATTATTCCCGGTGCTGAAACAATATAATGAAAGAATAGCCCTTGGTTATTTTGCCTTTAGAATTATTGGTGCCATGTTTCTTTTTATTGGCATAGTTTCTCTACTGTTATTGCTGTTCATCAGTCAGAGTTTTGCATCAGCCGGTCAACCGGATCCATCACATTTTCAAACGATAGGTCAACTGCTTAGAGCCGGAAGGGATTGGATGAATCATGTTGCCATGATCCTGCCCTGGAGTATCGGAGGAATGTTACTGTATTATGGTTTTCTCAGAATGAGAATTGTTCCCCTCTGGTTATCCATATGGGGGCTGACCGGTTCTATTTTGACTCTGCTCGCGACTTGCATGTTGATGTTTGATTTGATACAAATAGTAACACCTGTTTATTTTATACTTCTTATTCCGACTGCTGTTTTTGAGTTGGTTCTGGCTGTATATATGATAATAAAAAGGTAGACGGAACTCACTATGGGAGAAAATATGCTTTCAGAAAATGAAGAATTAAAGAGGGATATCACAACAGCTTTTTCAAAGGTTTCCAATGTATATGATTCGGGTAAAAACAAGTTTTTTTCCGATATTGGTAAAATATCAGCTGAAAAGATGAATATTGCCCAGGGATCAACAGTACTTGATATAGCGACGGGGCGAGGTGCTTTTCTTTATCGGGCTTATGATCATTCAGCTCCTTCGGGCAAAGTCATAGGTATTGATTTGGCTCAGGGCATGATAGACTCTACAACAGAAGAAATAAAAGAAAAAGGGCTGGATATTGAACTGCTTCTTATGGATGCGGAAGCTCTTGATTTTGAAGATAATTCTTTTGATTATGTATTCTGCGGTTTTGCAATTTTCTTTTTTCCCAATCTGGAAAGGGCTTTATCGGAAATATACCGCGTATTAAAACCCAACGGGAAATTCGGAGTTTCAACATTTAATGCCGATCCTGTTTCTGATGAAGAGTGGTTTGTTGACATAATAAAAAAACACCTGAAAAGAGAAAACCATGAGGAAGAACAAGAGGATAAAAAAACATCACCTGTTTTCGATACGATTGAAGGAATGCGGAATATATTCAAAGGCGCTGGTTTCAATCATATAGAAGTTTCCAATGAAAATCTGGAATACTATTATACTGAAGATGAATGGTGGGATGAATTGTTCACTCATGGCGGAATCAGGACAATGGATAAATTTACATCGGAAAAACTGGAACTTTTCAAAGCAGATGTTTATGCAAAATTGAGAGAGCTAAAGACTGCTAAAGGTATTCTCAGAACTATTTCCGTTTTATTCACATACGGGATCAAGTGAGAATAGTGTGCTGATTACATCTCATCAATAGCGGTAAGTCTTTCTGGCGATATTGCTTTTGTTCCGCCGATCAGTTCTCCCATATATGTCATCCGGGCTGATGCTTCCAGAACTTCTATTCTGTCGTATGCCTGAAAGAGGCTGTTTCCAATAGTGATAACTCCATGGTTTTCCATAAGAACAACTCTTGTTTTTTCATCTGAAAAAGCATCGCTGACAATTTGAGCGAGGTCTTTAGTTCCCATTAGCGCATAAGGAGCAAAAACCGGTTCACCCAGCATAAAACGGGCTTCTGCCAGTAAATCAGTTCTCAGTTTTTTATCTATAGCTGTAAACAGGCTTGCATGGATGGGATGAGCATGAACAATCGCATTTATGTCAGGTCTTTTTTTGAAAATTTCGAGATGCATATCTGTTTCAATACTGGTTTTCAGCTGTGGTGTAAGATTTTCTCCACTCAGTTTTACAACTGCGATTGTCTCACTTTTCAAATTGCCTTTGTCCAGTGCTGAAGGTGTAATCAATATTGTATCATTATCAACTCTGAGGCTGATATTGCCTCCGGAACAAGTCGTCAGATTTCTATTGTACAATCGCTCCATAATTTGTGCTGTTTCATTTTTCTCTTTTTCATAACTCATAGGGAACAATAAACAGGAAGCCTGCAACTGTCAACACAAGTTGATTTCAATATCATTTAAGTACACATGCAGCTCATTTTGCGTTAATATGGTTCAATCAATCACAGTTTTGAGGAGAACCCCATGCAGATTCATATTATCGAACCTTTGGCGATTTCACAGGATAAAAAAAGAGAGCTGACAGAATTATTCAATCAGAATGGACATGAAGCGAAGTTTTTCTCAGACCGCAATGAAAATCCCCGGGAGATCATTAATAGATCACACAAAGCAGACATTGTCGTATTCGGGAATCTGCCTTTTCCAGAAGAGTGTGTTAATGCTCTTCCCGATCTCAAAATGGTTGCTGTCGCTTTTACTGGTGTCGATCATGTCGCAGTACAGGCTTGCAGGAATAGGGGCATTGCTGTTTGTAACGCTTCCGGTTATTCGACTATCAATGTTGCGGAGCTGACTATCGGATTGATGATAGATGTGCTTAGAAATGTGACAAGACTCGATCCGGTTACAAGAAATGGCGGGACAAAAGAGGGATTTGTCGGTTTTGATCTTTCCGGTAAAACTGTTGGTATAATCGGTACGGGGGCAATAGGTCAGAGAGTTGCCAGCTTACTGAAAGGTTTTGATTGCACGATTCTGGGATATAACAAAGGACGGCAACCGGCTGATGATTCTCTGGGAATACTATACACATCTATGGAAGAATTGCTGATGAAAAGTGATATAGTTACTCTCCATTGCCCTCTTAATAAAATGACAAGAGGGTTGCTCGGTGAAGAGGAATTCTCGCTTATGAAAAACTCGGCGTATATTATTAATTGTGCCAGAGGACCTATTATAAATACTGAAGCTCTGGTCTCAGCTTTAAAAAATGGAGATATAGCCGGAGCTGGAATTGATGTTTTTGATTCCGAACCACCTCTGGATTTAGAGAATCGACTCTTGAAAATGGAGAATACAGTTGTAACGCCACACATTGCTTTTGCAACTAAAGAAGCATTTATTAGAAGGGCGGATATAGTTGCGGATAATATTCTGAGTTGGATAGATGGCAGTGGGAAAAATGTAATAGTTTGATTTAGTAATTCAAATATAGAAGTCTATGACTGAACCAATAAAACTTAATTGTGATTGATCAATCTGTTGTGCGACATTCATTTTAATCAGTTTCTCGGCTAAGTCTTTCTCCAGCGGCTGTGCGCTTTTAAGGAGTTGTTCTAATTGTAAATTATTAAACTGTATAGGATTATTTTCAATTTCCATATTTTTATATTCGGTCAGAAGTCCCATAAAATCAAGAGGAACATTAATCTGTATCTGAATGGCAAGACAATATCGATGGCAGAAAATTGTAATTGACATATATACATGACTTGAGAAATAAATATCAACTCGTAATTATTTTGATTTTTAATTATGTTCTTCTTTATACTTAGATAAAGAGGTTCTAAAATGAAACAGAGAGGTTCTATTCAGACCAAATTGCTATTGTTCTTTGCAATAATTTTTATAATTTCAATAAGTGTTATCACAATCATAAATAACTATATCGCCCGTGAGTCAATAAAAACCAGACTTTTTCAATCAGAGATCCCGGCTATCGTAGATACGGTAATCGCTGAAGTCGATGATAAAATTATGAAAACGGTATCGGGTATATCCGTAATGGCTGAAGATCCATTTATTCAGGAATGGATCCTTGAAGGTGAGCCTGAGTCTCAATTGCCCAAAATTTTAGAACGCCTGCAAAAAAATATTGAACGATTCAATACAATGGGCAGTAATATCGTTGTCTGGAAAAGCGGCAATTACCACGATTATAATCAAAGCGGGTATAATCCCAAAAAGATACAGGATACAGACACATGGTTCCCGGCATTTAAAGAAAGTGGTCTTAAATCTAATATAAACGCCTATGTCAACCATGAATTATTTGGAGAAGTAGCCTTTATAAATGTCAGAATAGATTACAAAGGTGATTTCCTGGGCCTTGCATCTGTGTCCCTCAGTCTTACTGATTTTGTTAATACAATTGTGAACAAGACCATAGGGAAAGAAGGCAGCACTTTTATGGTGGACCCCGAAGGTATTTTACAACTGCATGAAATTAAAGAGCTTATCGGAAAAGAAAATATCAGTAAATCCATTGGATATGCAGAACATTTCAGCTCTATCACCGGTAGTGAATCAACGTCTTTTCAATATAAGAACAATGAGGGAAATATCATATTTGTAAATACCCGCTATGTGCCTGAATTGGGATGGTATCTTGTTATGGAGGCAAGCCAGAATGAACTTTTCAGAGAAATGAACAGGGCAATTATAAGTTCTGTCGTCGCAGCAATTGTTTTTATTCTATTAGGTGGCCTGGTTTTCTATTTCATCATAAAGAGGGCACTGAATCCCCTGAAGGATCTTCAGGTTTTGACATCCAATGTGGCATCGGGAAAATTAGGTGATGAGATCTCTATCCGCAGTAAAGATGAAATCGGTATTCTGACTAATGAAATAAATCTGATGAGCAAGAAATTGTCGGATATTGTCAATAACGTCCTTGCTTCGACAATCCATGTCAGCAGTGGAAGCAAACAGTTAAATTCATCAGCAGAACAGATTGCAACAGGTGCAAGTCAGCAGGCTGCTGCGGTTGAAGAGCTTTCTGCATCGATAGAAGAAATGAAATCGAATATTGATCAAAATGCAGAAACTTCAACAAAAACGGAAAAAATTGCCCTGAAAGCCAAAATCGGAGCTGAAGAGAGCAGTAAAGTAATTGATGAAACTATAAAAGCTACAAATATAATTACAGAAAAAATCTCAATTATTGATGAAATTGCCCGTCAGACAAACCTGCTGGCACTCAATGCTGCTATTGAAGCAGCAAGAGCGGGAGATGCGGGAAAAGGATTTGCCGTAGTTGCTTCAGAGGTGAGAAAGTTAGCCGAAAGAAGCCAGGGCGCTGCTGCTGATATTATGACACTCTCTCAAAATACCAGTGACATATCTCAAAAAGCTGTGCAGATGCTTTCAGTTTTATTACCGGATATAGAGGAAACCGCTGAGTTAATACAGGAAATCAGTGCAGCCACGAATGAACAGGCTATAGGAGCTGATCAAATTAATACAGCTATATCCAAATTGGATGAAGTCGTATCCCTCAATGCTGCCTCTTCTGAAGAACTGGCATCAACGGCTTTTAGTTTTGATGAACAGGTAGAGATGTTAAACAGTAATATGGAGTTCTTTGAGCTTAAGAAGAATAAAAAACCAGATATTCCAGATGATAGATCAAAGCAGCAATAACGGTTGTAGATAATCAGGATTTTAAAGAATTTTAAAATGTTTAATAAAAAACAAAATATCTTTACTTCTCAGAGCTTTTATTACAAAATATAGTTCTGAGAGGTCCATATGATTCGCACTGCAGATATTGGTGATTCATCGGAAATTGCACATGTCATAACCGAAACCTGGAAAACCGCTTATGTCGGTATCATACATGAAGAATATCCTCATAAGATGGAAGTTAATTTCTTTAAGAAGATCATAGAAAAAAATATCACTTTTGAGCGGGAAATCATTTACGTTTATGAAATTGATAAACAGATTGTAGGATTCATTTCCGGTAGAAAGATTGATATATCTTCTTTTGAGGTTATCGGTTTTTATGTATTGCCAGCACACCAGGGGAAAGGTTTGGGCCAGACCTTGTTTAACAAAATCAGAGAACATTCAAAATCAATAAACTGCAGTCTCATAAGATTGAAAACCCTCCATGGGGCAAGAAATAATTCATTTTATGAAAAAAACGGACTTCAAAATAAAAAAAATATTGCACTTGAGCTCGATGGGAACGTCTATGATGGAATTGAATACTATTTAGATAATTGATGATATTCTTTTATGCTATACTCAACCGAGGAGTTTTTATTGAAAGAATATGAATATATTACATCAGACAGCGAACTTGTTAAATTTAAAAAATATCTCCAAATAGAAAATATTGAGATTCTCTCAATGGATTTTGAAGGTGAATACTTTCTTCATCAATATGGCGAAGAACTCTGTCTCATTCAGATTTTCGATGGAAGAAAATATTTTTTAATTGATCCGAAAAATATCAGCCCCAATGAGCTGAAAAACCTGCTGGAAAATAGAAATATTACAAAAATTTTTTATGATGCCAGTTCAGATAAATCTCTGGTTTTCAAAAAATATAATATTAATATGAATTCTATACTGGATCTGATGGACTTTGTTCAAATCCTCGGTTTCCAGAAAAGGGGCCTGGGATCTGTTTTAAAAGAAATATTGAATATAGAAGTCTCTAATAAAAATAAGTATCAGAAGTACAACTGGACTAAAAGACCGATACAGAAAGATGCCCTTGAATATGCCTTGGGAGATGTAGAGCATCTTTTCAATTTAAAAGACGCTTTGATGAAGCTGATTATTGATCGGGAGCTATATGAATCACTGATCCTCAGGATTGTGCAGAAGGATCCTGTCGTAAAAATCCATGCTCTACCGGGACTGAAGCGCAAGAGACGATACAAAGATTTGAAAAAAGGTTCAAAAGCCGAATTCGATAAGATTTATGACGTTCGTGAGGAATATGCAAAAAAACTGAACTGGCCCCCCAATAATGTGATTACCAATGATAATATTTTTCAATTGGCAGAGAATAAAGTGAGAATAGATCAGGGGATTGTTCATTTTAAAGTTCCCGGAAAATACAGATCTGAAATTATCAGGAAGATAGATAATAAAAAGGAAAGCTGAAGATGATACAAAGTCAGACTTTGAAAATAGCCGGTGCAGAAAAACTGGAGTTTGATGAAAGCGCGATTGTTGTGTGGGGACTTCCCACATCGGCAGGTGGAGGTACGGGTCGACTCGGTGCTGAAAACGGTCCCGATGAAATTCGCAAAGCCTCTCAAGGCTGGAACACATTGAGGACCTCTGATGGTTATCAATATAAAAACTCCCATAGGATAATTGATCTGGGGAATCTCTCCCTCAATGGTCTATCCGGGCTGGACCTGGTGTCCCGCATAGAGAGAAATTGTCCCGATGTCGGCTGGAGTCAATTCCTTATGACACTCGGAGGTGATCACTCTGTTTCATATCCTGTTATCAAATCTATTTTTGAGAAGACCGGGGAAACCCCGGGATTGATATATTTCGATGCCCACCCCGATACTGTTGATCAAGTTGACGGAAATATCTATTCCCATGCAGCAGTGCTTCGCCGTTTGATTGATGAAAACCTGGTGGATCGGGAGCGCACGCTTTTAATTGGAATCCGGGTTCCCGAAGCAGAAGAAATTGAGTATATAGCCAATAAGAATCTGAAAGTTATCACCCCTTTTGATATAATGGAGAAAGGGATCGCTTATGTCTGGAATGAAATTCAGAAACTGATAAACGGTTCTCCCCTGTATATGTCTCTCGATCTCGACGTATTGAATGCCGGAGAAGTTCCGGGAGTTGAGAATCCCGAACCGGGCGGACTGAGCAGCAGAGAACTCTTATACCTCATTGAAAAATTAGCGCCTTATCTATCCTCCTGCGATATTGTAGAGCTCTCTGGAGATACTGATCCCGCCGGGATCACCGCAAAGACTGCAGCCCGCCTGGCTATAGATATTATGGGATATAAATTGAAATCAATGCAGTAAAGTTGCTATTTCTCCAGAGCACATATTATAATTGAAAATAATATGAAGTTTCATTCCAATAAGATATTAGATTATCTCCTATATATTAAACCCTCAGAGAAAAGCATTCCCTTTATCAGTAGAATCAGATTGGCAGTACTCTATTGTGTGATTATAGTCAGCATAATCGCAGGAACTTTTAATTTTTTTATTTCACTTTATACTGATGGATTAATCACTATCTTATTTATTTTACTCTTTATACTAATTGAACTTTTCAGTCTCATATATTTCCTTGTCAAAAGAGATCTTCCCAAAGCTCAGATTTTTGTATCCATAGGGTTGATTATCATGCTTACACAGACAATTGTTGATGCCGGTGGATATTATGGCTTGGGAGCTCTCTATTTTATGGCCTGTTTTTCTGTACTTTATCTATTGGTTGATTTCAAAACGGGTATGATTATTCCTTTGTATTTTTTTATAGGGATGACCATACGATTGTTAATCGGGAATTTCAGCAGTGGATCAATTTACAATAATGAGATAGTTGTAAGACGTGTAATTATGGTCTTTGCTGTTGGAAGTTCCCTGGGAATGATTTCCAGCATAAGCCTGGAACTTTTTATCAGACAACTATCATCGATGGCTTTCCTGAATCCCATAACGAATCTTCCCAATCGTTACAAATTGGATAATTTTCTGAAAGATCTGGCTGTAAAATCAATTAAGGGAGATGCAAGCTTTTCACTCATAGGAATAAAAATCCTGAATTTTAACAGGTTGAGAGGAAATCTGGGTAATGAACAAGGAGATATCATAATTTCCGAAATAGCTGATCGGTTGTCATCTGCTATAAAAGAGGATGAAATCGTAGCTCATTGGAGCCATGCTATTTTTATGGTTGTTATCAATACCAGTTCATATACAGAATTGCAGAAAATCCTTGATCTGATCCATGACAAAATAAAAAGACCTTTTACTATTGAGAACGGGCAATCATACATACAGACTGTTTCCGCGGTAACCCGTTATCCTGAAGATACAGGCAAACCGGATAAACTTATTGAAAATGTTCTGACATTGCTCGACCGTCAACAGATGAGACCTGGCGATGTCTTTTTCTATAACAAAAAGTACCTGGAGAAGGAACAGTCCCGGTTTAAAATGATAGAAGCACTCAATCACGCGGATATGAATCGTGATTTTCATCTTGTTTTTCAGCCTAAGATCCGGTTGTCCGATAAAAAATGCATTGGAGCAGAGATTCTCCTTCGGTGGAATTGCCGTAATATTGGAATAATCCCTCCCAATGTCTTTATTCCATTAGCTGAAGATATTGGTATAATCAGAAAAATTACAGAGTGGGTTGTCAGAAAAGCATTTGAAGATATTTACCATATAAACACTTTAAAAAACCTATCAGAGATTAATCTCATGCATGCTATCAATCTTTCTATTGTCGATTTGAAAAACTCAAAATGCGTAGAGATCCTGAAATTACATTTAGAGGAATTCGAATGTTCACCAGAGTTGATAGAGCTGGAAATTACCGAATCCCAGGTTCTCGATGATGATCCTCAAATTCAGACGAATCTTCAGAAAATCAGGGAATTGGGATTTTCCATTGCTATTGATGATTTCGGAACCGGATATTCCAGTTTGAGCTATCTGCACAAACTGCACGTACACAACCTTAAGATTGATAAAAGTTTTATAGATTTAATTGACAGTGGTGGTAAAAATACAGAAACATCTATAATTGATGCGATTATATCTATGGGTACATCTTTAAATCTTGAGCTTACCGCTGAAGGTGTTGAAACAAAGGAACAACTCGAATACCTCGAGGAAATGGGGTGTCATACTGTTCAGGGATGGTATTTTTCAAGAGAGCTGACTATTGATAAATACATAGAATTTGTTGTGAAAAACAATGATCCTGATAATTCTGGATTTGATGAAAATGACGTAGTATAATAATGGGGAACCCGCTAACTGCCGGACGCACGGGCCGGCGATCATCCTTATTACTGTCGGGCATATGGACCGACTGCTCAATATAAATAACGGAGGATGTACATGGAAATCAAGTACACAGAGGGATTAGTCTTTTTTACGGATATTTCGAGATTTACGCGTCTTGTCAAAGACATGGAACTTGGGGATCTTGCAGAGTTTGTGCTCAAATTCGCTGAAATCACAAGGCGCCACATAGAGGGTGCTGATGGTATCGTCGTCAAATATATAGGTGATTCGGCTTTGGGATATTTTGATAAGAATAATGTAGATGCAGGGATCAGTGCCCTTCTTGCTATGCAGAGAGAAATGGAAGAGGACTTTTTTGTGAAAGGCAAAAAAACAGGGCTGAGAATAGGAGCTCATTATGGCTCTTTTGCATCTTTGGTCCTCCCTCCCATCGAGAAGCCCGATATTATTGGTGAAACAGTCAATGTAGCAGCGATGATCGGCAGTGGGGGGCAGTCTAAACATAGATCTAAACTTATAATTTCACCCGAGGCATTCAGGAAGCTGAGCCCGGAAAGCCGGAAGAGGTTTCATAAATATACTGAACCTATAGTTTATCTCGCTTAGAGAAAGAAATAATAATTCAGTGGTGCGCTTATCGGGTTCGTGCACCACGTCACAATATCGAATTGATCAAATTTGAAATAAACAAATTTCTTCCCTATTCTTTAAGTTGTATAAGGGAGGACTTTTATGAAAATCTGTACTTTCCCCAACTGCGCCTATCTCTCAGAAACATCCCGTATGATTGCTATTTATAAAGAATTGCAGTTGAGAAACATCGATGTAATTATGGCTACTCACGGCGGACCTTATGAATGGCTTTTTGAAGAAGAGGGGATTCCCTACAAACTGGTTGATCCTTTTTTTACATCTGAAAGAGCCCGGGATTTTGTGGCAACCAATACCGGTGAAAAAGGCTTGAGTGAGTTCTATACGCCTGATGAGCTTTCAGAACATGTAAAAATTGAAATTGATTTTTTTAAAAAAGAAGAAATCACTAAAATACTAACAGGTTTTACCTTATCCTGTGCCATTTCTGCGAGAGCCATGAATATCCCTTACTTTGTTACCCATCTGGGTTCCTTTGTTCCCCCTGTATTTGAGAGGAAAATGCTGATTCCAACTCTTATCACGGACTCGAAAATATTCAATATCATTCCCCGTTCGTGGCTGGTTAATATGATAAACGGATTGATGTACAAATCCTCTATGGCTACAAAATCATTTAACAAGGTAGCCGATGAATATAATGTCAGACCTTTTCACAGCATGCAGGAGATAATGATGGGAGATACGGTCATAGTGACCGATGTCCCGGAGATTCTGACAATAAGCAGAGAGGATCTGGAGAATTGGACACCTTCATCAAAAAACAGGAAGTACTACTCATACGACTACAAACTGAGATATGGTGGAGCGATTTTTGCCAGATTATTTGGAGATATTCCCGAAAATGTCAAAGAATTTCTCAAAAGTGATCTTCCGAAGATATATGTCGCTCTGACTTCCGGCCGGTCGGAGGTTCTCCAGAGGGTTTATGAAGCGGTTAAAGAGTTGCCTGCTAAAGTCATTATCTGCAGCACTCTGCATCAATTCAGGGAAAAGTCCGATGAGAATATTCTAGTCGTCGATCATCTTCCATCGCACAAAGTCATGCCTCTTGTCGATGTCGCAATTATACACGGAGGACAGGGAAGTGTTCAGACTTCTATAAACAGCGGTACTCCGATCATTGGGATTCCCCTTCATGTGGAACAGGGGTTGAATATAGCCATGGTCGAACGGCATGGAGCGGGAATCATGCAGATAAAACACCGTATTGATCCACAGCATATCAAAGATAAAATCATCAAAATCCTCAGTGATAAAAGTTATAAAGAGAATATGGTGAAACTGTCTAGTTTTCAGCAGAAAGTCGATGGTGTTAAAAGAGCAGCAGATATACTGTGTGAAGAATAGTTACTGACTAATCAATAGTGTTTCTATATTATAAGTAAGAACCGGGAGGTTTCAAATGAATAATATAGTTGGTTTTGCAATCGGATCCTATACAGAAAAGCTGCCTCATGTTCCCGGTGCCTGTGGAAAGGGGATTGTTGTGGCCTTGTTTAATGAAGAAACGGGAGGCATTGAAAAACAATACACTATTGAGGGGATGAACAATCCTTCATATTTGACCTGGGACAATACTAATCAGTTTTTATATGCCATGACTGAGAGTTCTGAAGGTGAAGGGGAAATCCAGAGTTTTTCTTTAGATTCTGACAATGTATTCACACTGAAAGATAATCAGACAGGTCCCGGGAGAGCCGGTTGTCATCTGAACACATCTGATAGTGGTGATCGAATATTTGCAGCTTCTTATGTTGATGGATGTCTAAAAGGGTATCCCGTCAGTAACGGAGAGATTGGAAAACCTTTGTTTAATTATTCCTATAGCGGTAGCGGCCCCAACATTGATAGGCAAACATCTCCTCATGCTCATCAAGTCGTTTTCAGTCCCGACAATAAATATCTCTATGTCTGTGATCTGGGCAGTGATAAAATCTGGAAACATGGTTTGGACAGAAAAGAATCGCTTTGTGTACCGGCGTTAGAGTTGCCCCGAGGATATGGCCCCCGTCATCTGGCATTTGATCCTCTGGGGAAATATGCCTATATCCTTTGTGAATTGATACCGAAACTGATTGTAGCTTCTGTAGATGGCAGTGACGGATCTTTGACAATGACAGAGGAACTGTTAACAGTTAATGAATCCTCTGCAGAGATCGCGGCTCCTGCAGCTGTAAAGGTGCACCCGTCAGGAAACACGGTTGCCCTGTCAAACCGTTTTGATGATACTATCGCGGTTTTCAAAATAAATAGAAATACTGCTGGAAAAAATGTCTCACTGGAGTTTTTATCGAGATTTTCATCTATGGGAAAAACTCCAAGAGATATAACCTTCAGTCCTTCGGGACGATGGCTTCTCATTGCCAATCAGGACTCTGATGATGTTCAGGTTAAGTCTTTTAATTCACAATCGGGATATCCCGAAGAAAAGTGGGCGCCGAAGATGATTACGGGAACTCCTGTCTGCCTGACTTTTACTACATTATAAATAAAAATAGATTGGGAAATTCAAGTCTTTGATATATATATTGTAGATTATTATCAAATATTCTTTTAATATTCACTGGTAAGTTTAAAAATATATGTTAAAAATAAAAGGTTTATAAATATGAAAAAGTCGCTTTTGATTCCCGTTTTATTTTTATTCTCAGCAGCATTGCTTCCGGCAACCGATTGGGCTTCGATTATAAAGCAGGTGGGACCGGGAGTCGCAAAAGTAAATCTGACCGATGCAAATGGTGCCGTAATCAGTCAGGGCACAGGCTTTGCAACAACCAAATCAGATGGCAGCGAAGTCCTGGTTACAAATGCTCATGTTGCCAGAGATGCGAAATATGATGAAACAGTTTCAATTTCTGTACTTTTCCTCTTCGACGATTCCTCTGAGAAGGTCTATACCGGTAAGATTGACCAGATTGATTTTTATCTTGATCTTTGCACAATTATATTAAACGAACCGGCTCCCTATATTCTAAATCTCAATGAAGATTCTGAATCTTCACTTATGTCGGAAATAGCTGTAGTCGGTTATCCTCTCGGCAGAAATTTCAAAGCGACGCCGGGTTTTATTCAGGCTTTTCAGACAATTGAAAAAATGGGCACGATGCTGGATCTCAGCTCGGTTCTTGCGCCGGGTAATTCGGGAGGGCCCGTAGTGGATTCTCTGGGAAATGTTATCGGTGTTGCTACTGCGGTGATCCCCGGTTACAATTTCAACCTCGCATTGCCTATCGCCAATCTGAATACATTCCTCAAAGGTGAGTCCAATCAGATTGCTCTGACTATTAAGACAGATCCTGCAGAAGCCAGAATTTTTGTCGATGGCGATTATAAAGGGGAAACACCTTTTACATTGGATCTGTACAACAAGGAGTACCAGTTGCGTCTTGAAAAAGATGGATACACTGTTGTTGAAAATCCAATCGGACCATGGCCTGGAAACCGGCCTCAGGATTACAATCATTCTCTTCAGAAAAAAGTAATTCAGAATCCCCTGATTTCAATAGTTACTGTTCCCGAAGGAGCAGAAGTATTTATCAATAATCGGTTTATTGGTGAATCTCCTGTGTCATTGAATATGACAGAAGGGCGGATAATGCGTATCAGAGTCAAGAAAAGGCGATACGATGAAAGTTCTGAAATTTATACAGTGACAGCAGAAAACGAGCAGACAATAAATATCACATTACAAAAATAGAAATATTCATTTGAAAAAAATGATTAAAGAATAAAAAATGGAGCTAAAATGAAAAAAACGCTAATGAGAACTCTGGTGTTGGTATCACTGGTATTATTTGCCACAGGGTGTACGACAGTATCATACTCTGCAGGTAGAAGTTATGTCGGTTTTGCAACTGATGGTGTTAAAAGTGTACAGCAGACTAAGAAAACTTCCTTTTCCGATGATGCATTATACAGCACTTATGATGATGAGTTTGTCTATGATGAAGATGGGAATGTGATCAAGCATATTCAGACTCAATATTTCGACAATGGTGCTAAATACGATGAATACGTAGTTGTTTACCAGAAAATCGGTGGTAACATACTTCCTGAATCTGTAGCAATAAACGGTGTTGTGTATATGGAAGTTGAGTACGATATCCTTTCTGCAGATCATGAAGGGAAAATTAAAGAAGCTTCCTCCACTCCTGAAATCGCTCAGAATTTCAGAAACTACATCTTATTTGTAAACCAGAATATAAACTGGAATATTGACATCGAAAATTTTGATGTGCCTTTCCGTTCAGATGGAAAATTTGTTTCTACGGAAGAGTCTCTTTCTTTCTACACAGGTCTTTCAATGGATAAGGTTCTTACTCTCGGTTATGATAACATTGTTATCAAACGATTTTATCACTCTCCGTCAAAGTACAGAGCGGGATACAATCTCAGTGTAGATTCCCTATCATCAGAAATGGAAGAGATCATCGATGACGAGAGCAGAAATACAACATTCACTTTTGAGTGGGATGTCGTTGCCGGAGAAATCGTGCAGAAAGGGATGACTCTGAAAGAAAACATGCGTGGAGATTACCTGGAGTTCTTTATTGAAAGAGATTACGATAATTCGGGAAGACGTATTTCTGAAATATGGAACGTAATTGATTCAGAAAGTAAATCAGGTGAACCTGTAATGCTTTTCGAGCAGAAATTAAATTACTGATAATTGAATATATTACCCGTCATCAAGTTTCTGATGGCGGGTTTTTTACATTTTCTATTCCGGAGGGTGGTTTCTAACCTCTGTTTTTGTTTTCATGCCAATTTCTATTGCATTGGCACCATAGAGCTTTTCAAATGCAATTTCTCCGACAATGGGGAAATAACTGATTATTCCTTTTTTGGCTTTTAAAGAAATTACCAGTGACATGACAATATAGATGATATTTAACAGAACTGTGATTGCCAGAAAAGTCAGCAGATAAACTATTGACTGCCTTTCGATAAACTCCGTCTTAATATAATTTACCAGCATATATATTCCATAAACGGCAAATGCCGTATTCACAATCGTTATGGGGATCTGGGCCAGAAATGATTGGTAGGCATGGAAAGAGACATATCTCGATCGTTTCTTGTAATAAGAATAATAAATTGCCGAAGAGATAATCTCTACAAATGGCAATGGGAAATAAGCTCCTGCGAACATCATAATATAGGCGCCGAAACCATTCTCTCTATCCTTGTAACTGATTTCGTCGGGTTGGGGGAATTTTATTACATCACTCATGAATTAAAACTATACCTGTTTTTGTTCTTTTTCAATGTTTTAGTTTTTTTATAATATTCCATATCCGACTATTGACAATAGCTATTTAGAGGAATATAACGGTAAATAAGAGTAAATGCGTTAATTTGGAGGAATATGTGGATGATGTTATGACGCTAAGTGAAGTGTCAAAGTATTTGAAATTGTCTGAAAAAACTCTTTTGAAGATGATTAGAAATAAAGAGATTCCCGGTGCTAAAATTGCCAATCAATGGCGATTTTCCAGAGCTATGATCGATGACTGGCTGCGGAGCCAGATGGAAGTTCTCCCCAAAAACGATTTATCGAGATTAATTGAAAAGGAATATGATTACATTCCCCTGTCGAGATTGTTTGATGAGAAAGCTATGATCATGGATCTCGAATCTGATAATAAAATTGGTGTACTTACGGAACTTGCCCGGATATCGCTGGACAATCATTTTATCTCCGACAAAGAGTATCTCATCTACAAGCTGATTGAACGGGAGGATCTTACATCGACTGCAATTGGAAATGGAATAGCTTTGCCCCATTTGCGCAAACCTTCGAGCCAGGTGATCAATGAACCGAAAATAGTCATTGGGATTTCCCGGAAGGGGATCGACTACAACTCTTTTGACGGTCATCCAACTCACCTGTTTTTTCTGATTTTATCAGATAGTGAAGTTGTTCATCTGAGGATCCTCTCAAAATTATCAAGAGTGTTAAGAGACCGGGAAGCTCTGGAAAAGATTAAGAGTTTTACCAAAAAAGAAGAATTTTTAAGATTTTTTATAGAAGTTGAAAAAGAAAATTTCAGTGGAGGGAATTTATGATTGATTCATTCAGATCCGATTGCATCCAGATTGGAACAGATGCAAAAAATAAAAATGATATTATACGAGAGATTAGCAAGCTGGCGGAAAAATCGGAAATATTGAAAAACATCTCCCCGTCAAGAATTGAAGAAGCACTCCTTGCCCGGGAGGAATTGATCTCAACAGGGTTAACAAATGGAATAGCCATTCCCCATTGTTCATTTGATGATATTGATGAGTTTGTTGTGGGTCTGCTTATCGTAAAGAAAGGGATCGATTTTGAATCCATAGACGGCAGCAGAACCAATCTCATATTTTTTATCATCGGTCCTCAGAACGCCAGAAATAAACATATCAGAATTCTGTCATCCATATCCAAATTGTCAAAAGATAAGGATATGCTGAAAGTCCTCGGCGATTCCGATTCAGAATCAGAAGTCGGCAGTTTATTGAAGAGGTCTGAGGAAAAAGATATTGTCCTTCAGAAAGTAGAGAAATCACAGTTTGTGCTCCATGTGCAGAATGAAGAGCTCTTTTTTGATGTTCTGGAGATTCTCTCCTCTGAAGTTGACGGTTCCGTATCTGTTATTGATGCTTCAACAGCCGGTAGTTATCTTCATCGTCTGCCCTTGTTCTCCACTTTCTGGAATGAGAAAACAAACCATTTCAGCAAAATGATCGTTGCTGTTATCGACAGGAAATTACTCAATGACACGATCCGCCGTATCAATATGGTCCTGCCTGAAGATGGCAAGGGGATCATGATCACTGTTAATGATATTGTGTATTTTGACGGGTCTATTGACTTTTAACAGGAGAGGAATATATGAATTTTCTAATAAATATGCAGGAAAGTATTGCATCAGCACATCTGCAGCCTCTTCTTATTATCGGGATGATGATCGCTTTCGGCTTTTATATGGGAAAGTCTATGAAATTTATCAAACTTCCATCAATAATCGGATTTATGATAATAGGAGTTTTACTCGGACCTTCATTATTCAATATTCTCGATGAAGATTTTCAGCATAAATTGAGCTTTATCACAGATATCGCATTGAGTTTTGTGGCTGTCAGTATCGGGATCGAACTGAGCTTCTCAACTCTGAAAAAACAGGGAGCGGGAATTATCCTTGTAATATTCACCGAATCATTTCTGGCTTTTATCCTGGTGACCAGTTTATTGTATCTTCTGACAAAAGATCTGCCTTTATCCCTTATTTTCGGAGCTATTGCCCCGGCCAGTGCACCGGCAGGTACTGTTGCCATTATACAGGAATTCAAAGCGAAGGGACCTCTGACAAAAGCCCTATATTCTGTAGTCGGGTTTGATGATGGCCTGGGAATCATTATTTTCGGATTTGCCGCCGCCATAGCGAAATCACTGCTGGGACAGGAAATGGGTATTGAATCGGGAAGTTTGTTTTCATTGCTGGCTACCCCTATGAAAGAAGTTTTATTCAGCATACTCGTTGGAGCCGGAGTTGCCCTTATCTTTGTTTTGCTAGCCAGAAAACTTAAGAATGGCCGTGATATTTTTATTTTAATTTTCGCAACAATTCTCGCTTCAGCCGGAATCTGCCATATGCTGCATCTATCAATCATCCTGACAAATATGATTGTCGGTATTGTCATTGTAAATACTCAGCCAAAGAGCCTTGTTGAAAAGATCCATAATGAATTATCTGAGTTCATGCCTCTACTCTTTGTCATGTTCTTTATTCTCGCCGGGGCCAATCTGCATGTCGCTGCATTGCCTTCGCTTGGTGTTATTGGAATTGTATACATATTGGGAAGAACAGCAGGACTGATGACAGGAGCGACTCTAGGAGCCTCTCTTGGTAAATTATCACCAAATATCAGAAAATATCTGGGAATGGGTATCCTTTCTCAAGCGGGAGTTGCCATCGGATTATCATTGATCGTAAAAAGTGAATTTGCGGAATTCGGAACTCATGGTGCACTTATCGGGAATACGGTTATTACAACTGTAACGGCGACATGTATATTCTTTGAAATCATAGGGCCTATCCTGACCAAAATCGGGTTGGAAAAATCTGGCGAAATAAAGGTTACTCAATAGGGGAAGATAGAAACGCAGAAACCGAACTGAGTATGTTCTGAAGATATTCTGATCGTACTTTATAGTATTTCGCACTGTATTGCCTGCGTTCACTTAATACTCCCGCCATACTCAACTGCTGCAAGTGGCGGGAGACTGCAGACTGGCTGAAATTCAGATCGCTCATAATGTCTTTGGAACATGTCTCTTTCTGTTCTGCTATGTATTTCAGTATTTTCAGCCGGTTCGAATCTGCGAGCACCCCCAATTTTAACGAAAGTTCATCAATATTTCCAAGTTGCTCGTTTAACTTTCTATACTTATATGCAGAAGGATCAAAAAAAATGCAGAGCCTGTCATCAGATAGGATTTTTGTATAATTCCCTTTCAGGTGGAGTGACGGTACAAAGCTGATTTTTGAACCGCAGTTCAAAAGATAATCCAGTTTTTTCTTCGGTAAATCGTGGCCGGTCATATAAGTTATGATTCTCTCTCTTGGCAGTTGATTCAATATCTGAAAATTAAAAGAATCACAGAACGATTGAAGCTCAGTTTTTGTATCTTCCCAGTTTTGTTCAAAATACTTATCCCAGAGGTCGATAATCAACGATGTTATTCTTTTCTGCATCTTTTCCGGTTCTATTATCAGTTTATATGCTTCTTTTTCAGTTTCAATATTGAAATCAGTATCATTAAATCCTTCAGATAAAAAAGACAGATAGTTTTCAGAGGATTTCAAAACTTCGTCTCTGATTTCACTATAGGCATAATCACTGTACTTTCCGTTATTCTTATTGTGCTTCTCCACGTAGGCTTTCAAAATCTTTGATTGCAGATGAAGAGGATCACAGGTTTCAAGGAATTCAATATAAGAATCAAAATCGGGAAAACTGTTTTCGGGGATTACACCATGGTAGAGACCGAAAAATATGAGATCGATCTCTTTTTTTTCTTCTAGGGACAGTGAATTCAATATGTGTTCAATCCATGAATCCGCGCCGTTGGCAAATGAATCGGAAAAGGATAACATCAACATGCTGTTCAGGTTATTCAGAGCGGGACATATTGAGATTCCAAATCTTGATGTGTTTGTTATAAAATCATCTGCCGGCAAATATCAACTCCCTATTTTTTCCAGTATCCCTTTTATATATTCATTTTCAGGATCCAATTCAAGTGCTTTACTGTAATTAATCCGGGCATTCTTTTTATCGTTCATGTTCATGTAACACTCTCCAAGGCTGTCATAGGAGTTGCTGGATTCGGGATAGGCTTCCACATAGAGTTTGAACATTTTCAGAGCATCTTTCTGCCTATCTCTGAATAAAAGATTATAACCGATCATAGTCATATCAGTCTCATTGCACGAATAGTCTTCCGATTTAGAATTTTCTCTGTAAAAACTAATCGCTGCCGGGATATCACCTTTTTCGATATATTCAGTCATGGGGTACATGATTGATATTTTGCCGGGATTCTCTGATCGGGATATATAATTTGAAATTATATCGATCCACAACGGGGCAAGTCTTTCACCATCAGACAATTTGCCTTTCAATTCATTGAATTTATCCGATCCCAGAATCTGTTCTTTTGTTTCACCGCTATTGAGTGATTTCCTGATAAATCCATAAGATTCTTCGAGCAATTGAACATATTCTGTAAAACTTTTGAGATCCATATCCGGTCCGTGGCCGGCTATTATTTTTTCCACCTGGGAGAATGTTTTTATTATCCATTTGTAGGTGTTTATCAGTCCGTCTATATCTCCACCGTTGTTTATATCTATAAATGGAAAAGATTTTGAAAAGAGTATATCGCCCATGATAAGGGTTCTATATTCTTCAATATAAATAATCATGTCTCCATTTGTATGGGAAGGGGGAAGGGGGATTACATCAATTTTTTTATCATCGAGAAATAGAGTCATATCCTTGCTGATTGTGATATCGCCGACACCTTTCTCAATATAACCGGACAGATTATAGAATTTCCCTCTGATTCTATCTCTTGCATGATCGTGGCAGATGACAGTTGAATCGAAAAGATGATTGGCGCCGGTGTGATCTGAATGATGATGGGTATTGATTATGATTTTTACCTGATTATTGCTTATTTCCCTTAGGGCTTTATGCAATTCTTCTGATGTTGGAGGATATCCGCTATCGATGAGAATATTGTGATTCTTACCACTCAATAAAATCACATTGACGTCGTTATTGGCATTTTCAACAGTAAACTTACTGATAAATTCATTAATTTCTGTTTTTGTAATACTCATATATTTCTCCTTTTAATCAATAACCCGGATAAACGGGTAATTTAAATATATACCTCCCGGCGAAGACTGTCAAATTTATATTGATGCATTTTCCGGGGCCTTAGGTTATTCTGTTATACCATGAAGACAATTGATCAGATAAACGAAAAAATAAGCTCGGGGAAAGCTGTGGTTTTAACAGCTGAAGAGGTTATTGGTTATGTGGACAAGAAGGGAATTGAAAAGGCGGCAAAAGAGGTCGACGTGGTTACTACGGCCACATTTGGTCCTATGTGTTCTTCGGGCTGCTTTCTGAACTTCGGACACAGCAAACCTAAAATGCGAATAACTGAAGCCTGGCTCGATGATGTCAGTGCTTATGCGGGAATCGCTGCTGTCGATCTTTTCCTTGGCGCTACCCAGCTTCGCGCCAATGACCCGGCCAACCTCGACTACCCGGGAGATTTCCGTTTCGGCGGCGGCCACGTGATGGAGAAACTCATAGCCGGAGAAGAAGTTCAACTTTTTGCCCTTTCCTATGGAACAGATGATTATCCCCGGAAGGAACTGCGTACAAAAATTACAATTGATGATCTGAACCAGGCCACTATGGTCAATCCCCGCAACTGTTATCAGAACTACAATGTGGCGATAAATGCATCGAACCGGCCTATACATACTTATCTTGGATATTTGAAACCGAACATGAAAAACTGCGGTTATTCCAGTGCGGGACAACTCTCTCCACTGCTCAATGATCCATTTTACAGAACGATCGGCGTGGGAACCAGAGTCTGGCTTGCCGGAGCTCAGGGTCATGTTTATTCCGAGGGAACTCAACATTCTCCAACTTGTGACAGGGGAGTAATGGGAGTTCCTTCAGAAGGTGCGGGAACACTGGCTCTGACGGGAGATATGAAGAAAATGAAACCCGAATTCGTCAGGGGAGTCAGTCTGAAAGGTTATGGCATCTCACTGTCTGTAGGAGTTGGTATTCCCATCCCCGTTCTCGATGAAGAAATGCTGCTTCAGACGACTATTCGCGATAGGGATATTATGGCTCAGGTCATCGATTATTCAAAAGATTATCCCGAAAGGAATGGAAAAATTCTCGGGTCTGTCAGCTATGAAGAACTGAAGTCCGGTTTCATCAATCTAAATGGAAAAAAAGTGGAAGCTGGTGGCCTCTCATCTTATGCCGGTGCGAGGAAAATCGCCGGTATTCTAAAAGAGGAGATCCGATCGGGAGAATTTCTGCTCACATCTCCTATCGCTCCTTTGCCCGTGGAGCAATCGATGAAAGCAATGAAGGAGATTGATTGATGAGTGATAATCAGAATGTCAATACAAAAAAGCTCATGTTGTATTTTCCCGAATGCGAGACTGAGAAACCCATAGTTTATCACCTGGTAAAAGATTATGATCTTATGATCAATATTTATCGCGCAAGGGTTACTCCCGATGAAGAGGGATACCTCGTTCTCGATGTAACAGGGCAAAATGAAAATATCTCCGAAGGAATTGAATTCCTCAAATCACTGAATATTCAGATCAATGAGACTGTTAAAGGGTTAACCTGGGATGAAAACAAATGTGTCCAGTGCGGCAGTTGCGTTCCCCATTGCCCCACGGAAGCTCTTTCAATCCCCGATAGAAACTTGATGGAAATGGTTTTCAATTCAAATGAATGCATAGAATGCCTGAGCTGTATCAAAGTCTGTCCATTCGGAGCGGTTGCCTCCATTTTCTAAGGATTAGCATGAAAAGACCAGCCACAAGGGAGTTTCACTATAAAGAAGCTCATTTTCATATAGTTACAGACAGTTGGGATGCTGTTACAAACTGTATTCTCAAAGAAAGGCTGAATCTTGAAGCGTTTATAGAAAGCAGCAAGGATTTTCAGACTTCACTTGTTCCACTCGGAATCTCTGTTTCCGGTAACCAGCCGGAATCTGTACAGCGGATGCTATCGGCATCTATAAAAACAGGGCTTGGGCCTATGGCTGCTGTGGCTGGAACCATGGCACAGTTGGCCGCTGAAGCTTCGGCAGCTGCCGGCTCCAAAGAAACAATTGTTGAAAATGGAGGAGATCTCTATCTCGATTGTAGTGAAGAAGTGGTCATTGGTCTCTTTACTGGTAAAAATCTGCATTTCAAGGACCTGGCCTTAAAGATCTCCCCGGAGTTCATGCCTATTGCCCTATGTACATCATCGGGGCGCATGGGACATTCTCTCAGCTACGGAGACTGTGATATTGTTACGGTATTTTCTAAAGACGCATCTCTGGCTGATGCCGCGGCGACTCTCGGGTGCAATTCTGTCAGTAACAGAGTTGATATAGAACCTGTATTGAACAGGCTGATTGAAATTGAGGGTATAACTGGTGTATTGATAATCAGAGATGATCAGTTCGGTGCAATCGGTGTGATACCGGAACTTGTTAAAAATCTCGATCGCCATATCAAAAGTAAAGTTTCCCGCGATGAGTTTTCAAATTTTCCTGAACTCTGACTCTTGATTAATATATTCTACATGTGTAATATGTAAATAAGTCACATGTTGAGTATGAAAGAGGAGTTGATATGAATATCCTGATTATTAATGGAAGTCCCAGAGGCAAAAACAGTAATAGCCAGAAGATCTGCGATACATTTATTGCCGGAATGAATAAGGGAAGGACGGATTTGTCCATTGAAAGACTATTCTTAAAGGAAAGCAACCTGCAAACCTGTACCGGTTGTTATCGATGCTGGTCTCAGGAAGAGCCTCTTTGTATTTTAAAAGATGATATGAAAGAGATGCTCGATAAATATATCCGTGCAGACCTGGTTTTCTGGGTGACTCCTCTATATCATTATACAATCACCAGTTTGATGAAGCGGTTTATTGAAAGAACCCTGCCTCTCAACTCTCCTCTACAGGTAAGGAAGGGTGAACATTTTCATCATCCCGGTCATCATAAGAATCTGGAAACTCAAAAACATATTCTGGTCAGTGCCTGTGGTTTTCCCGAACACGGCAATTTTCATTTTATGAAAGATTATATGAGTGATATCTGTCATGGAAATCTTGTGGAGACCATCTTCTGTGGTATGACTGAATTGTTTAGGCAGAAAGAACTGGAAAAGGGGCTTGCCTGGTATTTTGACGCCCTTTTAAAAGCCGGACGTGAATATGCCATAACCGGTTCCATCGGCATGGAAACCAAAGAGATCCTGGAGAAGGATCTTGTCACCAAAGATCTCTTTGTTCAGATGACAAACATGCACTGGCGGGAACAGGGAAATATGGATCATTTAAAATACGAAGTTACTTCAACTGATAGGGATAATCTGACTTTACCGGAGAATCGCCGGGGCAGGGGATATGCCTTTCTGGAGAATATGAAAGACAGTTTTAATAAAGGGAATAACTTGAAGCTGAAGGGCAATATCGAGTTTCGTTTTAATGATCTGGAAGAAAGCGCATTCTTCGCCATCGATGGTGATGATATAGAATTAACAGCGGGACCTGCCGATGGGTTTGTTCTGAAAATCATTACTGATTATACCAACTGGTTGAAAGTCTCAACAGGTGAAGTGGACGGAGCTGCTGCTCTGATGCAGGGGTTGTACAGAATTGAGGGAGATATGTCTATTCTCATGAAGATGGGAACTTTGTTTTCTACAGAAAAAAAAGCAGGGGATATTCAAAAAACTTTTTACGGGATAGGCGGATATAAATGGATGACAATCGCCTTTATCCCATGGATAATATCGTGGATTACCGTTGAACATTTCAATATTATCGGCTCTGCCGTGCCGCTGTTTTTATCGCTTCTTATACTGGTTTTGAAAAAGAAACAGAATGGGGTGACCTATTTTGAGCAGATGAACGGTCTGTATTTTCTTTGTCTTACTGTTTTTGCTTTTGTTTATCCGAAAGAGATTATGGAATACGGAACTTACATAAATCTTATCTCCATGGCGGCAATCTGGGGATTTTCAGTCTTCGGTAAATTTTCACTGACGGCGGATTATTCAATTTTTGATCAGGAAGGTGATTTATCAGAAAATGTTATCTTCCACAGAACAAACGAAATCATAACCTTATTCTGGACAGGCATTTATGTTTTTCAGGCAGTTTTGAACGGGCTTATGGATCATTTTTCAGTCGGTCTTTACTCTCCCCTGATCTATTTATTAGTGATTGCCGGTTTTAAATTTACAGGATTCTTCTCAAAATGGTACCCTGAATATATTATGAAAAGACCTCTGGAGTAATTATGTCTCTTAAACACGGATTATTGGGATTGCTCGATGAAAAATCGATGACAGGATATGAGCTGAAAAAGCTTTTTAATGAATCTCTAAATTTTTTCTGGTTTGCTCAGACCAGTCAGATTTATCGCGATCTGGGAGAACTTGAGAAAAAGGGATTTCTCGAATCCAGAATCGAAGAGCAGTCTGGAAAACCGGATAAACGCTTATACACTATTACCGGCAAAGGGCGTGAAGAGTTTCTATCATGGCTCAATGATTGCGATTTCAGCCCTTCTCTCAAATTTCGCGATTCGGTTCTGATCAAGATATTCTTTGGTTCCAAAGGGGATCCATTGAAGATCATAGAAGGCTTGGAGGAATACATTTTATTAAATGAAGAGCATCTTATCTCTTATAAAAGAGCCCGCCAGATTATGGATAAATATGGAGCAATGAGTGAGGAACTCAACAAAAGCAGGACTTTTTGGAAAATGACTGTATCGAGAGGAGCCATAGTTTCGAGAGGAAATATTGAATGGGCAAGGGAATGCATTGACATACTAAATGATATTTCTTCTGATTCTTCCCTGTAAAATAGTTATACTGTTATTGTGAACTTAAAAATTGGAAAGCCAACAGATACAGCCAATGTCTCAGGCAGCAAATCTTCGGGAAAAATGAAGCACAAATCACCAGTGGTAAACAAAAAGATTTTCACTCCCCCGGGACAGGTTAAAACAGAAATCTATAAGGAGCTGGAACTTCTCGGAAAAACATTGAAACTGCCGTCTCTTGCAAAGATAAAAGGCCTCGATAAAATATTACCTCCATTGAATGAGATCGTGAGCTTATTGGGTCAATCTTCGCTTGATCCATTTGATGGCGATGTTCTGCTTATGGAAAAATTTATAACATCATGGATCAAAAAATACGGTGGATTATTACCGGAGATTCAAAAAAAAGAATTGAATGTTGTGAAAAATCTGCTTGGTTCCAGAAGATTGGAAGAGAGCGATGACAATAAAATTATTTTCGGAAATGGCTCTGAAGCTCAAGAAGACCGTATCCGTTGGAAAGTTGATTTTCACAGAGAAAAGGAATCAGCTGATACCTCCGCTGAAGATGAAAAAGTTTTTTGTGTACTTAACCTTTTCTGTATCAATCTGGGGGATATCAAAGTGTCTTTACAAGGTGAGAAAGAACAATTGAGATGTATTTTCTTTTCAGACAGAAAAGGCTCAAGACAGATAATCAGAAAGTCCTTACCTCAATTTCGCGATCATCTCATAAAAGCCCGGTTGAAAGTTCCCTTTTTCAGGATCAGCAGAAAAAAGAAAACCACCACAGCAATTACAGAAAAATCAGTGAAGAGGGTTCGTTTGTGGGGATGAGAAAAGGGGCAGTCGCCCTCAGTTGGAATTCTGAAAAAGATGACGCTCCGAGACTGATCGCAGCTGGTAAAGGACCTTTAGCCGATAAAATCCTGGCTCTGGCTGAAAAGGCGGATATTCCCATCATGGAGAAAGAGCCTCTTGTCGAAGCTCTTCTCGATCTTCAGCCCGGTACTGTTGTTCCCCCGGAATTATTCCGCATTACAGCAGAAGTGTATATATTTCTGATGAATCTCGATAAGGATTCATACTCTGAAAGATTCCGATAGAAAATCAACTAAATCTTTTAATTCCTCTTCCATGGAAATTCCCTGTTCCTCTTCCATCAGCTGTTTTCTCAAGCTGAGTTTTTCCACATAACTGTTCATTACATTTAATACCATATGGGCCGTTCTTCGCGGATCCCTTTTCCCCTCGAATAGAGGAGCTTTTATTGATCCGTCTTCAATGGCGGAGGCAAAAACTGAAATAAAGATATGGAGAACACGGCTGTTAGCGGCAAAATACTTCTCCAGGTGGGGTGAATCGGGATATTCTTTATCAAAGAGTGTATTGAACTGTGCGTCGAGGACATGGTATTCGTGAAAATCCCGGAATGTTTTCAGATAAACATGGAGCAGTCTGCTCATTCGCTCAAATCCCGATCCCTCTCTCTTTTCCGTTTCAAGGAGAAAATCGGCAAAACTATTGCTGATTTTTGTCATAATAATCAGAATAATTTCGCCCTTATTTTTGAAATAGAGATAAATGGCACCATTAGTCAGCTCGCAGGCATTGGCAATGTCACTTATAGTAGTCTTAGGGAAACCCTTTTCTATAAATAACTTTTCCGATGCTTCGAGAATTTCTTTTTCCCTCAATTCTCTCAGTTGAGCTTTTTCTCTTTCAATACGGTCTTTGCTGGCCAGTTCAGGACTCCTCAGTTTCTGATGTATCCTCAAGTATTTTCAAAGTTGATTTTTCATCATATTTTAAAAAGAGAAACAATCCAATAACCAGGAAGACCATCGCTACATAAGTTGTTATTCTTATACCCAATTCTGTAGGAGCTCCCCCGCTTTCTCCACCCATATGACTTATGAGAGGAAAAATCAGCAGTGTGACAGAAGCACCCATTTTGCTCATAAATGTTCTGGCTCCGAAATAAACAGCGGCTTTGTAGTTTCCTGTCCTCCGTCCGTCGGCTTCGGCGATATCCGCTACTATGGCATTGGGAAGTATTCCGAATATGGCCAGAGGCAGAGCAGCAATAATAACGGCGATAAACGCCTGCGCTTTGATCGATAGGGGGATTAATCCCCAGAAAGACAGGAAGAGCCAGCTGAATATAAATAGTGAGAAGCCGATTGCAAGAAGGTTCTTTTTCCCGATTTTTCTGGCGAGAAGACTCACCGGTACATAAAAGACAAAACTGAGGAGGAACATTACGAGCATTAAAGTGGATGCCATCTCTTTTGGTAACTTCAGAAGCTGCATGATGTAGAAGCTGATTCCGGTCTGGATAAATGTCAGAGCCAGAAAATATGTCAGATCGGACAATGTGAAAAAGAGGAAATCTTTGTTTTTAAATGCCGTGATTACAGAAGTGAACGAACCTTCTTCGGAAGAGTGAGTTTCGCAGTACCGACGTTCATCGATAAATAAAACAGGCAGATACATCAGTACAAGAGCAATGAATGCAAATATTCCTATCACTAATTGAAAGGATTTTACCGAGCTTATTCCGGCATTTTCCATCATTCCCTGAAGCATATAAGCGCTGTTTCCAATCATGAATCCCAGAGCCCATGTAACGGAAATCATTGTACTCAGCTCCAGCCTTTCATTGGGAGTATGTCCCAGTTCACTGAGAAGGGCGAAAAATGGAGTCACATACATAGTCATAAAAAGGTAAAACAGGAATGTGAATACAAATAGCCACAGTGTGTTGAACAATGATGAAACTGAAGAAGGCGGAAGGAAAATCAGGAGTGAGATCAGGGCAAAGGGAAAAGCTCCAATGGCCATATAAATCCGTCTGCGTCCGAATTTTGATTTATTCCTGTCGGAAAATCCGGCGATCAGGGGGTCGGTTATTCCGTCAAAGACTCTGCTTAAAGCTGCGATTATTCCCAGCACTGCCGCTGAACCGATATAAACAGGAAACATACGTCCCCCATCTGCCTGGCTGTTTGAATCGTAAAAATAGTAGAGAAGATTCATTACTCCGAATGATCCCAGTGACCAGCCCAGCTGACCCAGCGCATATATTATTTTTTTCCCCATTGGTAGTTTTTCTACTCTGGTGTTCATATTATTTATCTCCTTGATTGAGCCACTGGATCACATGTTCTTTGACAAGATCCTTTTCTTCTCCTGAGACCAGGACGTGAGGGCTGTTTTTCAAAATTACTTTTTTCACTTCACAATCATGAAGTCCTCTTTCAATAACATCTCCTGCAGAAAGAGGTACAGAACCGTCTTTTTCCGAAAGAACTATCAGTGTGGGACAACTGACTTTATGCAGTCCTTTTTTAGCCACTCTCATCAATTTGTTGAGATTGGCCAGTTGTTTGGTCAGATTGACACTCCAGTATTCATTTCCGAGAACTATAATACCTTCACTGTCGTTTTTTTCCGGTGACCATTTCTTGGGTATCTTTTTTACTACTAAACTGAGAAGGGGAGTGTAATAGAATATTTTGTCATGTACGGCCATAGCTGGAGCTAATAAGGCAATTCTCTCAGGTTTCAGTCTTGAAGCGAGAATCAGTGATAGAACCGCTCCCATAGAGAGGCCGACAATCGAAACTGAGGCACACTGCGCTTGCAGATCGTAATAGGCATTTTGCACGTGGTTCAACCAGTCTTTCCATCCTGTTTTCAGAAAATCATTTCTATTTGTACCGTGACCGGGAAGCCTGGGGAGCGAAACTGTATAACCTTCGTCGTTCAGAGCATATGCCAGTTCATAATATTCTCCCGGATAACCGGTAAATCCGTGAATGATGAGAACTGCCTTCTGATTCTCTCCTTTGAGATACTGAGGAAGGGCTTCTTTGATTACTTTTGTTTCGGTCAATATCGAACCTCACTATTTAATGTTTATTCAACTAAACAACGTTTAGTTGAATAAACAATTATTATCATGAGATCGGTTATCTGTCAAATTTTTAAAAAAACACGAGTATAAAGCAGGTTTCTGGATAATTCTGAGATTCTCTTCTAGAATATATTAATATGGAAATACTCGATCGGACGAAGGAATCTCTGAAAAAACAGGTTCCCGCGGGAACTATTCTGATTCTTCAGGGGGACACAAATAAGGCTTTCAACATACTTCATTCAGGTCTTGCAGAAGTTCTTACCAACGGGGAAACATCCACGGGGGCATCTCCCGAGGACATTTTAGGTGGCAGTCTCAGAGTCGGTCTGATTAAAGGAGAATCTCCTTTCGGAATTATGGGAATTATGGATAGAAAAAATGCCTTTAACTTTTCCATACGCACAGTCACTGATTCTATAATCACTGTCAGACCAATGAAATCAGAAGATATTGTTACAAAAATACAATCTGATATGCCTCTCAATTTAAGAGTTCTCAGGGCTTTAATCGTCAGAATCGAATCTACCTTTTACCTCTTTAATAATTATAAATATCTATGGCATAAGTATGCTTCTATTGCAGACTCAATTGCTCTGGGGGCAAAATATTCCGGTACTCTGAATGGTATTCAAGAGATCAGCCGGGATCATTCGACACTTGAGGAATATTCTTCCCATTTAAAAGCAGCTGCTGAAAAGGCTCATATTCCAGCTCCGGATTTATGGGATTACAATCTGTTTCTCGGCAGGATTCAGGACAGTCTCAAATTATACGATGATCACGATAAGTTGATAATTGAAGATTTACTCGATTATAAGCAGTTTTTATTCATAAAACGTTTGATTCGGAAAAAAGATGAAATACTAGTGTCAATTTTTAAACAGGACGAACCTACGAATCAGTATATTTTTGAATTTTTCGGTCAGATCCTTGAATCTATGCTGAAAATAAACGGTAACCTGGTAAAAGAAATTGATAACCTGATTATTAAGCTTTTTTCCGATGGCGGCTGGGTCGACCGGATTATTACAGAAAATGATACAGAAAATGAACAGATTGGTAATTTTGTCCATTTCCTTGCAAAGTTCAGCTGGCGTTGCCGGAAAGATACAATCAATCTCCTGGGAAAGGATCTCCTCGATTATAAAGAATATGCATTATTGAAGAAATTTAAAGATCTGAATCTCTCTCTGGAGAAAGGGAAAGATACTCTTAAAGAGAAGAGTGGAGCTAAGAGCAACCGTCTTGCGAAATACAAAGGGCTGCTGAGCAAATTACTGGCATTTTCTGATCTCCCCAAAAGTTTCAAAGATGAATTCACGGTGCTTTTAGAAAAATTGAAAAAGGAGAATGATAAATTCAGTTCCGATCCGAAAGTGGAAGAACTCAGAACAAAACTGGGAGAAAAATACTGGGAACTTTACGAAGTCTGTTTTCTGAAAATTATAGATTCCGACCTGAAGGGTTTTATTCCCGGAATTATGCTTCATTTCGGTATAGTAGATGAAACATTGGTAACAGAGGATGAACTGCTGCTCATTGATGATTTTTATACGAGAAACCTCTATTCTGACGATTCTGTTCCTGTTATGACTCTTCCCTATTATCTGGAGAAGATATACAGATCGGAAGTAAATCCCTCATTGACGGAAATGGGTGATGTTTTCAGGACTGTTCTCATCAATCAGAAAAAGATGACAAAAGGGCAGCGGGACAAACAGTATATTTATGAGGATACAGCCGAAGACCGGGTCCGATATGAAATTCGCAAAGTGTCCATGGACCTCAATGGTATGCTTTTTGGCAACCGTCGAAGAGCTCTGCCTTTTCTCTGCAGCGAAATGTTTAATGGCAATATGAAGAGATTTTTCATGGAACCCGAAAGAATTGTATTGAAGATTGAGAAATTCAGGAAACGTGATTTTTCAATTTTTTACAGAGAAGTTCTACTCAAGCATAGCCTGGGGACAGATTTTATTCAAAAAGAAGTACCTCCCGATTTTATACTCTACCCTTGTGCGGGTTCGAGAATGATAATGTGGCAGGAGATTGACGGGACAAAAAAAGATTCTCCGGGACGCTTTTTTCTTCCCCTCTATTATTCTGAGAAATTAGATGAAAACCTACTGTATCAGCTCGCTTCTTATCGCTGGGAACTGCAGAAAACCATTGCCGGATTCAAATGGACTGATCCCGTAGATGGTGGAATGGTTGGAGCGTATTATGATTACATTCAATTTTACAAGAAGAATCCGAATATCTCTTCAGAGGCAAAAAAGAGACTCGAGGAGTTTATAAAAAAAAGTAAGTCCGATAAAGATTGCTTTTCCAAAGATTATATAACCTGGCTGATGTTTGAATACGAGGGCAAAATCCGTTTCAATAATGCCGCCAGGGATATTTTTTACCGTTTCTGCCCATTCTCCAACAGTGTTCGCGCCCTGTTATCGGGGAAACCTCTCTATAGCGCTCTGGATACCAGATACCAGAACAGGAAACAGAAAGAGATTCTCAAAGTCAAATCGAGGTATAAGAAATTTGAGAAGAGCAATAAACCGGTTCCCGTTGAGTTAAAAAAATATTTAAACTATTTGGATATGTAAATATTTGACCTCTCACGCTGCTATTACTATATTTTAAAAATGGAAAAAACCACATTCACTCAGGTTCTCGAAGAAATGTCAGGAAAAGTAGCCCTTTTTGAATCATCACTGGAAGTCGATCGATTTCTGAAAGATGCAATTTCTTTGCTTATGGCTCAGGTTGATGCCTCTCTGGGAGCTGTTTTTGTATATGACGATTCTGCACAGGAACTGATATTCAGTGTCGGTTATGATAAAAATGACTTCTGGGACAGGATGAGATGTGGTGATAAAGAGGCCCCTAAAAGATTTTCTCTCGATGGAAATGAAGTAGGGCGGGCATTTACTGAAGGGACTGTTAGATTTTTATCCTACGATGAAAACAGTAACCATCCTTTCCTGTCAAAAATTCTGATACCAATTCTTCACGGCCCTGATAAAGTCGGTGTATTCATGATGGCTCATACGGGGAAAAACAGTTTTAATTCCATAGACCAGGCTGACCTTATGCAGGCCGTTTCTCTGCTTGGCGATATGCTTTCAGAAGCAATGGTGCTGATCAATCATGAGATGTGCTGCACTCTGCCTAGGGTTATGAAAGGGATGAAAACCTCAAAAGGGGTTGTTGAGGGACGGGCTCTTCCCGTTTGGGCGGATATTGAAACTGTTGCCGAACACCTTTCCCCTCCCGGTTCTATCGAAGTGGAATCAGCTTTATTTGACAGAGCACTCAGTGATTCAATTAAACAGCTTGAGGATCTTCAGGACTCAGCCGCTTCTGATGACAGGGAAATGGTGGCTCTGATTTTTACAGCCCAGATGTATATGCTCAAAGATCAAAGTCTCGTTGGTAAAATGAAGACACTTATCAACAAGGGAGAACCGGCTTCCGGAGCAGTCCAGGCCATTATAAAGGAGTATGCAGATCGTTTTTCCTCAATGACTGAAGTCCGTCTGGCGGAGAAAGCTCAAGATGTCCGCGATCTGGGATTCAGGCTGATTACCAATATGGGCAAGCCCCGAGATGAAGGATTCTCCTATAGTGGCCAGATTGTAATATCCCGGCATATTTATCCCTCTGATCTATATCGCCTCGCAGTGGAAAAAGTGGCAGGCCTGGTTCTTCAGGGAACAGGAGTCACCGCTCATATCTCCATATTGGCACAATCTCTCAATCTTCCGGTACTGATAACTGATGACAAATCCCTTTTGACTATTCCCGAAGGAACTCAACTCCTTCTCGATGCCGGAGAGGGGACTCTCTATATAAACCCCGATGAAAAAACCAGAAAATCAATTTTGGCGAAAGTGAGAAAATCCGGTCAGAAAAGGAATGTCTATACACTGAAAGGACAGACTGTGGACGGGATTGAGATCAATGTCGCTGCCAATATCAATATTCTCAAAGATGCAAAAGAAGCAGTCAGACAGGGAGCTGAGGGGATCGGTCTGTACAGAAGCGAGTTTCCCTTTATACTCAAAAATGATTTTCTCTCAGAAGAACAGCAGTACAGAATCTACCGTTCAATTGTTCTCAGCCAACCCGGCAAACCGGTGATACTCAGAACTGCTGATATCGGCGGGGATAAATTGTTACAGGGGCGTAGTGAAGCTGAATCAAATCCTTTTCTGGGAGTCAGAGGAATCCGATTTTCTCTTGCAAACATAGAGATGTTCCGCGATCAGATCAGGGCGATGCTCAGGGCTGGAAAAGATGCCGATCTGGGCATTATGCTGCCGATGGTATCCGATGTGGACGAAGTGATTCAGGCTAAAGAGGAAATTGAGTTGTGTCTTGAGCAATTATCCCGGAGAAATGTGCCTCATAACGCCCATCCCAGAATCGGAGCTATGGTTGAACTCCCATCAGCGGCTATGTCTGTGATCGAACTGGCCGGGGAAACTGATTTTCTCTCCATAGGCACAAATGACCTGACTATGTACCTTCTGGCTGTGGACCGCACAAATGAGAATCTAAGCCATCTTTACCGCAGCCATCACCCCACTGTATTGAGAGTGCTTTCCACTATTGCCGAAGAGGCCGGAGACAAAAGATGTGAATTATCAGTATGTGGCAATGTCGCCGCCGATCCGATGCTGATACCTTTCTTTATAGGTCTCGGAATAAGAAAGCTGAGTGTATCGCCTTTTCAGGTGGAACCGGTAAAACAGCAGATCAACCGTTTTTCACTGAAAGAAGCGGAAAAAATAACAAAAGAACTACTGGCCATTAAAAGAGTGAAAAAGATGGAAGAATATATTGAGGTTTTTAATAAAAAATATCCCGCCATCTGATGATAGCGGGATAAATAATCTGATTATGGATGAACTCCATAATTGGTAGCTGCATCTACATCGGCTTGAGAGTATGCCGTCCATTGAGAAAGATCAAAAACTGAACTTCCAGTATCAATGTCTGCATTTCTCATCATTCCCATATTCTGTGCAAAATAAGCAGAATCTCCTGGAACACCGATAATATCGAGAATTATATCTATTCCAGCATCGTATGTACCGCTGTGATCAATATCCTGTACCAGGGCGATTGCATCGTTTCCATTAAAATTAGTTGCGCCGCTGGCGAAGGAACTGGCTCCATCGAGTTTGTCTTTTATCACATCTACAGCACTGCCGTGATACGCTCCATATACCAGTCCGGGAATCAGGCTTGTTCCGTTTGGAAAGTTATTTACTGATCCTGTAGATAGAGTATTTGAGTTTGATGCCAGAATCATAAAAACATTGGATATGCCATCGGCTGTCTGCAGTATGATCTCTTCGGTTCCGCTATTGAAAATTTCCAGGAATTTATTGTTCGATGCCCCTTCGCCGTAATCGGAAAAGAATAATCCTGTTAATCCTGAAGGAGGAGCTCCGCCTGCAGTTAGCAATTCAACGAGAACAGGTGCAGATGACAAGTTGCCCAGTGCATCTTCAGCAGCGACATAGATGTCGTACTGAGTATCAAGTGTCAGACCAGTCAGGCCTACAGCAAGTTCAAGTCCGGCACTGACTGCAGTTGTGTTTGCACTTTTCAATTCTTCTGATGTGGGGGCAGGGCTGCCGTCAGCAAGTACAGAGTAGAAAACAGAGGCGTCTTCATTTGTCATAAAAACAAGTTCTGCAGCGGTTTCACCAATATTGATCAGTGAAGGGTAACCGGACATCCACGCGGGAGCGCTGCTGTCGCCATTGTTTTCGATATAGAAACTGGAAAGTATCGGATCGTGATCCGTATGGCGTTCCTGGCTGCTGTATTCAGAATATCTGTGAACTATGTCCACATAAGGTTCGGCGCTGAACAGACCGGAAGAAACCAGGATATGATCGAGTTGCTGGCTGTTCCCGTTGTAGATGTATGAATATTGCTCAGTTTCATCTATCAGTTCCTCAGTCAGGTTGTACAGTACTCCGCCTTTCAGTGTTTCAAGAGGATTGGAGAACTGGAAATCATTGAGATCTCCGGCAACGATTATTTTGGCATCGGACTGAACAGCGAGAATGCTGTCAACAAAGTCATTGATGGCTGCCGCCTGAGTCATTCTCTCTGGTTCAGATCCCAGAATCGGTGGCTGGTTGGCACCGTATAGTGCATTATCACCACCTTTTGAGTTGAAGTGGTTTGCAATAACGAATATATTTTCCCCATTAAAGTTAAACTTTCCGATAAGCGGTCGCCGGCTTCCTGCGAAGGAGTCCACGCTGATTCTTCCCGGGCTGAGGTTTATGTCTGCGACACCACCATTGTTTACTACCTGTGTATCGGTAACTGCGTCACCATTTCCTATATCTTCAAAAGTAACTCTTGCGCTATTGAATAGGAATCCCACACGGATATTCGCACCGGGCCATCCCCCTTCGCTATTGTTTAGAGGAGCTATTTCTCTGAAATCGTACTGACCTGGGCCTCCGGCTGCTGAAATGGCACTTATCAGTTCGCCATAGTTGGCTGCCGCTGTGACCACGCCATTGTTTTCCGAGTAGCTGTCATCAGTCATCTCTGCGATTGCAATTATATCGGGGCTGTTCAGGCCGGATACGATAGTTTGTGCCATATCGGCAACTTTTTCCTGAATCTCGGCGGATGTCATATCTTCATCATCTCTCGGATAATTTTCCATATTGAATGCCGCAACAGTCAATCTGCTTTCAGACCCTGTAATCAGAGATTCTTCACGCATTAGATTTCCACTGATAAGTTCAGGTAGAACTGTTGGCAGAACAATGAATTTCCCATATGAATAACCAACGACACCTTGTACGGGGCCATTGAATCGATCTCCTGTATTCGCTACCATTGCCGATAGTCCGAGGATATAAGAATCCGTATCGATGAGAATGCGGTTGGGATTGTAGTTGGTCTCTATAATGCTGACTCCGCCCCGATCTGTTATTCTTTCTGCAAGAGCATTGGCTCCGTTATCAGCCAAAACGGGAACTTCACCGTATTTGTCTCCACCGACAACAACGGCATCGTTTATCTGAACAAGCATATTTTCTATACTTTCATAAAAGTCTATTCCATCTTCTTCGGGATCGAATACACTGGTGTACACATCTCCCGTCGCATCGTTGCAGATTATGGAATTGGGAAGAATTCTTCCGCCGTTTCCAAGAATTACCGGTGCCGGTAGGGGATATCCAGTCTGTAGAGTTGCTGTGATTGTGGGATAAGTGATTTCAGTTATTTTAAGATCAGCATTGTATCCATGCTCTTTCACAGTTCCGTCAACAAGAACCAGATCTCCAACCTCGACAGCCGGTGCTGAATTCATGTAGACAAGCATACCTTCTGAAGTAGCAATATCGCTGTCTGCAACAGGACTCTGCATCCAGAATCCCTTTCCATCTTTAGCTGTTACCACACCGATAAGATCGGTTATGGCACTGCCGGAGAGAGGAGAAGTATGGGAGGCTCCCTGGACATCATGAATCTGAGTGAAGGCGGATATGTCGAGAGTTGTAAAATTGACACCGCTCATATTTGAATAAAGAGACAGAGCTGACTCAGATGGATTGAAGATCAATCCGTTGCTGTCGGGAGTTAATGTATAATCTCCTCCGGGTATATCATCAAAAGAATAAGAACCATTGGAATCACTCGTTGCAGTGTACAGCTGATCACCTGAAAGAGTCAGGACAACATCAGCTACAGGGGAGACTCCATCGGATATAATTCCCGAAAGTGAGTAGTTTTCAACAACATCGGTAATGTGAAAAGTCTCTCCAGTTGATCCGGCTCTCATTCCATCAGCAGTGAATGCTGTCACATTGAGATTATAGATTCCTGCGGAAAGCCCGCTGATTACAGTTGTATCGCCTGTAGTGAAACTCTCACCATTTAAATACCACACATAGAGTAGGTTTTCAGATTCTTCAGGAGCTGTAGCAGAGACTTCCATTGATCCATTTTCATGGAGAACGGGAATGACTCCGTTAATGAAGACTTCAATAGGATCTCCCATTTCCTGAGTAATGTTGACATCTATTGTACCTCCCGGTTTATTGATTTCGTAGAAATCAAAAACACCTTCAGTAAGGGCATCTTTAACAATGCGTACGATTTCAACAGTTCCAATTGTGCTGATATTATTGTCCATCAGTTTCAAGGAAAGAGTGTAGTACCCTGTTGCAGCTGAGTCTGTGGAAAATACAGCTGAATTGTCGTTTATTGTAAATGCGGGAAATACCTCCAGACCTGTTGATGGTATGAGGGTCGCATCAATTGTGGGGATTTCAATGTCTCCGGCAGTCCAGTTTACTGCCAGGTTAAGAGATCCGAATCCGTCATAAGGCTTAACAACTACTGTCACTTCTGAGATTTCTCCTGTGTGAACTGCAGTCGTTCCGCATCCTGATCCTATACCGAATCCATCTTCATTTTCACCATAGACCTCTATCGTCCATGTTCCGAATGCAAGTCCTTCAATTTCTATAAAAGTACCTGTAGTCGTTTCAGTAAAACCTGCACCATCGGGACCTGAACCGATAATGGTGTATCGGGCGATATCCATACTAACGTTGGGCAATAGTGATCGCGATACATTTTCACCAAGGGAAATGTACAGAGATCCTTCATTTTCCGAAGGTGTAATTACGGACAGATTGTTACAAGCCGTCATAAAAAGAAGGACGGAGAGAACACCAATTAACACTTTTTTAATTTTCACTTAAAAACTCCTTATTTTTTTTAAGTATTACATTTAAATTTTTAAAAATTAATTAAACATTTAATGTAACTAGTTACAATTCAGAGTAAATGCCATGTTCATATTTATCAAGAGAAAAATGAATATTTCTGTTCTTGACTATCTACCTACTAGTAGGTAGACTGAATCCAGATAATATTATGATATCGAGAACAACAAAATCTTTGATTATAAAAAAAGCAACGGAACTCATTCTCTCCTACGGGTATCAGGGATTCAGCTACAATGATATTGCAACGGCAATGAACATCAGGAAGTCCAGTATCCACTATCACTTTCCAGCAAAAGAGGATCTTGGAATTGCCTTTATCGGCAAATTCAGCAGGTTGTTCAGTCTGTGGTGTAAGAGACTGGGCAATATTTCCAATCAACAGAAATTAATTGAATTCTGCAAAATGTACGGAGATATATCAAAAGGCGGTGAGAGGATCTGTCCTATCGGCATGGTTGCTGCCGAGTACCACAATATGCCTGATAAAATCCAGGAGAAAGCGCAGCTGCTGATACTGCAGGTTGAAGAGTGGCTGGAATCTCTTATTTCTGACGGAATAAATAAAAATGAGTTTAAAAATGATCTCAACCCGAAAGAGATTTCAAGGCACATAATCAATGCAATGTCGGGAGCGCTGAAAATGGCGAGAATCTTCAAAGACCTCGATAGAATTACTAAAGCTCAGAAAACACTAATAGAACAGATATTCTTATCTGAATAAAAAGGGGAATAATTTGACTTTTCAATCTAAGGCTAGAGTTACAGCACTGGGTGCATATGTACCTGAAAAAGTTCTGACCAATCAGGAACTGGAAAAAATGGTCGATACCAATGATGAATGGATTGTGCAGAGAACGGGAATTACAGAAAGGCGAATAACAGGAGAAGGTGAATACACTTCTGATCTGGCCTGCAAAGCTATTGAAGATCTGGTAGATAGATTTTCTGTGAACCTCGATGATGTCGACCTTGTTATAGCTGCTACAATTACACCTGATTATGTAACCCCCAGCGTATCAGCTGTCATTCACGGTAAATTAAACTTATCATCATCTGCAGGAGTTCTGGATCTGAATTCAGCTTGTGCGGGATTTGTATATGCTTTACAGGTTGCAAACGCTATGATCACTGCAGGGCAGAGTAAAAAGGTTCTGGTCGTATCCAGTGAAGTCCTTTCAAAAATAACAGACTACACAGACAGGAATACCTGTATTTTATTTGGAGATGGTGCCGGTGCTGCACTTGTAGAATACGATGGTGAAAATCCCGGTTTTCTCGGGTCTTATTACGGCTCGGAAGGGAAATCTGGAGATAAACTTTTCTGTACAGGTCTATCAGATCAATTCGGATCAAAAAAGGTGGAACCGAAGAACTTTCTCTATCAGGATGGAAGGGCTGTTTACACATTTGTCATACGAACCGTTCCTTCGAGCATGAAAAAAATGCTCGAACAGTCACGTATGACTTCTGATGATATCGATTGGTTTGTTCCCCATAGTGCGAACCTCAGAATGGTTCATTCTATCTGCGGAACACTCGGTTTTAAAAAAGAACAGGCTCTGACCAGTCTTGAGTATTTCGGAAATACCAGCTCAGCCACAATCCCTCTGGCATTATGGCTGGCTCTAAAAGAGGATAAAATCAAAAAGGGCGATAAACTGGCTCTTTACGGATTCGGTGGAGGTCTTACTCACGCCGGTGTTATTCTCGAGTGGTAACCGGTTCTTTTCCGAAAGGTTGGCTCAATCTTATAATAAAGGGTGTTACAGTAAAATCGGCAATGAGGGCTGAAAGCATGGCGATGACCATATAGATCCCCATATTTACCATACTGTGTACGGCTGATGTTGTAAAAGCTGAGAATGTTGCACAGAGAATGATATTGGCCAGAATAAGAGCTTTTCCCACTTTGATAAAAGAATTCTTAATGGACTTCTCATAACTTCCCGTTCTTGAGAAGTCCAGTTTAACATGATTTATGAAGTGGATGGTATCGTCAACAGCCAATCCCATTACCATAGGCGCAATAGTCATTGTAACGAATTCAAGGGGTTCACCCATAAAACCCATTAGCCCTCCGGTTACTATAACCGGGGTTATGTTGGGTATCATAGCTATCAGACCGAGTTTTATGTTCCTGAAAACAATCATCATCATTATCGATATGACTATCAGTGCGGAAATAACTGATTGTATTAATCCCTGAGTTATATACTGATTCATTATACTGATCTGAATCATGCCTCCGGTCAGAAGGTAATCGAAACCGGGATATTCCTCTCGGGGAAATAATCTATTAATTTCATCGTTGACTTTATCAATATGGGTTTTCGTTTTCAAAGTAGAGACATCATAGATTTCTACAAGGATTCTCAGCGTTTTATTTTCTTCGTCAATCCATGAATCCATGGAGCCTTCAGTCATCCTCTTCGCGTAAGTTACAAGGCCTCTGATTTTGGAATCTTTTCCAGGGATGGTATAATACTCGTCATTCCCCCGGTTTCTCAGCATGTTCACTTCTTTGATCACGCTGTTGACAGAAGTCGTTCTTTTAACGAAATCATCGGCGTTAATCATTTCTATCAGTTCTTCGACTTTCTGCAGAACATCTTTTGTGAGAGCATTGTTTTCTTCGGGAAACTGCAGCGCTATGCTGTAGGCGTTAGTGGCACCGATACTGGAATCTGTAATATAATTCTGATCTATTGCGTGCTGCAGTTTTTCACCCATCATCTGCCTGGTGTTGAGATCCACTTTAAGTTTGGTTATACCTATGGTGGAAACAGCGATTATGAGTACAAAACCAATTGTAAGATTCTTACCATTTCTCATTACAATATCGCTGAATTTACCAATAATTTTTTCGATTCTGTCGATTCCGTCATTGCTATCGATTATGTCTTTGGTCTTTTCCTTCAGCTTGGGGTTGTCGTATCCGATCGCCATCAGAGCCGAGAAAAATAACATAGCCATTATATACACAACGGTTATGCTTACGGCTGAAACAAGTCCCACCCACTGTATTGCTTTTATCGGAACCAGCACAAAGGACAAGAGGGCGAATATGGTCGTAAAGGCGGTGAACATAATCGGCCATCCCGTTTCTTTAATGGCATAAACTACTGAATTCTTTCTCTCTCCTGTCAGTAAGAGGTTTCTTTTAAAAAAATTGAAAATGTGTATTGTGTATCCGATCGAAACCGCTATGGTGAGCAAAATGGGAATGAGCATAAATGTCGTGTCTATAGTCATCTTGTACCAGCCCATAACTCCGAAGACACTGGTTATAGAGATTCCGATGACCAATATGGAACCGATGATCCCCGGTACAGAACGGATGATTATTATTATCAGGACAAATGCGATCAATGCAGCCAGTCCGATGACTTTTATCAGATCGCTAAGCATTTCAGTGCTTTTTCTGTACTCGAGAACAGGAATTCCCGTAGCCAGTATCGAATGGCCTTGAGCCTGATACTTTTCTACGATATCCATCACCATCTGTCCGACTACATATGAAGGTTCGTGTTCTTCATCTAGCCATTCTTCTTCTGATGGGTATGTATTCAAACTGCACAGTATCCAGGCCTGTTTGTAATCTTCCGAATACAATTTGCCGCGAACGCTTACCCGTTTATCGAGATTCGCTTTGAGTTTTTCCAGTGACTCTTTATCAATCTCTTTTGAAAAGCTGAATATAGAAGAAACACTGTCAATCAGTGAAATTTCCTCTTTTAGATCAGAGCTGATCGACTTCAGCAATTCCATAGACTCCATGGAGAAAACATCTTCGGATTCGACAATAATTCCGATAAAATCACTATTACCGAATATGGAATCGAACTCGTTCTGGTCCTGTATAACAATATCATCTTCGAGAAAGAGGTTTTTTATAGATACAGTGGTTTTGAGATCTTTTAAACCGATTGAAGCAATTACTCCAACTACCAGTATGGATACTATTAAAATCCAGTGAAAACGAACAATGAGACTTCCTGTATTTTTAAAGACACGTTCAACTGTTGGAGATTTTTCCCGTAAAGACATAAAATATATTCCTGGTTCTGCTTATTTGTATTGAAAAGATTTCTGTTTGAAATACTTTTTGTACTGCTTATCCGCAAAGCGGATACGGGCTTTCTGATAGAGATTTAAGTAACTCAATTTCTCACCCATTTTCATTTTATCAATTGTTTTGAACAAAGGGAGTATTCTGTGTCTGCTTTTCTTTCCTCTACCACTGTGCAGAAAGAGTGTGGGAGTCAGGGAGGCATCTTTAATTCTTACAATTTCATCACCATTTTTATCTATTCCCTTTTCCAGGTTGATACCGGCAATCTGTCCCATATTCTGGGAAACCCATGGCAAAGCCTGCATAGTCATTCCGTTGAGAGAGTAAAAACAGAGAGTATCTCTTCCGTCTTTTGTTCTGTACCATTCTGAGGGATTGAGAATGTGAGGGTGATGGCCGATTATCACGTCGATTCCATCTTCAAGCAGGGCGTGTCCTCTCTCTACGATTCTGACTGGAGGATAATATTCAAATTCCACACCCCAGTGCAGAGATGCTATGATGATGTCAGCTCCCTCGTCTCTGGCTTTTTGTATATGAGAATGTATAAGGGAAGGATCGTAATCATCGGGATCGAGAGCATTAAATCTGATAAGATTTGTTCCGTATCGGCAATCAGCTTCCAGGGGAATACCATTTGTTGAGAATGTATAGGCCAGAAATGCAATCTTCATTCCCTTTTTTTCGATTATCGGGAAGTTGTTCATATCTTCTTTCGAACTATTGGCTCCTACGTGAAGAATCCCTTTTCCATCGAGATAACGACGCGTAGACTGTATCCCTTCGCATAGTGAGTCGTTGATGTGGTTATTGGCTAAGGCCATGATATCGAATTTTCCAAACCTGTCATCTTCAATCATGACTTCAGCTTCGCTTTCTTTCATCGAAAAGCGAATGATCTTATCTATGGGCCATTTTTCATTTACGGCAAATTCCATATTCCCGAAAGTGATGTCTGAGGAAAATAAATCCTGTCCCACTTCTTCCCAGAGAGCACTGTGATCACCCCGGCTGATCTCTGTCCGGATCATGACATCACCTACAGCGTTAATCGATAATTCTTCGGATTCTTTCAGAATTTCTCTGTTTTCAGGTGCGACATTGTCTCTGAAATAATTTTCAAGGTTGGAACCCCTTGCAGCTCTCTTTACAGGGCGTAAAAACTTATTGGCATAATAGAGATGCATCCAGGGCATTCTGCAATGGCTCAAATCACTTTCTGTGGGAAGAGGCTTTTTCTGGGGGTTAAAGACATATATAATAATTAATAAGAAAGGCACAAATATCAAATAAAGCATAATTTTTTTTCCTCGTACTAGAATATTCTTATCTTTTGATGATGTCAAAGAGAAACAGGAATAATTCAATATAATTGAATAAAATTGTTGAGCTCTCCTTTAATGCCAATTATATTAGAGACTGCATGCAAAGAAGGAAATTATATTGAAAATCGAGAACTGTGAAGCTGTTATATTTGATCTTGACGGCACCTTGTACAATAAAAAAAGAATAGCCCTGAACATGATGATTAAACTCTGGAAGACCATACCTGTTTTACAGAAAGCCAATAGAGCCAGAAAGGAGTTCAAAGGTCGAGACTTTCACACTGGAGAAGAGTTTCATCATTCTTTTTATGCAAATATTGCAGAAGATCACGTTCTTCCAGAGAAATCTGTTGAAATCTGGTACCAGAAAACATTTTATCCTGTATTTATCAATACTCTAAAGAGGAAATATAAAGCCCGAAAAGATATAAACAAATTTCTTAAAGAACTGTCAGAGAAAATGCCCCTTGCCGTTCTTTCTGATTATGCTTTCGTAAAAGAGAGGCTCCGTGCCCTGGATATTTCCGACGAGATTTTTACAGTTATTGCCAGCAGTGAGGAATTCGGTGTTCTGAAACCCTCTTCCCGGCCTTTGTTGAATATGGCCGAAGAACTAGGTGTATCGCCAAAAAAGGTGCTTGTTGTCGGAGATAGAGCTGATACCGATGGAGAGGCCGCCCAATTGGCGGGTATGATGTTTTATCAGATAAGTGAATCCCGAAGCTGGATCGATTTCTGTGCAGAGATGTTAAATTATATTAAATTGAGAGGAAACAATGGCTAGATGGTATCAGAATATTTTCTGGAGATTACTCAAAATGTTTTATATCCCCGGACTGAGAAAGAAATACAATATTGAGGCTGTTTTTCACGATCGGGAACCGAAACCACCTTTTATACTTATGGCCAACCACTCTCATAAGAGTGATCCCTATATGGTTGGCGGTTATATGAAACACACTGTAAATTATATGGCTAATATTGATGGCGTCTCTGATTTTCAGAGAAAAATGGCAGACATGGTCGGTGCTTATGGGAAAAAGAAAGGAGCTCCCGACTTCAAAGCAATGAAACACACAATAGAACTGATTAAAGGCGGTCATGCTGTTGGAATTTTCCCGGAAGGTGACAGAAGCTGGGATGGTGAAACGGCTGAATTTATACCCGGTTCGGTTTCTTTGGCGAAGAAGTACAAGATCCCCATAAGGGTCGCCAGCCTCCACGGGAATTACCTTTCTTTTCCCCGATGGGCGGATAATCCCCGGAAAGGAAAAGTTCATATAGATTTCTACACTATTTCCAAAGATGAAGTCATCGCAACGGATGCTGCAGTTCTGGAAACAAAAATAAAATCGATTCTCCAACACGACGATATTAAATCTGAAGAAAATAGAGGCATTGTATTTGAAGGCGAAGGTTTTGCCGAAGGGATACAGCGTCTTTTATGGATATGTCCCGAGTGTAAGAAGCAGGATACCCTGGAGGGGATTGGAAATAATATTCACTGTTCTTCCTGCGATAGACAGTGGACTTTAGATGGCTCTCTCAAAATTGCTCCAACAGGAATTCAGGGGAATGATTTAAAGGATTGGACAGTCTGGCAGAAAAGTGAACTTAAAAAGATCTGTGATGAAAGAAATAAAAAAATACTAACTGAAACAAAGAGTATAATTCTTTCGGAGGTCATTGATCGGGAAATGGCGAGTCCCTGTACTGGAGATTTAAAGCTCTTTCATGACAGAATAGAATTTCACAGTGAAGAAAGAGAAACGCTGGTACTCAACCTGGATCTGGTAACCCACTATATAGATAACTTCAATAAGGTTTTTGAATTTGATTATGATGCCAAGCGCTATCGGGCACTCTTCGATGGAAAGAATGCATCAAAATGGATTTATTGTATGGATTATCTAAAAGAAGGAAAGTAGAAAAAAAAGCTCCTGCAGGCATCTCTGCTTCCAGGAGTTTTTAACTTTACAGTGAAACGGAATCGACTGTTTCCCTATCTATGTACTCTGATAGTTTCTCGTTATTTTCATTTCTTGAAATCTGTTCCAGTTTTTCTCCGAAATCTTTCCACTGGTACCAGTGTTCCGGACTTTCTTTTATAGATTCTTCAAGAACCTCGAGAGCTGCTTTACCAACTGATCTCTTATCAGACTGATCTGTGATCAAAGTCGTTAATTTCATATTGTATCTTTTATTGCCCATTCTCTGCATGAGTGCTGTTGCAACGGAAGCTCCCGATCTCTTTCTCAATATTTCCAGTGTCTTATCACCATCCATTGCATGACCGAAAAATGATACAGGATATTGTTTTGACGTTCTCCACGCATCAAATTCATCACATTCCGTGATGAGGATACGGCCCTGTTTCAGAGCATTGACAGCAGTGAAAAAGACATTGCCTTCGTCGAGATCCACCAGATGCAGATCCATTGTCTCAGCTCTTTCGACAAGAGACTTTTTCAATCGTTCTGTCTGAAAACGGAGAATCATTGTAACGGGATATCCTCTGGCGGCAAGTGCACCGGGAAGGGCTTCTACAGCTCCATAATGGGCTGTGACAAGAATGATTCCCTGACCATTGTCCAGACAGGCTTTGAACTCATCTTCACCGGATAGTGAAATCCTGTTTATGAAAAATTTCATCAGTTGAGGGAAATTGGAATAGGCTATGAAAAGTTTTTCGTGATAGTGATCGATAATACCCCGGAAAGTCTTAGTGTAAAGGATTTTCAGTGTTCTTGGTGTATACTCTTTTCCGAAAATATATTTTAGAGTCCCTTTGATAAGACTCTGCTCTTTTTTTCTAAATCCGTAATATATTCGCCCTAAGAATCTCAAGTACACTCTCGATGTATGAAATGGCAGGAATCTGAATATTAATACATTCATCTTCGCCTGAAGAAATTTACTTAGATTCAAAGTGAAATTCCATGGAGATTTTTTTCCTGGAAACATTAGTCCTACCTTACAATAATAAATAACTAAAAATCGAATTATAGAAAAAACATCTCTTAAGAGCAACCCTGATGATATATAAAAGAGAATAGTTTTCAAATCTAATATTTAGTAAATTATACAATATCAACCTTTTAAAAACCTATTTTTTCTGATTTTTATAACAAAAATCATTTGAAATGGCTTTCCTCTTGAATGAAAACAGCTGTGAGTATAATCTTTGTTCACAATGGGAACAAAGCTATTAAATAAGAACATTTTTTTTCTTCTCCTACTCCTCAGCATCTTCTCTTCATGCGCAACAGTGGAAATAGTACCTTTCCCCGATGAGAATATTATCCGGGTTGCTGCTGTTGGAGATAGCATTACTTATGGAAAATATATTGATGACCGGGCGAAAAATGCATATCCGGCACTACTTGAAGACAAACTGGGACTGCTTTGGGATGTTCGGAATTTCGGTGTCAGCGGCGCGACACTGCTGAAATCGGGGAATAAACCATACTGGAAAATGGCACAATTGACAGATGCATATAATTATCAACCAGAGCTGGTTATTATCAAATTGGGAACGAATGATTCCAAAGGGGTAAACTGGTTTTATAAAGATCAGTTTATTGCTGATTACATTGAATTCATCACATCATTTCAGAATTTATTGAGCAGACCGAAAGTTTTCATCTGTTATCCTGTTCCCGCTTATGCAGACAGATTGGGTATTAGAGATGCTATTATAAGAGAGGAAATCCTCCCTTTAATCGATTTAGTTGCTGAAAAAACCGGTGTTCATATAATTGACTTGTATACAGCCTTGAGTGATAAGAAAGAGATGTTCCCCGATAGCATACACCCCGATGCAGAAGGTGCAAAACTGATTGCTGAAATAATATATCAGGAGATCAGATGATTGCAGATCAATCGGTACCGGATAGGCAAACATGGATAAGCTGGAACGGAAACCTTCAGCATCAATACAGCAATCTTTACTTTCCTTCATCGGAAGAGGAAATAATTAATATTCTCAAAAAGAATGACTCGAAAATAAGAGTTTTCGGTGAAAGGAAGTCTTCAGCAGATATTGCAGCCGGGACAGAGACCCTTATCTCTCTGGCAAGATATGGAGAATTCTTATCAATAGATAGAGACCAGAAGCAGATAACCGTTCAGAGCGGAATCAGCCTGAAAGTATTTCTGGAAAAGATTGAAGAACTCAAGTGGGCAATTCCCTGTCTCCCCGACATCGATGAGATTTCCCTCGGCGGAGCTCTGTCGACAGGAACTCATGGAACCGGCCGAGATGGGCATCTTCTTTCAGAATATGTTGTTTCGATGAGAGTTTTGAATCATTCGGGAAATCCAGTTGAAATAGATCAGAAGAATCCCCTTATGGAAGCATATCGACTATCACTGGGACTGTTGGGGATCATTTCTACTGTTACCTTTCAATGTGTCTCTATTTACAATCTACAGATTGAAGAGAGGCCCGTACATGATGATTACTGGCTGGAGAATTATGAGGAATTAGTAAAAGATCATGATTTTACACGTATTCTCTGGCTTCCTCACACAAACCACGGGTATCTGATTACCGGTGATAGATGCAATGAACAGACAGTCGACAATACTAAAAAAAGTCCCTGGTGGCATAAATACAGGAGAACAGTTTCAGCGCTACTCTATAAATATACGACAGCTTATCCCTTTCTGACTGTACCGGCCAATAAAATTATTTACAGACTCTTTTTCAGGGCTGATGTCAGGCATAGAGGAACTCTTTATGGAGCTACAGTAACCAAATCCAGAGGTTCTACACTTGAACTGGCAGAATGGACTGTCTCTCTTGAAAAATTCAAAGAAATATTCCCTGAGTTAAAAGCAGTTCTCAACAATAGATCAAATAGGGCTTACGCTCATATTCCCATGGATATCCGATTTATCCGATCGGATAAAACATGGCTGAGTTATGCTTATGATCAGGATACTGTGACTGTGGGATGTGTATCGAGGCATGCTGCCGGCGCGGATCAATATGAGGCATTTTCAATAATTGAAGAAATTTTCCTGAAAAACGGAGGACGCCCGCATTATGCAAAAAGATTTAAATCGGGTAGGGAAGAATTATCCAGTCTTTACCCCCGATGGGGAGATTTCTTATCTCTCAGAAGAAAAGAGGATCCCTCAGGACGGTTTTTAAATGATTTTCTCAAAGAACTTTTTTTATGATTCTTTTTTCATATCCCGTTTATGAGAGTACATATTATCATCAGCCTCAATTTGCAGATTTTCAAAAGAGGTCTCGGAATTGTGGTATCGCGTCGCCATTCCCCAGGCTGTAGAGGGGATAATAACATCCTCTTCAGAAGCGGGGATTTCACTGATTTTCATTTTAGCTTCCATCGTTGCAATAGCGTCTTTCACATAATCAACAGTTTTTCCAATGATAATAATCATAAACTCATCACCACCGAGACGGATCAGAATGTCTTCCCTTTCAAAACTGTCCTTTAAAATTAATCCGAATTTACTGAGCAGTAAATCTCCTGTGCTGTGCCCCCACTTATCATTTGTTAATTTCAGATTATTCAAATCGCAGACGATAACAGTCTGGGGATATTTCCATTTGTTAATAAAAGGCTCAACTTTGTGGTATAGATAATGTCTGTTGTAAGCCTGTGTCATAGGATCCCGATACATCAGCTCTTCTCTTTCCCGGAGTTTTTCTGTAGTTTGTTTACTGTTGACTAAAGCTCTTGCCTGTCTGTGAGCAAAGATAATCAGTGCAATTAAAATAAGTATGAGCAATGTGATGAGGGAAAGTTGAAACACGATTTGATCTCTGTCACTGGAGAAAGGAATTTCATTGAATCCTTCATTGAAAACGGTTTCCAGATCAATAGCATCCATGGCTTTATTCATTATGCTCATAAGTTCCGGTTTACTTTTTGAAACACCGAAGTACAAGAATGAATCGGCGCTGGTCAGCCCTTTTTCAGTGAGTTCAAACATATCCCATTCATTGATAAAATATTTCATTACTGATGGGTTCTCAATCATATAATCAGCTTTGCCCTTCAATATGAGTTCCATTGACTCTTTCAGACTTTGGGTTTTTATAATTTCTGCATTAATTGAGTTCGTTACAAGCAGCTCTTCATGATAGTAACCTTCAACAATAGCGACAGAATAATTTTCAAGTTCATATATATCCTGAATTGCCGGGCTGTGCAGCTGGCCATAAATGTTATCTCTTTCACTGCTGAATGAACTGGTATAGTAAAAGTCATTTAACCTGTCCGATGTTTTAGCAAGATTCATAATATCTATTTTACCAGTTTTTACATCTTCATAGAGAGTATTGAATTCTTCTTTTACGGGAATGAATTCTATATCTGTCAGTAAAGATATTTCTTTCAAAATGGCTGCACTGATTCCTTTGAATTCATTATTTTCCAGATAATCAAAGGGCAGATATCCCTCAGTAACACCATATAGAGCCGATCTGTTTTCCAATATCCATTTTATTTCTTCATTACTCAGTTCCAGTACTTTGTAATTGTAGAGATACTTGATTTCCCGAACCTTCGTCTCGATTACAGAATTATATTTTTTTATGAATTTGTTTAATATTGATGCCAATAGAGGATTTTTTACATTTACGGACAAAGTCATATCTGAAGTAAAATTATTCAGTATTTTCACTTCCTTCAGCTTTGGAAATTCTTTGAGATAATCATGTACAATTATACCTCCAGTGGTGATAAATGCATCAATCTCTTCATCTTCAATCGCAGCAAGAGCGTTGTTCTGATCATCATAAATTTTCTGGTGATAGCTGATGCTCTTATAGTATTCAGGGAAAAGAGACATAATAATATCTCCATCGATAAATCCGACATCTCTATTTTCAAGATCACCGACTACAAAAATACCGCTACCATGGTTACTTAAAAGAGAGTAGGGAATTTTGTACAGAGCTTCAGAGAAAAGCATAGTTTTCTTTCTCTCTTCAGTTTCATTGGCTCCGAAGAGGATGTCTATTTCTCCGGTCTGGAGCCCGTTAAATGCCTCTCCCCATTTTTTAGTCGTATCAGCTCTGACCTGCAATTTAAGTGAATCGCTCAGCAGATCTGCGAGCTCAAGGATAAATCCGTATTTTTTATCATTTAGACTAAAATATTCCATTCCCGCATTTGGATCAAATCCAAGGTAGAGAGGAATATGCCGGTATTCATTGAGCCAGTCATTTTCTTCTTTGCTGAGCCAGTCAATTGAATGTCCTGCTGTTAATATAAAGAAATACAGAAAGATTAATAATATTGAATACTTTTTCAGTTCTCATACCCCGTCAATATTTAATTATAGGGTTCATTATACCAAAATTTTCAAAAAAAAGAATCACTATTACAAATACAGAGCAATTCTTCACATCTATACTAATTTATCAACTGAATCTTCCGATAAAAAGTTATAGGAACTGGAATTATTTATACATAGAGGGCATTTCCAATTGGTTGATATTACTTCTCTTTCAGCAGAATTGTATTCTCGTGAAACTGATTCGTATTTTGAAACTTCAAAATCAGAGTTGGGTAAAGAAGTCTCTAAAAAGGATTATATCAACCGAATCAACTATGCCAATTTTGAAAACATACCTTTAATCGTACTATTCAAACATAAAATATTCGGCAGAACTCTTTCTCTTCAGGCCTTACCCGATCCATATATAGACAATAATCTCGATTTAACCTGGTTTCAATGTATTCCTGAAAATGAAGATCTATCACAGTTTAACTGTGAAAAAATACTCATCCCGAATTTTGGTCAATACCTTGTCGTAAGTGCTGAGGAGTATCTAATCACATCAGATGGAATTTCTCTTACTCTTCCCGATTCAGCCTACGAATTGACTAATAGAAAAAGACTGAGAGAAGATGCAACAGATATTGAGGCTACTATTATTCAAAACGGCAGCTTGTTTGAAGGTTGTCTCAAAGATTTTAATAGTGATGGTTTTCTTGTTCTGATAAATAAAAAACGCAATGATAACCTGAAACTGCTCAATAGAGATGAAACTTTGTCAGTTCTGATGAAAAAAGGGGATTCATTATTGTTTTCCGGAATCTGCCATGTTGTTCTCAAAAGGGATATTAACGGAAATATTGAATTTGTACTTGTTCCCATAAATAGTAATTTCAAACGGTTTCGGGCGAAGGAATATCGCGGTGAGCGCTATACACTGCGCTCTCCCCTTCATGTTTCATTTATTCATCCCCTTTCCGGAAAATTAAATCAGTTGAAAGTGAGTGATCTTTCGGGATCGGGGTTTTCTCTTATGGAAAACCAGGATAATGCCTTTTTATTTGCCGGCCTTGTGATACCTGAAATCCGGTTTCTATTGCCGGGCAACAATTATCTCAGTTGCAGAGCACAGGTGATTTACAGTAACCGCGAAGAGGAATCGGATCAGGTGACTTGCGGATTGGTCATTCTCGACATGAATCCACTGCAGTATTCCCGCCTTCTGGATTTCATTCACCATGACCTCGATGACAGGGCAAATGTCTGTAATGATGTAGATATGAGGGCTCTATGGGGTTTCTTTTTTGAATCCGGTTTTATATATCCCCAGAAATATAAATACATAACCAGAAATAAAGAAAAAATTAAAGAACTGTACAGGAAGTTATACACAGAGCAGCCTGCTATTGCCCGCCATTTTATTTATCAGAAAGAAAATCATATTCAGGGACATATGTCGATGATCCGTTCATATGAGAATTCCTGGTTGCTTCATCACCATGCAGCGAGTACTATCAGCAGCCAGAATAGCGGACTTCACGTACTGAACCAGGTCGGGAGCTTTACAAATAACTCTCACCGGATAGCCAGTATGCATATGAATTATCTTATGTGTTATTTCCGAAAAGAGAATAAATTTCCGAACAGAGTCTTTGGTGGACTGGCGGATAAAATAAATGAAAAAAAGAAATGCTCACTCGATGATTGGGGATATTACCATTTTGACAAAGAGCGGGAAGTTGCTGAAATTGATGAGAGTGAATGGTCAGTTTCATTAGTCACCCCCGGTGAACTGAAAGACCTCAAGTGCCTCTATGAGTACCAGTCGGGAGGACTAATGCTCCAGGCTTTAAACATAGAAGAGGGTTATTTTGAAGAAAATACAATTGTTGATGAGTATATTGATTCGGGTTTTTCCCGTGATATTCGCTTATACTCTCTGAAAAGAGATCAGAGCACATGTGCAATGATTATGATTGATCAGTCCGAAGCTGGTCTGAATATGTCTGATTTAACAAATTCATTTAAAATTTTTATTACAGATCCCGCCTCGCTCACAAAAAATATTCTCGATTCGGTGTTGATGAAATTCAGTGAAGTTTTTTCTGATGAAAACCGGATCCCTGTACTGATATATCCTCATAGCCAGGCATTGGAAATTAATATACCCATAGAGAAAATATATACATTATGGGTTCTCAACATGGAAGCCACAGATTCTTACTTCCATTATTTGAAAAAACTTTTGAGAAATATAAGGCATTAGGAATAATATATGTATAAAGTCGAAAATGTTAAAAAGCCATACAATAGCAGGATTATCAACAGTTATGCCAATCTGATTAAATTGAGATATTCCTATATCGATCTGGACAATCTATTTACCTATGCCGGTATGGAGCCTTATCAGGTAGCGGACCCCGGACACTGGTTCAGCCAGAAACAGGTGGATCTTTTTTATGAAAAACTTGTTCAATTGACCGGGAAACGCTCAATTGCCAGAGAAGCAGGACGCTTTTTTTCATCTTCAACAAATGAGGGGAATCTGATAACGGAAATATTCCTGAATATACTCGATCCTTTTGCTGCATTTAAAAAAGTGGAGAAGCTATCAAAGAATTTTACTAAATATACAAATTATTCCACGAGAAAGTTATCTAATAATTCTGTAGAAGTCTCATTCAATGTAGAGCATTTTATTTCAGAGAAACCCTATCAGTGTGAAAACAGGACCGGAATGATGGAAGCTGTTCCCATTTTAGTGGGATTGAAGAATATCAATGTAGAACATCCGGAATGCCTTTTTCATGGGGGAGACTGCTGCCGTTATATTATCAAATGGGAAGATTCTCTTTCTAAATTACTGAAAAAAATATATGGTTTTTTTATTCTCGGTCTGATTCCCGTTAACATTGCACTAGCCTATTTCAGACCGGATATCCCCTTTCAATATCCAATCATAATATCCGGCGCCTTATTCAGCTTATTGGGTATAATCAGTAAAAATGTCGAGATCAAGGAGCTGAAAAAGAAAACCCAGTCATTCCAAAGCACTACGGATAATTTTTTCCATCAGATTGATGTTAATTACAACAATTCTGTTGTTGCCCGGGAAGTAAGTGAAGTAGTCAACAAAGAGATGTCCATTGAAGACACTCTCGATGGAACTATCACAGCTATTCAGGATCTGCTCGAATTTGATAGAGGATTGATCCTTCTGGCCAATAAAGATAAGACAAAACTGAAATTTGAAAGCGGATATGGTTATAAACGGGGATTTCAGGAGATGCTTAATACAACTGATTTCAGTTTAACCAACCCTCATTCCAAAGGTGTCTTCGTCGTTTGTTTTAAAGAACAGAAACCCTTTCTTATCAATAATGTTGAAGATATCAAAAATGACCTCAGCCTGCGCAGCATTGCTTTTACGAAAAGCATTGGTGCAAAATCATTTATTTGCTGCCCGATTATCTGCGACGATGAATCACTTGGAATACTCTCAGTTGATAATCTGCACTCACAAAGACCTCTTCTTCAGAGTGACATAAGTCTCCTTATGGGCATTGCTTCAATTGTAGGAGTGGGAATTAAAAAATTCCAGTTACTGAAAGGCCGTGAAACACAGCTTCAGTCAATAATTGAAGTCTTGGCTTCAAGCATCGATGCGAGGGACCCTCTGACTGCAGGACATTCTGAAAAAGTAGCAGAATATTCCGATGAGATTTGTAAAAGAATGGGATTGTCTAAAAAATACAGAGATATGATTAACATCGCATCTCTCCTGCACGACTATGGAAAAATCGGAGTTCCCGACAGCATACTGAAAAAGAACGGAAGGCTGACAGCGGAAGAATTCGATATTATTAAAACTCATGTAGTGAAAACCAGAACCATTCTCAACAGGATTCATTTTGACGGCGATTTATCGGAAATTCCCGATATTGCGGGATCTCATCACGAACAGATAGACGGCGGTGGATATCCCTTGGGTTTGAAAGGGAATCAGATCCCTCTGGGAGCAAAGATTATTGCAGTGGCGGACTTTTTTGAAGCGATAACTTCGAGAAGACATTATAGAAGCCCCATGAGTCTGGATCTCGCTATAAAAACTCTTCGAGCTGAGTCCGGCTGGCATCTCGATCCCGAAGTTGTAGGTGTATTCTGCGAGTATATTGAAGAGCAGAAAGAAAACTATGTCGACTTCACGCCTCTGCAGCAGATCAAAGGTGTGTAGGTAAAGCGCCTGGAGTCAGAGATAAACTCTTTGCATTCATTTGAAAATTCTTCGAATCCCCCATCATACTCGGGGAATTCATAATTCGAATTGGCGAGACCGACGGTTATTTTCTTAAACCAGTTGTACCGGTCGGTTTCATTTAACTCACCAAAAAAAAGGTGATGCGTCTCCACTTTAACATCTATTTCCTTTAAATCCAGATCATACATATGGGTATAGAGTCGCCGGCCGGCGTAAGGGTCGAAATCAGAGTGTTCCACGAGAGATTTCATACTTTCAGATATTGCTTTTTCCAGTCTCGGAGTATGCCCGCAATGGTTCAGACTGTTATGATCCAGATCGATAAGGCAAAGGATTCCTCCAGGCGCGAGCATTTCGGTGAAACTGCGGATCAGCTGGAATTGCTTTTCCCTGTGATACTCCAGAAGAAACCTGACCCATATAAAATCAAATTTTCCCAGATCATCGAGGGGGTTGTATATATTCCTCTCAACGAATGTAAGACTTTCCGAACCGTATGTCTGCCGCGCGTAATCCAGTCTGTCTCTGGATAAGTCTATGCCAACGACCTCACCGCTTTCTCCGGTAATTCTCTTGAGAAATGAACTGGTTCTTCCGCTGCCGCATCCGATGTCCGCCACTCTCATCCCTTCCCTGAGACCTGCCCAGCGAGATTGAATCTCTACAGCATCAAATCCGGTTTTGCGTTCCAGTCTTTCTATCTCATCGTGGCTTTCCATTAAGTAACTCATGGGAAGAATTCCTTTTTTCTATGTAAATATATTGGGATACTTTCGGAATATAATAGCATAATTTTTTTATTTGAAGTGTCAAAAAATGTCGGTTTGATATTTTATTTCCTCTTTTTTTCTGCGCAGGGGACACATAATAAAGTTTCGGGAACAGCTTTCAGTCTTCCGAAGGGGATCTCTTTATTACAGCGGATACAAATCCCGTAAGACCCCTGTTCCATACGCCTGGCAGCATTGTGCAGTTTCTCGAGCCTGAGTTTTACATTGACATGCCTGGCTTCATTGACACTTTTCTCACCAATCGCCTCCATCCGGGTCAACCGGCCGATTGCCACATTTGGCTCAATCGGCTGAGTCGCCTCTTCAAGATAGCTATCGCTATCATCGAGTTCGGAAATGGAATGCCCTATCAGTTGTTTCAGTTCATCGAATTCTATTTCTGTCATATTCATATCATAACACATTTGCACAGTTACACATCAAAGTAATCGAGCATAAACTGATACATATCTGTCAGGCTTTTACATGTGGAAAATCTCTTCCGCATGTTCTCATTTCGGGAAATAAGCAATCCGGGAACAGGATTATAAGTATGGCCGCCGGTAGTCAGGTCTTCTGCATTTCCGTGATCGCTGACTACTAAAATCGATTCTTCCGATAAATCCATATTCTCTACAATGGAGCTTACAAAACCATTGAGGATATCTATGCAGCCATTCACTTCGGTAAACTTTTTTTTGTGTCCGTAATAATCGGTCATAAAATACTCAAAGAAGACAAAATCAAAATCATCCATAATGGGTCTGATCCTTTTTCCCGCTTCTTCCGGTGAAATGATATCGATGTCATATCCTCTTTTTCTGATCAGTTCATTCGTAATATCAGCGAAGACGGCCTTTCCCTCTTCATAGTCTTTGACCATTCTGAAATCAGCCTGAGAAGCTTCAATTGTCAAAGTGGAGACGGGGAAGCGATTTTTGATCGCTTCTCGTCTATCTTCAAAGAATTTCTCTGAGTACATATTGGCTGATGTGACGGAAATACCTTTTTCCATTAGAGCTTTCATAATGCTTTTCTCAAGTATCACTTCAACGAGTTCCTCATTGGGAAAGGCAGGGAGGTGATAACCGAGCTGTTCAGCAGCATTGACTCCCGTAAAAATTGTAGTCTGCCCGGTGGCGGATTGCGGCTCTCCCTTTATATTCAGTGTCGCGTCGAGCGGACACAATAGAGACTGAGAAAACTCTCTGCTTCCATCGAACAATTGCAGGCCGAAACCATCGGTTTCTTTTTCAAAAAGCCGGCTGACAGGATTTTCAGGTAATTTTTCAGCTAAACCTATACCGTCTATAAATAATATCAGAAGTTTACTCATCGCTTTGTTCTGATCAATCCTGTGATAATGAGTATCTGCGCCGTAAAATACAAACCTATATTGAACACAGTGGAGTACGGTATGGGTGTAAGAAATTTATTTATAGCAATGACAGTATCTGAAAACATAAATACCAGTGCGCCGATTCTGATATACCAGGAATAATCTTTCATTAAAAAAGCTGATATCGTCATAATGCTGATTACGGCGAGATAAGCCATAACCGGTATTAAAAAATCCTGTGAAATATCTTTGAGAAAATACCCGACAATAATGGTGTAAAGAACTATTGCAACTAAGTAGGGCAATTGTTTTTTATCAAATTTACTGTTCATCAGAAAAATGATGATATAAAACACATGGCCTGTCAGAAAAGTGACCAAAGCCAGCTGGAAATTTCTGCTTCTATCTAGATCGAGCAGAACATCTCCTATCATGCAGAAGATCAATGCAAGAAAAATGAGGAATCTTCGAGTTCCTTTAACCTCCAGGGCGACAAGAGTCCCCAGACAGAGTAGGGGAACTAATTTTAATAGATAACTGAATCGGTAGGGATGAACTCCAGGCAGTAATGCCACGAACAATAGAGCTGAGAATATACTCAGTATAAAAAGTAGTTTTTTAAATATAGAATTTTTGTTGATGTTTTCAATACGCATATGGCTCACCTCTATTTTCTAATAGTAATCTCTATCTATAAACGTCGCCATCAATTTTATGTAGTCGTAAAATATTAATTGCTTTCAGACATGCGGGAAGTTATAATTAGTCCGGGGTATATAAATGCATGAAATCATAGAAAATATTTTAGGTTTAAGTGAAGAGAACCGTATGGTATATCTGGATATCATTTATGAGGATAGGATTATCAGGGATCAATTCCATAGTTTTCTAAAAGGAGCAGATGAAGAAAGTCGAAATAGTTTCGTAGACTCTAATACAGGCAGTTATACTGAGCGGCTGAAAGGATGGATTGATAATGCTGTTTCTCCCGATAATGAGGATCTCAGAATTATTGATGATAAACTGAAGACACTGTTCGGGGAAATTGAACCGAGAAAGGCATTGATGAAAAAGAATTCCAAACTTGCAAAGGAGAAAACTCTGGAATACCGCAATGTAATGAAGGCGGGATTGAAGTTCCTTTCCAATCATTTAACTGATCAGGACCTGGATCTTGAAAAACCGGAGCTGACAAAGAAAATTACAGAATCCGACGATATAGTTTCTCTACCTGCACCAGACAGAGCAGTAGTGATAAACAGTAATATTTTTGAATGTATTGAAAATCGGAAAAGCCGAAGAAAATTCTTAAAAGATGAAGTGTCATTAAATGAGTTATCCTATCTTCTCTGGGCTACACAGGGAGTGAGGAAAACCTTTAAACATAGGATTCATTCTTTGCGAACTGTCCCATCAGGCGGTGCCAGACATCCTTTTGAAACATATATCGCAGTTAATTCTGTTACAGGTCTTAAACCGGGGTTGTACCGATACCAGCCTTTTGAACATGAATTGGTATATCTCTATACTCCTGATAACATGGTTGAAAAGCTTAAGGAAGGTTCATTGGGTCAGTCTTTTGCAGGAAATTGTGCCCTCTCATTTATCTGGACAGCCATTCCATATAGAACAGAATGGCGTTATTCCGTTGAAAGTAAAAAAATTATCCTCCAGGATTCAGGGCATCTTTGTCAGAATCTCTATCTGGCCTGTGAATCGATAAACTGTGGTACATGTGCCATAGGTGCATATGATCAGGATCTTATGGACTCTTTTCTCAAAGTCGATGGAGTTGATGAATTTACCATTTATATATCTCCTGTAGGAAAATACTCTTAAGTTTATTCCTCTTCTATATCCCAGCTGATGGGAGGTTCATCTTCAATTCCAGCTCTGGCAGTTCCTTTTTCATTGATCAAATAGGCAAAACGGTCTGACAGCGATTCTGATTGAGATTGAACTATATTGAAGAATCGGACTGTATTTTCAGAGTCATTCAGCTTGTGATAGGTTTTTGCCAAAGCCAGATTTAACATCGCTGAATCGGGTTTTAGATTTTTTGCCTCTTCGAAAATATCCAATGCCCTTTCAAAGTCTTTTCTGTAATAATAGAGGTTTCCCAGATTCATATATGGTGAAATGTAATTGGCATTTTCTTTTATCAGTTTTTGAAAAATATTTTCAGCTACATCAAAATTCTGAAATCGCCCGTGCAGTATTGCCAGTTTATTATTCAGCTGTCTTTTTCTTCTATTACTGCTCCTGTTTATTTCCAAATTCAGATTTTCTACACTGGAATCGTATAAACTGCCGATCAGAGAATCTATGGACTGCTCAAAGAGGGGAGCGATTTGTTCCCTATTCGGCTCTACCACTATCAGGTTGCTTTCCGATAGAGGAAGGGGAGGGAATGTGGCTCTCTGATTTTTAACGGGAACAAAATCAATTTCCCCGGGTTTATTGCTGTTGATAATTGACGAGGCATTTCTCCATGCTTCGAAAAATCCTTCGGACAAGACTGTTGATTCTACAGGGATCCATACTGTTCCACTGTGTTCTATTATTGTGAAGTCCTCTGTTTCAAACATCCATTTATTCGCTATGGGTTCCTCTGTATCAAAAGCCAGAAATACATGTCCCGGTGATGTCATTATTGATGTAGCTATACCGGAAGATTCAAGTAGTGATGTGAGCAATGCCGTAGTATCATCACAATCTCCCGATTGAATATTGAGGGTTGTCCTGGGATACCGTACCGTATCTACATGCTGCTCTTTTCCCATAATCAGGGAAAAGGGAGAATCGGGATCTTCTACGTAGGTGATTCCGTATGTTCCGAGAGCATCGCATATCCGGGCAGCTTTTACCATTTTGTCGGGAAGCCCTGTGTTGTCGAGCTCTACATCGAGTACTCTATGGGAAAAAGCAGAGACGATACCTTCATTTGGCATAATAAATGCGGCCAGTTTTGCTGTGTTATCCCATGAAAGGGCTGTTCGTCTGTAAAGTGTCGCCCCTGTAGTTTTGACAGAATTCTGCAGAATCCCCTCAATCTCATACATTACATTTACCTGTGCAAGAACGGGAAGATCTTCTTCTATGTTGAATGCTTTGTCATTGAGCAGTATTTTTAAGTCAATTACCACCTCCTGGCCGGGAGCCAGAGAAGAAATGATTTCAGATTCCTGTGGATAATCGATAAACTGCCGGAGATTCAATTCTGCTCTGATACTGCTGACCTCAACATCGAGATCATTTCTAATGGTCACCTTTCCAATGGGATTATCCTGATAATAGTGGATTAAGGATGGGAAAATATTCTCTATTTTTACGGAAGCTATTGTCAGTGGTTTCTGTTGAGTGCCTGGAATTGCGGATTCTCTGTTATATGTATCTTTGAATCTGTTCAGATCTCTTATCACAGTGCTGTTTCCAGGATTCAGGCTGAGGATCTTTTCATAGAGCTGAACCGTTCTGCTGAATTGTTCTCTCGCCGATTCGGGGCCGAGTTTTTTGATAATATCGAATGTTTCCAGTTTTAGAAGTTCAACCTGACCGAGTAGAGAATTCAGTTCAATTTCCAACAGCATTTCATTGGCACGATCATCAAAAGGATTCAGGTTTACAATCTCTTCAAGCCACATTTTGGTCAGAACCCAGGCCTGCTCTTCGTAATAGTAATTTACTTTGTCCCAAATAGGTTCTAATGATTCGGGATTTGAGTCTATAGACTTGTTGAGAGTCATTATTTCTTTTTGATTTATATCACTATTGCCGTGATCAGGCTCATAGAATTTCAGAAGCCTGCTGGCGGCGTAATCAGCCATATAGATTAAACCCCGATCGGAATCAACAGCCAGGTTGATCGGTGTTGCAGGAAAACTCTCATACTCTCTGAACTGATAACCATCGATCTGCCACAGAAGTATCCCTTCGGGATCAAATTTGTAGAGTTTCCCGTTGTAGTATAAGAGAAATGCACCGTTGTCATAGACTGCCATTGACATGGGAGTGATCATTTCTCCCTTCAATCCAACAGGCATCAGGGAGTTGATAAATGTTCCATCATCTGAATAAATTTTCATTCTCTGTTCAATAGGATCAAAAATCCATAAATTCCCCTCAGGTCCCGCAGCCATGGCGTTTATATAGGTATATGGACCTAATCCCAGGTCCAGGTTCGCTCTGCGGGTTCCGTCAACACGGACGAATTTTCTGTTCACAATATTGTAGAGAACCATCACACCGTTATTGAGTACAGCCATCGGTCCGTTGACCTCAATTCCCGCACGTATTCTTTGAGTTCTCGATACACCGTCTATGGATTTGAATACTTCCCGTCCATTTGTGGGTTTCATATAAACCGTTCCTCCGGGAGTGACGGAAATACCAAAAATAAATATGCCGCTGGTCTGATTGATCAGGTCGCCGCCTAATTGAGAGATAACATTAAAACTGCTATCCAGTTCGAAACAATAGGAACCCATGCCGAGAATCAGGTTGCCATTATCTTTAACGGCTACTGCCGAGGCGGTATTATATCCTGAAAATCCCGGAGAACCAGCTTCAATAATATAACGGGAAGGAATCTCTTCGATAAACTCGGGTAATGACTGATTGTAAGAAATCTTTTCATGGTTCATATCAGCCCATAATTTAAAAATGACTTCCGACAGGTATATGACAGACTTAGATGTGACTTCCCCCATCAATGTCTGACTCAGAGCCTCTCCACTTGATATCCTGGTAAATGTTAAAACCATGACGGGATTCTCTTCTTCCAGTACAGCCATTAACTCAAGTTTGTAATCAGCAGGGGGGGATTGAATTTTTTTCATTTTTACAGAGATATATTTATCATAAATTCTGGAGGATCGTGCCGCGCTGGAGATCAGTAAATTTCTTATCAATTCATTATTATCTGTTGTATCCGGCGAAATCATCTGGATCTCTAAAGAGATACTGTCAACTGCAAATAGAGAACCGGTCCCGAATATCAGGATTATGGCAATGATTATTCTTTTCATAATACTATTATACATTATTAGACTTTTCTATGGAAATTGTTCACTAGATGAATATACTAAAAATAGAAGGGCAAATTTGAATAATAACCACAATACAGATATAACTCTCAATCCCGATATATTCAGGGAAGAATATTACCGTGAAATCTTTGATTGTATAAGTGACGCAATCTTTGTCATGAGCACTTTGTCCGGAAAAATAATCGATGTGAATAATTCCATGCTGAGAATGTACGGATATAAGAAGAAAGAAGTTATCGGTTTCACCATTGGAAAATTCAGCTCAGGGAATTCACCATACAGGCAGGAAGACGCACTTTTTTTTATAGAAAAAGCACAGGTAAACGGACCTCAGGTATTTGAGTGGGAAGCGAAAAGAGAGAATGGAACTCTATTCTGGGTGGAAGTCAATCTCAGGTATTCGCTAATGGAAAATGGCGATAAACTCATAGCTGTTGTCAGAGATATTACAGAAAGAAAAAAGAATCAGGATAGGAAGATACAAAATGAGAAGCTGATGTCTGTGGGGGGATTAGCCGCAGGAATTGCTCATGAGATAAATAATCCACTTGCGGGAATGATGCAGATAGCCAATGTTATGGCGAACCGTCTCTGTACACAATCATTGAACTCTTCAAGCAGCTTGAAAGCAGCTGAAGAATCGGGAACCACTATAGACGCTATTGAGAAATATATGAGTAAAAGAGATATCCCCGAAATGATAGATCAAATAAACAACTCCGGCCAAAGAGTGGCGTCTATTGTGAATAATATTCTGAGTTATTCCTATAAAGTGGACAGTATTTCAACCCATTTTGATATAACAGATTTGTTAGATAAAACAGTCGAGCTTGTCCGTCTTAATGAAGATCTGGCTAAAGAGTATAACCTTAAAACACTGCAGATTAAAAAAGAGTATGAACCGAATTTGAAACTCCTGTTGTGTAATGGAAAGAAATTACAACAGGCTTTCCTGAATATATTCATCAATGGTATTCAGGCAATGGGCGATGCTCAAACGAAGCAACCTCAGTTCACGATAAAAGTGAATTATTCACAAGATAAAGAATCCCTTGAAATTATCATTTCAGATAATGGTCCCGGAGTTGAGCAAGAGATACGAAATCGAATTTTTGAACCGTTTTATTCAACGAAAACGGTTGGTTCCGGACTGGGATTGGGGTTGAGCACTGCTTATTTTATAATCAAAGAAAATCACAATGGAATGCTAAGACTTTTACCTGGAACCAAAGGGGCAGAATTCTTTATAACACTTCCTCTTTGATTTTAATTACAAGGAATTGATCCCTCAGAATCCTTCCAGAAAACGCGTTGAGTATTTCAGAGTTTTAACGGGACAGATATCGACGCAGTGGCCACAACCTACACAGGAATTATTGAGAACCGGTTGCTTCATAATGGCGCAACTACTTATCTCAATATCCATAGGGCAGGCTGTATCACATTTTCTGCAGTTGATGCAGTCAGACTTATCAGTGACGATTTTCTGACCGGCTATTTTTGAAACATAGCCCAAAACTGTTCCAAGAGGGCAATAATTGCAGTATCCCCGGCCGGTTAATACTATCCAGAGGAACATGGCCATCAGAAGTTCGAGAGATAGATATTTCACAACTTCTACAGTAGCCATTAGTGAAAGTATAGAATCTCCATAATTGAAAATATAAGAACTGAACCAGAATAGAGTGAAAAATATACTCATAATCAGAAAGATCCACTTAGCGTAAATAAATACTTTTCCATGGTTTCTTTTTTTTCTTTTCCCGATAATGGGGAAAGCTGGAGAAAATGTCTCAGATATAAATCCGTTAAAAAGACATATTGTAGAACACTGCCATCTTCTTCCCATCAAGAGTGTTCCAGAATAAATTACAATTGCAGTTAATCCGTAAAAAATCAAAACAGCACTTATACCGGCAGATCCCCAAAGAGGAATATGGCTCTGATAAAAACCTGACTGTTCATTCATCAATTGCAAAGCCGTTGAAGACCATGGTATGGGCATGGAGAAGAAATACAAATCTCCATTCTGCAATATAATCGGGCCGATTATATGTACGACAAAAGCGGCTAATATAAAACCGGTTAAGTTCCTTCTGCGCATGGAGGATTTTGTTTTAAAAGTACGTAAAGTCAGTATAGAACCTATGATTATGAGAATTGTCTTGAATTGATTTTCATAAAAATGCCATATTTTCAGAATAGTTTTCTGTACTTCTTCTGAAGATCCCGGTGCCAGTCCATAATTTAATCCTGCAATTATCAGACAGAACAATATATAAATAATCAGAAGATATTTGAGTAGGATAACTTCCCAGATCACTTTTTTAGATATTCTGCTACTCAATTTCAAGATCCTTATATACTATTGGAATATTCAATTGTATTTCACCACCATCATTATTGGAGAACTGAATAGTTCCACCAAGATGGGACGTTAATGTCCTGATCAGTTTCAATCCCAAACCACTTTCGGGAAATTCATCAGGAAAGCCAGGTCCGTTGTCTTTTATTTTCAGTATATAATATCCTTTTAATTCAGATAATTGTACATATAGTCGGGGTTTTTTTTGTTTGTGAAATGCATATTTTACAGTATTCGTTACAATTTCATTTACGATTAATCCTAGAGATGTCAGCTTCCCGCTTTCCAGGTAGAGAGGCGTTTCCGGTACGATCAGATTAAAATTAACATCAATTTTATTATATCCATTGAGAAGACTTCGGATTAACTCATTGAGATATTCTCGAATATCCAGCATATCGATAGAATCCTGAGTGAAAAGCAGATCCTGAACCATTGCTATTGAGATAATTCTCTGAGTGAGTTTCTGCAGTTCCTCCTGCTGCTTTTTGGATCTTATTCGATTTGCCTGTAACTGAATGATGCTTTTTATAAGATTTAGATTGTTCTTAACTCTGTGGTTTATTTCATGTAAAAGAATCTCTTTTTCCCGAACTGTTTTTTCCAGTGCTATTTCGCTGATTCTCCTCCGGTTTATCTCTTTTTTCATAAGATTGAAGAAATCAATACCATATCCGAGCATAGCACCAATAAATATTCCGGCAATTTCTGCAATTGGTATATTCAGAGGTAAATGTTCTAAATGTCCGGTAAGGTAAAATAGTAGATAATTTAATGGCAAAGCTAATATTCCGGCTAATAATCCGCCTTTGAATCCGAAAGAAAAGGCAAAGGTGAGCAATGGCAGTATAATCAGATAATTTCCTGCTACAAGTAAACTTTCACTCCACAAAACGTTTGGCAGTACATACAATATCAGTGAGGCAAAAATGCTGTAATATTTATATTTTACATAAAGGAATTCGTGAACTTTGATAACTTTGTGGTCTGAAATAAAATAATATTTTTTTCGGTTTGATTCCATCCTATTGGATATGGTACACTTTAAAACTAATTTAAGAAAGTATTAATCAAAAAACTGAGGAGGCCGCATCTGATGATTAAACCAATAATTCTGGTTGTAGAAGATGAGGCGCTTGCCGGTATGGAGCTTCAGGAAAGTCTTCAGAAGGCTGGTTATCAAGTTCCCGATGTCATTAACAATAGCGATATGATTATGTCTGCTATTGTTAAATACAAACCGGATCTGGTTATAATGGATATTAATTTAAACAGTTTTACAGATGGAGTTTCTGCAGTACAGAGAATGAAAATCCTGGGAGAAACTCCAGTAATGTATCTCACTGCATATAAAGATGAAAGTATAAAATCCCGGGCTATGAGTACTGACCCTAAAGATTATCTGATAAAACCTGTAAGTGAAAAAGTCTTAATAGAAGCAGTTGAAAAGGCTTTAATCTGATGAATATTCTGTTCAATGAAATTTATCATTGAACAGAATAGCAATTATTTCTTTTTCTCTATTGGTATCCAGATTTCAAAAGGTATCTCTTCTGATTCTTCTTCCATGGGCGGATATATTTCCAATTCCGGACCTTCAGCGTGTAGATAATCAGTCGCTGGAAACCACTCAGAGAATATCCTTTTCCAAACTGATTGAATTGAGTCAGGCATTTTGCCGCATCCGGGAAAGACAGCCCAAGTCAATGGTGGGATCACTCTCTTATCCAGACTTTTCAAGTCTGTACTCTTAGATGGTTCCATACCTATCATATAATTGAGTCTTTCTTCCTTTTCATTGAAATCCATACAGGCCCCAACATATGAACCCTTTAATAGACCGGATACATTCTTATTTTTTTCGATTTCTTTAAATTTTTTATTATTGTTAATTTCCTGCCAGAATTTTGGAATCTCAATATAATTCTGTCCATTTACTGTTGAAATCTGTCGAATTTCTCCTGCAATTTCAAATCCTTTAACATCTCTGATTTCATAGTCCATACTATGTGCTCCCTTAATTGATATATTGAAGGTCAGTGGTGGATAGGCTTTAAGTTTTACTCCCGGTTCCCGGGATTTCGCAGGAGTAAAACCATACATTTTACTGAAAGCTCTTGTAAAAGAAGCCTGGGATTCATAACCGTATTTTATTGCAGTATCAAGTATCCCTTTTCCCTGTTGTATTTCTCCGGCTGACAAAGTCAGTCGTCTCCTTCGAATGTAATCGGCAACTGTCATATCACATATAATTGCGAACATTCTCTGAAAGTGGAAATGACTGGTATTTGCTTCATTTGCAATATCTTTAATATCCATTTTTTCAGTAAGATTATTTTCGATATAGTTAATTGAGTTATTCAATCGCTCTATCCAATTCACTTGTTCCTCCTGATAATAAAATATACCAGTTATGCATGTCTATTTTGATCTTTTGTGCTCTCTGTAATCAAATGTTAAGTAAATCTCAATATTTATGATAATATATCAATTATGAAAAAAATAAGAGTAAAAACCATTAAAACAAAACTCGGAGAGCTGATTATGGGTGAATTTGATAATCAATTGTGTCTCTTCGATTGGAAATATAGAAAGATGAGAAACCAGAT
>Ga0070729_10000346_pt1 | contig 103913 bp, 92 predicted proteins | sample tdDd472_FD_66725 | JGI IMG/M metagenome (GOLD analysis project Ga0070729, IMG submission 66725) | Marine sediment microbial communities from the Atlantic coast under amendment with organic carbon and nitrate - tdDd47.2 | ecosystem: Environmental > Aquatic > Marine > Coastal > Sediment | place...
AACTTCAGGGGAGATTCTTCTGAACATAGATGATGAATTAGTCGACCTCAATCAGTTAAGCAGAAAAGAGCTCAGAAAGACCCGGAAATACGCTCAAATGGTTTTTCAGGATCCCAATGCTTCTCTGGATCCCAGAATGACCGTTCTTGATATCATCGGTGAACCCCTGAAAATTGCCGGAATCGTTAAAGGTGAGGAATTAAGAAACATAGTTAAAGGCCTTGTTCAGAAAGTCGGACTTGAAGTTAAGCATCTGAATCGATATCCCCATGCATTCAGCGGCGGACAGAGGCAGAGAATCGGAATAGCCCGGGCTCTCGCCACAAATCCCAAACTGATTATCGCTGATGAAGCGGTTTCAGCACTTGATGTATCTGTTCAGGCTCAAATCTTAAACTTACTTGAGGAACTCCAGGAGACTTTGGGATTGACCTATCTCTTTATCTCTCATGATCTGAGTGTCATACAGCATATTTCTGATCGGGTCGGGGTCATGTATGTGGGAAAACTCTATGAACAGGCGAAAACTGATGTTCTCTTTCAGTCCCCGGCACACCCCTATACTGAAGCTCTATTATCGGTTATCCCCAATACTGATCCGGAGATTAAAATGGACAGGATTTATCTTCCCGGAGATGTCGCTAATCCGGCAGATCCCCCGACAGGCTGTTATTTTCACCCCCGATGCCGTTATGCGAAAGATATATGTAGTAAAGTGGAACCGGAATTAATACAAATAGAACCGGAACATTTTGTAAAATGCCATTTAGCAGAAGAACTGGATTTAAGAGGCATATGAGAATTTTGAAAATGGAGACTTTATGGAATTATCAGTAGCGAAACTTTTAGAAGATATGAGAATGGAATTGCCAAAAGTTTACAACTCAAAAGTATTGAATTTTACCGGGATCGATAAGCTGGATGTTTATAATGTCACTTCCCCATTTGAATTTAAAGGTGACACATTAATTGCAGGAAGAGTAGAACCCAGGGAATCGGAGATTTCATCAGTCATTATATTTAAACAAACGCCCGAAGGATATACACCTTTAATGGGAACTCCCCCTCTCCGGGAGCATCAGGATCCGTGCATAGCCATTATCAGAGATCAGATAATCATTGGCTGTGTAAACTATCCGGTGAGATTGGGAGATAATACGATTGGCTGGCGGATGTCTTTTTACAGAACAGATGATTTCAGGAAATGGGAACTGGTATTTACCGGGCCTGATAAAATGAAAGATATCCGGCTCATTGAGTTGAATAATGGGAAAATCGGTATTTTCACAAGACCTCAGGGGGAAATAGGCGGAAGGGGAACAATAGGATTTACTTCTGTATCATCATTTGATGACATAACTTCTGAATTGCTGGAGAATGCGCCACTGATTGAAAATATGTTTCTGCGGGAAGAGTGGGGAGGGGCAAATCAGATTTTGCACCTGAATAATGGCTTAATAGGCGTACTGGGCCATATCGGATGCCTCGATGATGATGAGGGAAAACACTATTATCCCATAACTTTTTCTTTCAATCCCGAGACTGGAGAAGCCGGTCCCGTAAAAATCCTACTCGATCGTTTTATGCTACCCTATGGCCCGGCGAAGAAAGCTGAGTTGGAAGATGTTGTTTTTTCAGGAGGAATACAACGGATAAGAGGCGGAAGAGCTCTATTCTATGCCGGAATATCAGACGCCTTTAGTGCCTATGCAGAGATTGATGACCCTTTTCTGGAATATGAATAAGGGAAATGTATAGAGAAAAAATAAATATATTTAAGGAGTTTTTATGAATCTCATTGAAAAAAGACTGGAATTTGAAGAGAAAAAAAACATATATGAAAGCACAAAATTAACTTTTAAAGGTGTAGATACATGGGATGTTTACAATTGTTCCATCCCATTTGTCAAAGATGGCAGGACATTTATCTATGGACGAGTTGAAAAAAGAGATGAATGGGCCAATTCCATTGTCCGTTTATTTGAAAATAGTGGTAAAGATGAATGGACTCTAGTTCCCGATTCAATGATTTATCAGTTGGAAGATCCCTATATTGCACTGATAGATGAAGAACTTGTATTAGGGGGAACTCATGTTCAAAAACAACAGAATGAAGTTTCCAGTTTCTTCGGTTATTTCTATAGAGGTAAAAATCCCGATAAATTGACATATTTTACCACCGGTCCCGATTTTATGAAAGATATCCGTCTGGTAAAAATGGATGGTTCAAAAATCGGAGTTTTTTCAAGGCCTAGAGGTGAACACATCCTCAAAGAGTTTGGAAGTGAATCCCTAATCGGTTTTGCGACAATAAACAGTCTTGATGAATTGAATGCTGATATAATCGCCAAAGCCAGAATTATCCCGAACCTCTTTGATAAAAATCAGTGGGGTGGTTGTAACCAGGCATATTTTCTGAATAATGGATTAATCGGAGTAATCGGGCATAAATGTTATAGATGGAAAGATGAATCGGGCCAGAAAATTTTAACCTATATGAACAACTCTTTCATCTTTGATCCCGAGAAAAATGTAGCTTCTGAAGAAAAAATTATCGGGACCCGTAATTGTTATCCCGATGGTCCGGCCAAGATGCCTCATCTTCCCGATTGTGCCTTTACATCGGGAATCGTAGTGAGAGACGATGGTAAAGTTGATCTTTACAGTGGAATCTCAGATGCAGAGCAGGGGAGAATCGTCATCGATAATCCTTTTGCCGGATATACGATCATCAGCTGATACAAACCTGATATTTTACTATTTTATAATTCAGAACAGGAATCTCTTATAATTAATTCGGGAAAAAATATCAATCGTCTGGGCGAGGGGTTTTTACTGTTGAGTAGTTGAAGCATCATTTCTGCTGATTCCACGCCCAATCTGGATGCATTCATATCAACAGTTGTCAGTGCCGGGATGGATATTCTCGATAAGAACGTATTGTCCTGGGCAATAATCGATAAGTCTTCCGGTACATTAATATTTAATTCACTTGCTGCTTTAAGAACTCCCAATGCCATTAATTCGTTGGAACAGAATATAGCTGTGGGACGATCCGGTTTTATTAAATCTTTCAGGAAGAGTTCGTAAGTGATATCAACAGTTTCAAAGTGATCAGCTTCAGGAATTCTAAATATATGACGCTCTTGAATTCTTATGCCGAATTCAGACATCTTTTTTCTGTAGATATTTTCCTTGTTGTTAAATGATAAACTCGGTATTGAACTCCTGACTATTCCGATGCTGCGATGGTTGAGCTTATAAAAATGGTCCATTACCGATTCCATTCCCTTATCCTGATCAACAATGATCAGATTCGTATCTGTGCGTTCGGGATTGCCATTGATCAACACGACGGGCAACTGCTGATTGAGTTTAGCGAACAAACTATTGTTATCGCCTTTAAGGCCCACATCGACATTGATCAACCCATCGACTCCCGAATCGAGGAAACGGCCGACTATATCCTGTTCGTCATCATCAAAAGCTGAGCTGGCAAAATTGCACAAATAGCCTTCTTCTCTAAAGCGCAATTCCATTGAGTTCATAATTGAAGAGAAGTAGGGGTTTTCCATATTGGGAATAATGACCCCTATTCTAAAGGACTGCCCGTTTTTCAGACCTCTCGCCATTAAATTGGGCCGGTAATCGAGGAGGGTTATGGCCTCTTCCACAGAGATCCGGGCTTTTTCACTGACAGGATGATTATTGAGGACCCGCGATACTGTTGCGATAGATACACCGGCCTTAGAGGCTACATCTTCAAGTTTGACTTTCAATGGTCTTGCACTTCCTTCTTTTATATTTCATTATCCAGATAATTTTTTACACGGTCAATAGAAGACCTATTTCACAAAAAAATTATGGATCAACCCTTTACGGCACTGTCCACCATTCCCTTTATAAAGAAACGCTGCAAAAAGACGAAGAGAATCGCTATAGGTAAAACTCCAATAATGGCAGCAGCCGCAGCAGCTCCCAGATTTGAAGATGATTGAGAGAAAAAACTGGAAATAGCAAGGGTGACTACCCGCATATGCCTATCCTGCAACAGAAACAATGAAAATTGAAAATCATTCCATATATGAACACCAGTTAAAATAATTACTGTAGCAGTAACCGGTTTTAATAGAGGTAGAATTATCCGGAAAAAAATAGAAAACCTGCTGCACCCGTCAATCAAAGCAGCTTCATCAAGTTCCCTCGGGATAGTTTTAATAAAATTTAAATAGAGGAAAATTGAAATAGGTAACTCGAAAGTAACTAAAATCAACACTATACCCCAGTATGTGCTGACAGCCCCGATTTTGCCCATAATTGTCACCAGGGGAACCAGCATGCTCAGTGGTGGAACCATCATAACAGACAGAATGAACAAGATAATAAAATTATTTAACTTTGACCGGTTTCTGGCAAGAGGATAAGCAGCCATTCCTCCGATAAGAACAAGAAGAATAATAGCGCTGACCGTAATAATTGTACTGTTCCCAAGAGCTCTGAAAATGTGAGCTTTTTCTATGGCGCGTATGAAATTATCCCATGTAGCTTCCGCAGAGAATAACCAGCGGGAGGACATATCGGTCTTCGGTTTAAAGGCGAGATTTATCGTAGTGTATAAAGGTATGAAATGGAATATTCCAATAATAATTATCAACATACTCAATAGTAGGTTCCGCGTTCGTTTTACTTTTCCGGCAATCATAAGTCAATCTCCTTACGGCCGATTGTGAGTTGAAAAATGAGGGTAAAAATAACAATCAGAGCGAACAATTGAATACCAACAGCAGCTGAATATCCAGCGGCTTCAGCCGAGAAGTATGTAAGGCTTATGTATGTAGATAGAGAATGAGATGCATAACCCGGACCACCACTGGTTAAGGCCTGAATCACATCAAACAATTTAAGCCCACCTATGAGGTTTAAAATGACACTAGTTGTTATGGCTGGCCTTAACATAGGCAGAGTTATATTTATGAATTCCTGATAGCTGGAAGCCCCATCTATATTACTGGCCTCATAATAGGTTGTCGGAATTGTCTGTAATCCCGCAAGGTAAATAACCATTGATATTCCGCAAAACTGTACTGTATTTACGAAAATTATTATATTCACTGCCCGATTCCCGCGAGCTAACCAATCGACTCTATCCCTTCCGAAGAGAATTAATATGTCATTTAATGCACCGTGGTTGTACTGGAACATAAAATACCACATAAACCCCATAATTACGGGAGCAATTAAAACCGGTAAATATATTAGTGTTCTGGCCAGATTAGAGCCTTTAAGTTTCTGATTTAAAAGTAAAGCATATGTCAAACCTAAAATCTGTTGAAAAAAAGTGCTTCCAAAGCCGTATAAAAGTGTATTTATATTAGCTTTAAGTAAATTTTTATCATGAAAAAGGGCGAAAAAGTTTTTTAACCCTATATAATCGTATTCCTGAGAGTACCCATTCCAATTTGTAAAAGCCAGACGAATTCCTTCGGAAAAAGGATAAACTATAAGTCCAAAAAATAAAAATACTGCCGGCAAATACATAAGATTCGTTATGTGTGGGGTTTTCTGTATTGAAGTTATATTTAACTTTTTGTGCACACTTTTCTCCGCAATTTATTTTTTATCTGCTGCTTCTATAAATAAGCAGCAGATAAAATCATTATTATTCGGCGAGCCAGAATACTCCGCAGCTTGCTGCGAGGATGATGGCTTTGAACTCTTCGTGGCTTGCCACATCCTCTCCGAACACAAATACCTTGGATCTCTGCTCCAGGGATTTTTATTTTTTTGAGTTAAAATCAGCTAACATTTGATTCGCAGCTTCTTCTATTGTCATACCACCGGAAAGTATTCCGGCGCCTGTTATACACATTGTATCCCACATTCCACTGGGAAGGTAAGCACGATCAAAGTAGGGGTAACCGGGTGTCGAAGCGTATTTCTCTGCATATATGGTTAAATCACCCATATCGCTTGAAGCATCAGTCAAACCTGCCGGTGTTGCATTTGATGTGGCAATTCTACTGGAGATCTCCGGTTGAGCCAGGAATTCCAGGAATTCTTTCGCAGCCGCTCCATTGGGAGAATCTTTCCATATTCCAATAGCCGTTTTTTCCCCGGTAATAAATGTCGGCACATCGCCATCGTAATAGGCGGGAACAGGGAAGAATCCCAGATCTGCATCGGGATTAGTTTCCTTTCCACCGACAGATACATAATTACCGAAAAATTCAAAAGCCGATTCTCCATTTCCAAAAGCCATTTGAGTATCTGCCCATGTGGAAGTCAGGTTATCAACATTGAGGTAACCATTATCTTTCATCTTTTTCATGAAACCAGCAACAATTTCCCATTTTTCTGTATCAAAAGTACCTGATAATAATTCATCGGCACTGCTGTTGTTTTTGTCTGTAATAAAAACTGATGGTGCTGCCCAGTCGAAGAAGTTACCAATCGTCCAGTTGTCTTTACCACCGATATGGACCGGATCCACACCTGACTTTTTAACCTTTTCCATGGCATCAAAAAGATCGTCCCATGTTTTGATTTTGTCTACATCAACACCAGCCGCATCAGTTACGGTTTTGTTAAAAGCTATACCGGAAACATCGGCATCGAGAGGAATCACGTATATATGACCTTCGCTATCTGTGATTACAGGTTTTATGGCAGGGCTGATTTTTTCTGCCCATACCTCATTTTCCAGGGGTGTTAAATAATCACTGTATCTGGCTACTGACCAGCCATGTGTCGTAAAAAGATCCGGTAGATCATTTGCGGCCATTTTAGTTTTCATAACCTGTTCGTAATCACCTGCCGGCGGAACTAATTCTACAGTAATGCCATCCTGGCTCTGGTTGAACTCAGAAATAACTTCTTCCAATACAGCGGATACAGGGGAATCTGCACTGAAGTTAATCATCATTGTCAACTCAGCACTGGTTTCATCCGTTTCCTGCTGTCCATTTGCGAAAAGAAACCCTGTGGTCAATACTAGAACCGCAGCCATCATCATTCTAAATACTTTCATAAAATCCTCCATTGATTATATGTCATTCCGCAGGAATACCTACAGATTAACTTCTTTACTTATATTCCGGTAGCCATTGTTTATGGGCTTCCAGAAGTTCGTCGCACATTTTTATAATATTTTCCGGTTCCACTTCGGCAGAAGTGTGGGGATCCAGCAGAGCAGCCTGGTAAACAGCTTCTTTTTTCCTTGTTTCAGCAGCTTCTATAGTCAAAAGCTGAACATTGATATTTGTCTGGTTTAAAGCGGCACATTGAACAGGCAGTTTTCCTATGTGAACTCCCTGAATCCCATTGCCGTCGATGAGGCAGGGGATCTCTACAACGGCTTCTCTCTGCAGGTTGGAGATGTAACCTTCACTGTTGAGGATATTGCCATGGATACACACTGGAGTATCTGTCACAACTGCGTTCATGATATCGGCGCCATATTCACTGGTTTTTTCATGGTCCAGCTTTCCGCCGTTTATCAGCTGCTCTTTTCTCTCATTCCAGTCTTTAATCTGCTCTACACATCTTCTGGGATACTCATCGAGAGGTATATTGAATCGATCGATTTTTTGCTCAGCATCTCTTCTAATCCAGTAAGGTGTATATTCTGCGAAATGTTCCGATGATTCGGTTATATAATATCCAAAATATTTCATCATTTCAAAACGGATCATATCATCATGTTTTTCGTTGTTGTTTTTCTCTGCAGCCCGTTTTTTGATTTCACGATAGAGATCCTTCTCACCATCTCTTATATCAAGGAGCCATGCCATGTGGTTTATTCCGGCAATTTTCCATCGCAAATCATGAGCTTCCATATCCAGTGATTTAATCAGATCGGGAGCGCATACCTGTACAGAGTGACATAATCCTACAGAATGAATGGACGAAACTCTCTGAATTGCTCCCGTGACAATGGCCATAGGATTTGTGTAATTCAGTAATAAAGCTTTTGGACAAACTTCTTCCATGACTTTTACAAAATCAATCATCACCGGGATAGTTCTCAATCCTCTGAAAATTCCACCGATACCAAGAGTGTCTGCAATTGTCTGTCTCAGGCCATATTTTTTGGGGATTTCAAAATCAGCTATTGTTGCCGGATCATAACCTCCAACCTGTATGGCATTGAAAACAAAATCAGCCCCGGTCAAAGCCTTTCTAAGGTTTTCTTTTCCCAGGAAAGTAGAGACTTTTGCCAAACCATTATTAATTGTTATATTAAGTGCTTCTAAAACCAGTCTTGATTCTTCCAATCTTTTTGCGTCGATGTCATACAGTGAGATTTCAGAGTTCTTCAAGCTATCGAAGAAAAAGCTGTCTCCCATAAGATTCTTTAAAAATATTGTGCTTCCGGCACCTAAAAATGTTATCCGGGGGCTACTTTTCATAAGTTTCCTCTTTATGTAAATATACTGTAAACGTTTTAAGTAATATTACATATGTTGTGAAGGTCTTGTCAACAGAAAAGTTTTATACTTTTTAAATGCCTGTATAGTAAAGAATTAACGATTTGTTGTTGGCGGATATTCAGAAGAGATTGAATCTTGAATGTTATAAATCCTAAGTGAAATTCAATTTTTATGACCTTGAAAATCTGTATCTGAAAAGTTATCCTGATTTTATGGTTTATAAAAGAGGATTTATCATCGGCGGTACGCATTCGGGTTGTGGAAAAACAACAGTAACTATGGGGATTATCAGGGCACTTAAGGATCGACGATTGAATATCCAGCCATGGAAATCGGGACCCGATTATATTGATCCGGGATTTCACAGTCTTGCCGCAGGAGTTCCCTGCCGCAATCTCGATACGATGATATTATCTGATTCTATTGTCCATGAAATCTTCCATAGACAGAGAGGAGAACTTTCCGTAATTGAAGGTGTTATGGGTTTATTTGACGGAGCGGGAGCTCTCGATGAGAGGGGCAGTGCTGCTCACCTTTCTAAGCTGCTGAAACTACCGGTTATCCTGGTCATAGATGCTAAAGCTATGGCCAGAAGTGCCGCCGCTATTGCCCTTGGATTTTCACAGTTTGATAAAGATGTCCCTATCGCCGGATTTATTATGAATCGGGTGGGTTCTGAAAGTCATTACCGGATATTAAAAGAATCAATTGAAGATCGTACGGGTATTCCCGTGCTCGGGCGCCTACCTGCAGATGAAAAGATTCATATACCGGAAAGGCATTTGGGGCTCGTCCAGGATATAAATGAAAATGATTTTGATGAGATTTTTCATAAGCTCACAGAGCAGGTTGAATTGAACATCAATTTAGATGCAATTCTTGAACTATCGGAAAATGCAGGTGATCAATATAATCCGGAGAAGATTCTCTTCTCAGAGAAAACGAAAAAACAAGCTTATCTGAAAATAGCTGTAGCCAGAGATGAAGCGTTTCACTTTTATTATGAAGATAATCTCGATATTCTCCGCCATTACGGAGCTGAAATTGTGTTTTTCAGCCCTGTACATGATGTAAAATTACCCGATGATATATCTGCTATATATGTGGGAGGCGGTTATCCAGAACTCTATGCTCCACAACTGGAAGCGAACAGTGCATTGAAACAGGAAATATTCGGACTTTGTGAAAAGGGGATGCCCGTTTATGGTGAATGCGGTGGTTTTATGTATCTCACTGAAGGCATTATCGATGAAGAAGGCTCTTTTTATTCAATGTTGAATATTCTGCCGGGAAAAACGGTTCTAGGTAAAAAACTGCGATCTCTCGGTTACTGTCAGTCTCGTTTGCAATTTGACTGCATACTCGGGAAATCAGGCTCAAAAGCTAAAGGGCACGTCTTCCACTGGTCTGAACTGGAATTAGATGATCAGAAAAGCGACGAATCATTTGTATTTCAAGTAGAGAAAGGAGATCAGGTGATAAAAGAGGGCTTTGCCTATAAAAATGTAGTGGGTAGCTGGGTTCATCATCACTTTGCATCAAATCCTGAAATGGCAAAATCTTTTATTGAAGCGGCTGAGAGCTACTGCCAAAATTAAAACTGTAACCGACAAGAAAACCGATATCAGTATCGAAATCCCCCTTTCTAAATGATGATACTAAGGGGATTTCCAGTGACACAGGACCAAGAAAGGCCTGTAATCCACCTGAAAATATAAGAGACAACTCAGTATTTCCATTTTCGAACTTGAAACCCGGGCCGAAACCGAGGTAAGCGGTAAGTATGTATCGGTTTTCATTTCCGGGAAAAGCATTTAATCCTACAGCTATGGGAAAACGTAGTATTTGTGAAGAAGTGTGCAAGGATAGGGTGGGCATAAAGGCAAATGATACAGTTCCCCGAGTTGTTATAGTGCCCTGGATTGTCACATACTTTCTTTCAATTCCAAAAGGGGTAATATCGAGGGTTAAACCTATGGAAACTCCCATTCGCGGTCTTGTTCCATCTAAAGCAGAAAGTGAAGTTGTTGAGAGTATTAATAGTGCAATTACGCCGTAAAGTATCTTTCTGTTTATTATTTTCAAAGCTACTGCCAAGTATAATGATAAAGAATGCAACATTTCAAGCTTGTTTTTTTGGAGGAATATGATATGATGAATCAAAAGTGAGTCGCAACTCACTTTTGATAGATAAATTAATTGGAGATACTATGGAAGAGAAGGTTTATGTACTTGCTTATGATATCGGAACCACAGGATTGAAAACCTGTCTCTATAGCGTCAATGAATCTATTCGCCTTGAAGCTAGTGATCTCTGTGAATATCCTTTGTACATTCTCGAAAACGGTGGAGCCGAGCAGGATGTTGACGACTGGTGGAATGCCATGTGCATTACTACTGCCAACGTCCTGAAAAACAGTTCGATTAAAGCTGAGAAAATTAAAGGGCTTTCATTCTGTTCCCAGATGCAGGGACTTGTTCTTGTTGATGAGAAAGGCAAAGCCTTGCGAAGAGCCATGAGTTATATGGATCAGCGGGGAGTGGACGAGCAGAAAAAAGGGATTAAAAAGGGTTTGAAAATCGCTGGCATGAACGCGGTTAAACTCTTGAAATCACTCTATCTGACCGGTGGAGTCTCAGCCAGTGTGAAAGATCCGCTCTGGAAATACAAATGGGTAGAGAAAAATGAACCGGAAGTATTCAGCAAAATATACAAGTGGCTCGATGTGAAGGAATACCTGATCCTCCAGTGTACTGATAAATTCTGTATGACTGATGACTCGGCCAATGCCACATTTTTATACAATACGAGAAAAAAACAATCAGTTTTAAGTAAGAGTCTCTGCCGTATGTTCGGAGTTGATTACAACCATATGCCGGAAATCATAAAATCAACAGATTCTGCCGGTGGGCTGACGGAAAAAGCCGCTAAACAACTGGGATTGAATCCCCATATACCCGTATTCGGAGGGGGAGGCGATCTGACATTGATCTCCCTCGGTGCAGGCATGACTGATGAAAATGATACCCACATCTATATGGGCACATCGGGGTGGGTGGCTTCAGTCCTGAAAAAGAGAACAGTTGATATCGATCATATGATTGCCTCCATCTTCGGAGCCCGAACTGGTTATTACAATTATATTGGTGAACAGGAGACCTCGGGGAAATGCCTCGAATGGGTTCGCGATCACCTTGCACTGGATTCTATTGGAATCTACCTGGAAAAAAAGAATGTCGCCGAAGATCCCGAGACAATTTACAATACTTTATATGATTACCTGAGTGAAGTTATCAGCACTGTTCCTCCCGGAGCCAACGGAATCATTTTTACTCCCTGGTTACATGGAAACCGGGCTCCTTTTGAAGATCCCAATGCGAGAGCCATGTTCTTCAACATCAATCTGAATAGCGGCAAGAACGATATGATCCGAGCCGTTGTTGAAGGGATGATCTATCACAATAGGTGGTTGCTCGAATCCATTGAAACCAGAGTCAAAGTCGGTAACTCACTGCGATTTGCAGGAGGTGGTGCCCAGTCAGACATTACCTGTCAAATCCTGGCGGATGTAACGGGGAAAACCGTAGAAGCACTGGAAGACTCTAAAAATACCGGTGCTGTGGGAGCTGCTATAATCTGTGGACTGGGATTGGGCATTATTGACAATTATGATGCTGTAAAGGAAAGGATAGCTCTGCGGAAAACATTTCAACCGGATCTTACAACAGGAGAATTTTACAACAAAAACTACAAGGTTTTCAAAACCCTCTATAAATCCAATAAAAAGTCATTTGCTATTATGAACGGAGGAATGAAGTGACAGAATATCACGATACTAAAGAGTTGATGCTCGAGTTGAACGAACTAATCAGCAAACCATCCATATCAATTACGAAAAAAGCCCTGAAAGAATATCTGAAATACTATGATGATAAATGTCAGAAATCAAAAGAGATGATTGAAGAAGCCAAGCAGTACATTCCCGGGGGAGTGCAGCACAACCTCGCTTTTAACTATCCTCATCCGTTAGTATTTACAAAAGCCGATGGAGCTTATCTTCACGACCTCGACGGAAACAAATACATAGATTTTTTACAGGCCGGTGGACCGACAGTACTCGGCAGTAACGATTCGGAAGTAAGGGAAAAAGTTAAAGAATTACTCGATACGACAGGATCCGTTACGGGGCTTTTTCACGAATATGAAATGAAACTGGCCAGGTTTATCTGTGAGCGCTTTCCCGGAGTGGATATGTTCAGAATGCTCAATTCCGGAACAGAATCGGACATGGCAGCTATCCGCGTAGCGAGACTGGCGACGAAGAAGAAAAATATCATCAAACTCGGCGGTGCCTACCACGGGTGGAGCGATCAGCTTTCCTACGGATGCCGTATCCCCGGAGTCGGGGGACTTCAATCTCATGGAATCCCTTCTTCCTGTTACAAATACACACAGGAAGTCTATCCCAACGATGTAAAAGCCATGGAGCGAATGTTAAAGAGAAACAGACTTCGCGGCGGAACAGCCGCTGTGCTTATGGAACCAATGGGACCGGAAAGTGGAACCAGGCCCCTTGATTATGACTACAACGGTAAAGTCCGGGAACTCTGTACAAAATACGGAGCCCTGCTGATCTTTGATGAGGTTGTTACTGGATTCAGGATCGGAATGAGCGGCGCCCAGGGGTATTTCGGAGTCACTCCCGATTTGACCGTATTCGGAAAAGTTGTAGCCGGAGGATATCCGTCGGCAGGCGGACTCGGTGGGAAAAAGAAATATATGGCTTACCTCGCCGGAGGAATTGGCGGGAAGAAAACAAAAAAAGCCCATGTCGGTGGAACGCTGGCGGCCAATCCTCTCAGTGCAGTCGCCGGATATTACACACTGAAAAAAATAGAAGAGACCGGTGCCATTGAGAAAGCGTCCCATGCCGGAGACAGACTGACCAAAGGATTGAAAGAACTGATCAGAAAATACGAGCTTCCTTTTGTCGCTTACAATCAGGGATCAATCTGTCACCTGGAAACAGTGGGAACTATGCTCTTTGACATCAATCTGAAGAAAATCTGGCAGGTTCCGGGAAAATTGAAAGAAATCCATAAGAGACAGGAAAAGATGACCCATATGGGAGCTGCTTACATGGCTGAAGGTATTGTCACCCTCGCCGGAAGCCGCATGTACACATCTGCCGCTGATACAGATGAAATAATAGATGAAGCTCTGAGCCGATTCGAAAAAGTGTTCAGAAAAGTCGAAGGAGCCAAACTATGACCAGAGAAGAAGCACAGAAAGAGGTCTGTGATGCAGGCAGATTATTACTGAAAGAGGGACTGGTCGCCAGAACCTGGGGAAATGTCAGCTGCCGGATCGACGACATCTATTTCGCCATCACCCCAAGCGGAAGAACTTATGACGATCTGAAGCCGGAAGAAGTGGTGATTATGAATATGCATACAGAAGAGTATGAAGGGGAAGTCAAACCGTCATCGGAGAAAGGTGTTCATGCGGGGCTCTATAGAAGCCGGAAGGATATCAATGCCGTGATTCACACTCACCAGGTGAATGCCTCGACTATTGCTGCTGCTCATAGAACTTTGCCTGCAGTGCTTGATGATATGGCTCAGTTGATCGGCCCCGATGTCCGGGTTGCCGATTATGCGTTGCCCAGTACGAAGAAAATGGTTCGGGTGGTGTTGAAAGCTATAAAAGGAAGGAATGCGGCTATTCTGGCTAATCACGGGGCTATCTGTGCGGCGCCGACTATGGATGACTGTTTTGCTGTCGCTCAGATCCTGGAGAAGAGCTGTAAGGTTTTTATCGAGGCGGAGTTTCTCGGTGGAGCGAAGAAATTGAGTAAGTTTGATGCTGTTGTTATGCGGCAGTATTATTTGATAAAGTATTCGCGGAATCGGGAGAGAAACCGTTAGTAGGATTAAAAAAAGGCGGATCTTAAAATGACTCGCCTTATTTAGGGTAGAATTTATAGTAATTATTTGTCCCAGTTTGATGTTTGTGTCAAAGCATAAATAAAAGTATCATCATCCAGATAATCTGAAAATGAAAATAATGTTTTATTCAGGGAATCACAATCATATAGACCTATCCAGCTGTTAGTGGCTACTAGTACATATTGAGAATCAGAACTGAAAATTCCAAATTGCGTCTGTATGTTTGTTGAGTAATATAGTTGCTCTGCTTCGATTATTCCCGTCATAGATTCTTCCACAGTTAAATCTATTAAGTACACTCCTTTATATCCATATAAGAGAAGCTTTGAATTATCAGGTGATATTAGTATTTTATCAAATAAAACATTATTATTATTATATTGAATATTCGCATTAGTAGGTTGTGAACCAATTGTCACTAAATCCTGCTCCATCAGCTTATATGTCAAACCAGGCATGCTTTTGAATATCACATGATCATTATCTCTCCAGGAGTAGTAGAAATCATCATATAAATTTACAGGATTGCTTCCGTTATAATCCTGATAAGGTAAAATTGAATTATAATCCGAAGTTTCAGTTTTGAAATCAATAATAGTACTCCATGCATGGGTTGCTATGTCGTCTTTTGATGTATCCTGATCTTTAAAAACTAATTTCGACTTATCAGGAGAAAAAACCGGGAAGTGGTTACATCTATTTGCCATATGAGGCACTAATCGGCTTTTTATTTCTGAAGAGATTTCATATGAATAGATATTTCCACTGTAAGAATAGTAAATGATATCAGAAGTTAAAAAACCGGATTCATTACTTGAAATATTGTTTTGAACAACTATTTCATCTGCATTCTCATCATTCAAATTCTTGATTACCAAATCAACTACTGTATTATTTTTTTTTGAATATAGAAGATATTTACAATCTGCAGATATTTTGATATTGGAATATCTCTGATCTGTTGATGCATTTTCAGCCAGGATTGAATCATGTAAAGGATCTCTGGAATCAAATCCGACAATTTTCCCATTAATATTGACTGCTAAAAAAACATCTTCTGGTATTTCTAAAAGATTTCCTATATCTTGAGGATCGGGATCTGTAACATCAACATTTAAATCCAAAACAGAATTTTTACAACTGATGCAGAGTAAAATTAAAAAAAAGAGAAACAGAATTCTTTTTATAATCATATGAAATCCTTTTTTATGTATAATATAAAGTTACTTCAAAAATGAAACATTAGATATACAAAATATTCATGATTTTTTTTTACTCTTTTAATATTATACATAGTACTTTTTGATTAGTTGCAATTATCTATTCTAGATCAATATTTCATTGAATAAAAATTATATGTATTCCCAATCGATAAACTTTGAACTAAAATACATGTAGTTGAAAAAGAACAGGAGTTGTAATGAATATTTTAGTTACCGGAGGTGCCGGTTATATCGGTAGTCATACCTGCCTTTTATTATTGGAAGCAGGACATAATGTCATTGTAGTTGACAATTTATCAAATAGTTCAATAGAATCATTAAATCGTGTTAAGGAACTTACAGGAAAAGAAGTTAAATTTTACAAAACTGATCTCTTGGATAAAGATGACCTGGAAATAGTATTCAAAGAGAATTCCATTGATTCAGTTATTCATTTTGCCGGTCTCAAAGCTGTCGGTGAATCGGTTTCAATCCCCCTTCATTATTATCACAATAACCTTACTGGAACATTTATCCTTTGCAACCTTATGACAAAGTACAAGGTTAAAAATATAGTTTTCAGCTCAAGTGCTACAGTTTACGGGGATCCGGAGATTATTCCTATTACAGAAGAAGCATCTCTCAGTGCGACTAATCCCTATGGAAGAACAAAATTGATGCTCGAACAGATCCTTCAAGATCTTTATGTTGCCGACAATTCTATGAATATAGCTATCCTCAGATATTTTAATCCGATCGGAGCTCATGAAAGTGGAAGAATCGGTGAAGATCCCAATGGCATACCCAATAATCTTGTTCCTTATGTAGCTCAGGTCGCTGTTGGTAAAAGAGAAAAGGTCGGTGTATTCGGCAATGATTACGATACTCCTGATGGAACCGGTGTTAGAGATTACATTCATGTTATGGATCTGGCTGCAGGACACCTGAAAGCACTGGAAAAACTGAACAGCAAACCAGGTGTTGTCATTTACAATCTCGGTACAGGAAATGGTTATAGTGTTTTAGATGTGATAGAAGCGTTTTCTAAAGCTGCCGGTAAAGATATTCCCTATGAAATCGGACCGAGACGTGCTGGTGATATCGCCACATGTTATGCAGAACCTACTTTTGCTGAAAAGGAATTGGGATGGAAGGCTGAGAAAAATATGGATGATATGTGTCGCGACTCGTGGAAGTGGCAGTCCCTTAATCCAGAAGGATATAAGTAAACTTCTATTATGAAAGTAAAAATTGTTCTATGTATTTTAATCATTTTCCTTGTTTCATGCGAATTGAGAAATATATTTTTAGATCCAATGCCTCTTTCTCCAACAGCTCCAGAGATTGCCGGAGCTGTGTCGGGGCAAGTTTATAATTCAACCCGCTCTCTTACCTGGGATGACTCTCCGGGATATATTTATTCAGCTACTTTGAATAATAATGCTTATGTTCAGGGAACTCCTATATCAGATGATAATTATTATGTATTTAAATTACTCAAAACTGATCTATCCAGTGATTTATCGATAACAACAGAAATTAAATTCCTTATAAACACTAATTATAAATCTGTTGTAACCGAGACTAATACATCATATGCAGGAACATCATTAGAACTAATTTTTGACAAAGGTTCGGAGTTTGATGAAGGTTGGGCTCCTCAATATGTCATTTGGATTGAAGATTCCATGGGATTTTTTATTCAAAATTTATATGTCTGTCAATCTCCCGGGACCAATCATATGCGGGGCGGATCGACACATAGAGCCAATCCGCAAGCTGTCCCTTATTGGGCTCATAAAGCCTGCATAGAACAGGAGTATTGGATTTCTACCGCTTCCAATAGCGGGAAATTCATGACAGAAACTGATACTGATGCAGAACTGGACTTAATATATATTGCAATACCAACAGGTGAACCAGGAGGACCTGTTCCCGCAGATCTGGATTCAGTTACAGGGGCTACCATTTATACCGATTTTACTCTTGAATCTAAATTGAAAGCAACAACAGAAACATCTTTTCGGATATTATTTGAGATCAACAGATCTTATGATAATAATGCATATTATACATCAGGTTTCAGCGCAGATAAATATTACAGAGGTTCTGATCAACCATCGTTAGTTTATGCTGCAGATATCGATCTTTCCTCTTCCCAAAAAATCTATGAACTTGAATTGATAGGGAGCGGTCATTATGCAGGTAGAGATGGAAATTTATATCCCACCGACAAGCACACAACAGCTAAGGGTTTAGTCGATTCCATATATGTCGTTCTGCAGTAGTGGACTCGTCTCTTGAGTGACTGTATTCTCCATCGGAAACATATTAAAAAAGCTCTGAAGAAAGAGCTTCTTCCTGATAATTTTACTATCAGCCGGTATAGGTTTTCTCCCTACATGGCCTGCAGCCATGGTTGTGCTTATTGTGACGGGCGGGCAGAGAAGTATTATGTAGAGGGAGATTTTGATCGGGACATTATAGTCCGTGACAATATTGACCAGATTCTACTCAGGGAATTGTCAAATATCAGGGAGAAAGGTCCTGTTTCTATCAGTTCTGGGGTGACTGATGCCTATCAGCCAGTTGAAGAGTTGACGGGCATAACAAGAAAATGTCTGGAAGTTCTGTCTTATTTTGATCTGCCCATCAATCTTCTAACTAAATCAGTTCTAATTGAAAGAGATTTGGATATTCTGTCTAAAATCGCTCAATCCAATCCTGTTACTGTTTTTATTTCACTGGTTCATCTCGATGATGAGACGAGGCAGATCTTTGAGCCCAAAGCAGCTTCAGTCGAAGATAGGCTCAAATTGATCACATCATTGAAAGATGCCGGTTGTTCTGTCGGGATTCTCGCTATGCCTTTTATACCTTTTATTGGTGATTCGATTGAGCATGTTGGTGAACTTTGCCGGAAATTATTAGAGAAAGATGTTGATTTTATTATGCCAGGATATTTGACTCTCAGACCGGGCAGACAGAAGGACTTCTTCTTCAAAAAAATTGAAGAGTTTTATCCGGAATATCTCGATGATTACAAAGATATGTACAGTAACAATATGCTTTCGGGAAATCCTCTCAGGAAACACAGAGATAATTTCACTTCCATGGCGGAAGAAGTCTTTCTGGATCAGAATATCACCACAATGGTTCCCCATCGTATATACAGGAAATCTCTGCACAATAGCGACGAGTTATTTGTTTTGCTACTGCAAATGCGGGAGGCTTACAATTATCGTTCTGTCGATACAGGAAAACTCAGTCAAAGCATCGATTCTTATATCTCTTATATTGAAAAAGAAAAGAAAGGATTGGGGAGGGATATTGCTTTTAATACAGAATATATGGATAAACTGATTCCCGATTTATGCCGTAGTAACAAAATTAATGATATACTCCAGAATCAGAAATTATCTGACTTCGTCTCTGGAGTTTTTCTGGAAGATAAATTATTCAATAGTGCGACATTGAAACTGGAATGATTACAATCGTTCGGGGAGATCACCTTTTTGCCAGTAATCGAGGAGAGCCACCATATCTGAAAATGATGGTGATTTTCCTGTTCTGACGAAATAACCGGAAGCACATACTCCAGTAAGAATAATTCCTGTATCATCGAGCCCCTTTAGAGAAGCAGCCAGACATCCTGCTCCAAAATTATCACCGGCACCGGTTGAGATCAGCGGTTCCCTACAGTACGGTCCAGGAATATAAATTGTACCGTCCTTACTGGAGCAGATAGCTCCATCATTGGGATGGATAACAATTCTATCAACATCGATATTCTCTTTTAAATAAGCTGCAAGTTGTGCAACGTCTTCAGGTCCTTTTTTCCCTCTAAAATCTTTACCGAGGAAATCTCCCATCTCCCAGGCTTCTTTCAGATTGAAACTGAGTATGGAAGTTGTCTGCTTGGTGATTATTTTAACCGTTTCCAGTAATTCTTTGATGTCTTCTTCCGGTCTCTGCTCAAATTCTGCGAGATCCATAAACATATGAACTTTCTTTGAAGTTATTCCAAGCTCTGAGAGGCGCAGAGCAAGATTTTTCCAGATTGTTCCGGCATTGATCAGTTTTCCCCAATTTACAGCTCCGATAAAATCCGTTTTCATCAGATGATCATTCAGTTTCTGATCACCCATGACTTCAAGCAACCTATCCCATGTCACTTCAGCACAGCTGCTCAGGTCGTTGAGCATTATTTTGCCATCAGTAAATTCCAGGCAATCACTATGTGCCGGATCTGCCAGGGTGTACATATTTTCAACTTTATTTTCGAGTGCTTTTCTGAAAAGGGGAGTGACTTCGTCTTTTCCAATTCCGCCTATGTAGGAAAGATCTATGTCTCTCTTGAAAATATCACTGATAGCACCAGCGAAAAGAGGACCGTTTCCCCCGAACTTATCACCTTTGTTCTTTACTCTGAAAGAAGCTGCTATTCCTGAAGCTGCAGATACTTTAGGCCCCATATCCTTCATCGATGACGGATCTTCCATCCTGATAAAAGTATCAACAAAACCATCAAATCCGCATAAACCGGAATAAGTTTTCGATGATTTGACCAATTGTGTTCTTATAGTTTCGATTTTATCTGATAACTCATCAATATCTTTGTAGATGATAATATTGGAACTCATTGGGACTCTCCTGAATTTTATCGATTAGTATAAACTATATCAAAATCTATTCAAGATGAATAGTTTTTTTAAAATTTCTATAGACAGAAACATAAACTGATATTAAAATCTTTTTAACTGATGTTACTATAAGGAGAAACACAATATGACAGATTATTTTAAAACAATGCCAAATCAAGAGGGGCTTTTCGGAGAATATGGTGGAAGTTACATACCGCCGGACCTGCAGGAAGAGATGAACAGAATTACCGATGCCTACTATTCCATTAGTAAATCACATCAGTTTATTTCTGAATTGAGAAGTATTAGAAAACATTTTCAGGGAAGACCAACCCCTGTTTATTTTGCAAAGACATTATCCGATGAATGCGGAGGTAGAATCTACCTGAAAAGAGAAGACCTGAACCACACTGGTGCACATAAACTTAATCACTGTATGGGTGAAGCGCTATTGGCCAAATATATGGGCAAAAAGAAATTGATAGCTGAAACAGGTGCAGGGCAGCATGGTGTTGCTCTGGCAACGGCTGCCGCTTATTTCGGACTGGAATGTGAAATCCATATGGGTGAAGTTGATATGGTAAAAGAACATCCCAATGTCGTGAGAATGGAAATCCTCGGAGCTAAAGTTGTTCCTGTATCTCATGGACTTAAAACACTGAAAGAAGCTGTTGATTCGGCATTTCAGGCTTATCTACAGGATCCTATTACTGCTATCTATTGTATCGGTTCCGTCGTAGGTCCCCATCCATTTCCAATGATGGTTCGCGACTTTCAGAGAGTTGTAGGCATTGAAGCAAGAGAGCAGTTTCTTGAAATGACTGGAGAGTTACCAGACAATCTGGTTGCATGTGTCGGGGGTGGAAGTAACGCCATGGGATTGTATTCGGGATTCATAGAAGAGGAAAGTGTGTCAATTTATGGAGTTGAACCGGCAGGACGATCCTTTAAACCGGGAGATCATGCAGCGACAATGACTTATGGTAAACCCGGTGTTATCCATGGATTTAAATGTTACATGCTACAAGATGAGAAGGGTGAACCGGCGCCGGTCTATTCAATAGCCAGCGGACTCGATTATCCTGGAGTAGGTCCTGAGCATTCTATGCTGAAAGATAAAGAGAGAGTTACTTATGACTCAGTTGATGATGAAGAGTGTCTCGATGCCTTCTTTAAATTGAGTCAGAAAGAGGGAATTATCCCTGCATTGGAAAGTGCTCATGCTGTTGCTTATGCCATGAAGCTTGCGAAGGAGAAGCCGAGACAGTCTATATTGGTTAACTTGAGTGGTCGTGGTGATAAGGATATTGATTTTGTTGTAGAGAAATATGGGATAAGGTAAGGATCTCCTTCATAATTATTGTAGTTTTTATCCCACCTAATATAGGGTGGGATTTTTTTATAATAAATCCCACAAATGGCCATCTGGAAAAATATCAATACCTATTAGGGATTTTATTAAATATAAGACAAAGAATACAGTAACAAAAAGTAGAATAAAAAGTGGAATTAATCCAAAGAATATATATATAGCATGAATAATTTTTTTCATTAAACTTTTTAACAATATATTACTCATAGGTTTTAATAACGAGGAGAAATTATTAGGAATGTAGGTATGAAAAGTATATCATTTTCACTTTGATCGTAGAGGACTTCTACTTCAATTGTAAAAATTGGCCATTTCTTTGGTCTGAGAGATACAGCTGCAATTCCGCCAAATGCAAATTTTTCTCTACGATTTGATGTAGTCGTTGTGGATGATACAATTGGGGGACCGGGATCAGTCACGGTTGTTGTAGTTTCTGTAAACATATAATTTCTATATATACCTTTTGCACCAATAAGAAAACTAAATAATCCTTTTTTATTAAACTCTCTAAAAATGGATGCTCCTACTAAAAATCCCTGTCCGTCATAAGTCTTAGCATTGGCATCTAAATAAGCAGATGAGACATTCGTGTAACCATATAAACCCTCAAGCTGTAAGGAGAGAGGCATATTTTCTGATTGTTTAAGGACAATAATATTATAGAGAAAATCAAAACTCCATTCAGTACTATCAAAACCTTCAAGCATTGCAGTTGCTCTGGCTAAGTTGAAACCAATATCCATAATTCCACCTATCGAATATGCAGATGATAAACCAAGAGAATTGACACCAGTAGAATCTATTGTAGTATTGAGTTGGAATTGGGAACCACTGATACCATTTTCCAAGTATCTACTTTGGCTGACTAGATTTATAGTTTTGAAGCAAAACATTAGAATAAATATTAAAATAAATGGTTTGATTTTTTTCATGGTTAAAGCTTATGTTGAAAGGGATTTTAGGTCAAGTTGAATATTATAATTGGTACTATTTATTTATTCGGTGACAAAATCTTATTAGAAATAAATTTTATCAATGAAAAATATTGAATTTGTAATAAACTATATATTGTGCGATCAAAAAATTATTTAATTATAATATTAGTTATCTCAACATGTCTATTGACTGCTTGTTCAGCAATATTCGGAGTCAATACCGGTCCTATTGAAGTTATAGTACAAGCCGACTCATTTATTATTGCATGGGATTACTATGGAACAGTAGAAGATGGAATATCTACAATTCAATCATATTACAAAGTGTATTATAGAGTTCATGGAACTTTGAATTGGGAGTTTCTTTCACAATATGAGTTTCAAAATAATCCGGAATTTAAAATAACCAATATAATGTTGGATTATGGTATTTATGATTTTGCTATTAGCTATGTTGATAATAAGGGTTATGAGACTCAGAAGCATAGTTCATTAGAAATATCAGCATATCCCAAATCTGGCTGGTATATATATTGGTCCGCCGAATAAGAAAAGAATAGGAGAATATATGAAATCTAAATCATTTTTTCTGACAGTTGTTATAGTAACTCTATTAATCTTTAATATTTATTCTGAAGATAATACTAGTGCCAAATCAGAGAACCATATAGGTTTCATATTTAGTACAGATAATCTTTTAATGAATATAAATGATTATAATGGCGGAATCGGTATCAAGATGATGTTCCCCAAACTCTCTGCGAGGTTTTTAGTTGATTTCGGATATTCTAAAAGTACGGGGATTTTTTCCACTGATTTGGGATTTACTCTTGAAAAAAGAATGAGAGAAGGCCGGATTGTTCCTTATTTAGGCGGTGGATTCAAAGCTGGTATTAATCGAGAAAAAGTGGAACTGGATATTGATAACTGGACAAAGCAAATTTCTATTCCTCTGGAAGCTTCGGCCAACTTGGGTGTAGAAGTTTTTCTGTTGGAGTTCCTATCTTTTTTTGCGGAATATAGTTTAGCTTTCCAACTCATTGCGGTAAATACAAAAGAGAGCATTAACGGTACTGTAACTAGTGATACGACGTGGACATGGGATCTATCAACCGGATTGGGTAACAGTGGACGATTGGGTATCATAATATATCTTGATGATGTTATTAAAATAGAAAAAAAATAGGCATTATAACAATGTAGTACTTTTCTCTCTGATGAATTATTTATTAAGTTAAAATAATTAAATGCTAAAGGATTCTCTTATGGCGCAAAGACAATACAACACGAGAATTGAGGTTCTTAGAATCATTGGAATCACTGCGATTGTACTATATCATATTGCATGTTTGATCCCTGGAGAGACAACTTTCTTAAAAATTTATAAATATCTTTCATTAAGACAATGGATGTGGACTGATGTTTTTTTGGCCCTTGCCGGATATTTCTTTTATCAATCGTTTACTGAAAAGTTCGATAATAGTTTTATTAGATATATGAAAAACCGGGTTTTTAGAATCGTACCATCTTATTATCTTATACTGATATTTTATTTGACGATCGGTTTGAGATTAGAAAGGTTCGTTGGAAATAATTTTGTAATGCCCTCTACCTATTATTGGATTCACTTCTTTACTTTTACTGTCAATTATCCTCTAGCATTAGGACAAATGACCGGAATCGCTCTGGAAGGTTATTTCGGAATATGCATCTTGTTTCAATTTTACCTAATCTTTGCGCTTCTTTTTTCATTTTTCAAAAAGCAGAAATACAGAATATTGATATTATTAATTTTCCAGATAACTGCTTTTGCCTTAAGAAGTATGAGTTTCTTTCAACAGAATGAATGGACAAGTTATTTTTTTACTTTTACCAGGATTGATGGTTTTATTTGGGGTGTTTTCTTATTTATTTTATTAAAAAATGATAAAATACAATTTTATTTAGTTAAGTATAGAAGATTGATTACCATATTGGCAATTACAGCTGTAATAACCATATTTCTTCCTACAAATATATTGGATGTACATAACATCAGAACAGCTTCATTGAGTACTCCATTCATTACAATGGCAATTATTTCTCTATTAAACCTGATCATAAATAGTAAGTCATCTGAGAGTTCATTATATGCAGGTGATTATGTATATGGTATTTACCTAGCACGATTACCTCTTATTTATTTAGTAAAAGGAATAATCGGAAAAATGAGTTTCAATACTCATTCAACTAATATAATCTTTATTTTTTCTTCACTGGCTGTTTGTATAATATGGGGTTTAATTTTCCATTTTGTCAGTAATCGTATTAGAACGATTGCTGTATTGAGGCGATGAACCTATTAAGTATCACCATACTTGTAAAAATTGTCCTAATTGAAGAAATGATTAATATTAAATATAATATGTGAATGGATAAATATGATTGGTGGATACTCAAGCAAAAAACGCATAATGAAATACTGGATATTTTTAGAAATGAATCTATTGAACGTCCATGGTGTGGTTTCTTTCTAAACGATTCTCCCTATTTTCCAGGGAATTTAAATTCTAAGTGTAGAATAGGTAATGTCCCATTTGATAAATGTATACAAGACCGATTTTATTATATAGACAAATCTAGAAAACCAGAGATCTTGGCAGCTGGGGCAATTACTACTCAATTTTTCTGGAATTTTGAGCACTCGAGTCTCCCGAATGGTTGGCAGGGGGCTGTAAAACAATCTTTCAATGATAGTCAAAAGAAAATTGAGTCCAATACACAGGTAGCTTTGCTTGCTTTTACAACCCAGAGATATAGAAAAAGGGGATTATCTTCACTCATATTGTCAAAAATGATAGAAATGACAAGAGAAAATAATTACAAATATTTATTAGTACCGGCGCTACCACCATCGCAATTTGAAAAAGAATACATGGGATTAAGTATGGAAGAACTATCATATTTGAAAAGAGATGACGGACAATATTATGATTATTGGGTTCGGTTACATTCAAGAAAAGGAGCTAAAATTATTGGATTCAGTGATAGCTCGCATCGATTTATATATGACCTGAGTGATTTTCGAAAGTATGTAAGCTCAGCTAAAATAAATACAACAGGCGAACATGTCGTATGCTTAGATCGAGATATAATTCTCAATCCAAAAAATACTCCAATGTGGCAAAAAATACATGTAGATGTTGAAAGAGATCTAGTGTCATTCGATTGGGGGTGTATTTGGGTTAAATATGATTGTTTTGTTTAGTCGATTCAGGGCTTTTTGCGGTGTCCTTCCTCCTGTTATTAACGAATAAAGTTTTGGAAAGAATTTAGATATCAAATATGCTAAAGAGAAGACAATTGCCACAGCTATGGGGAAATTAATATAAAAATTATATTGTAATTCTATGAACTGGGGCGTTATTCCCGTAAAGAGAAATAGCGGTTGAAAATGAAAAACATATGCAAAAAATGTATAACCGGAAAGATAAATAATGAACATAGCCTTTTTGAATTGACTGCAAATAATAAATAAGGAAATGACACCGGTCAAAATTGCAAATTTATATATTAACACTATTGGTATCTCTGTGTTCTCATTATACCATATATAAAAACCAGGTTCGATATATATCCGGATAAAGATTAACAGCACCCAAAGTAAAATTATTAGTACCTTATAAATTTTTTTCAAATTGAATAAATTAATTAACAGATATTTATATTGTGAGATATATCCACCTATCCAGAAGAAGAATAAGACTTCAATATTTATTAAATACCACCCAGAAACTTTTGGGAATGGCTGTATTTCAAATAACCACAAAACTGCAAATATCATTCCCGCTACAAAACTTACTTTTTTATTCTTTATAAGAATTAATGGGGAGATTATAAGTAATATTATAAGATCTCTTAAAAACCAAAACTGTATTGATATAGGCTTTATAATGATATTTCGAATAATGCTTATCAAATTTATTTCATGAATTATTTCAGTATTAAAAACCCAATCTATCAAAGCTGATAGAAGAAAAATAATCATAGAACAGGCTAAGTAGGGTATGAGGATAGTCTTACTTCTTTTTTTTATCATCTTAAAATACGTTTCAGATCGACCTAATGATAAAAATAGATAATAACCAGAAATAAAAGAGAAGGAAGGTACAGAAACTCTGGCAATGCCGTTTACAATAAATTCTTGAATTAAGTAATTCCAATTAAAATAATCTATTTCCGGAATTATTCTGTTAGATTGATAGTGTATGGATATTATTAGAATTGTAGAAACAAAATTCACAACCATAAATGATCTGTTTATCTGTTCATTGCGCATTATAATTAACCTTCAGCATAAATATTGAGAGTTTTAAATTAAAATCCATCTGAGAAATGTATAGCGTTTGTTGTTGGGTATATGAGATGTGATTCATTTTTAATAGAATATAAATAGACATCAGGAGTTTTCTCTTTGACAATGTTATACAGTTTTTTAGAACCATCATAGAATCCATAAATATCATTTTTTCCACATGTTATTAAAACTTCAGAATGGATTCTATCAATTTCCGCTAGTTGTATAAAAGGGTCGATCTCATTCCATTGTTCATAGCTGTTGATTAGATCTTTCCAGAAATTCAAAATAATAATTATTTTATCTGTTGGTATATTTCTTGTTAGAAATGCTTTTATTTTTTGTTTGAGACTCAAAGAATTTGAAGATAACACGTAATCTTCTATTTCTTCATTCGTAGAAAAAGGATTTAAATCAGCTATAGCCGGGCTGATTAATAATAATTTGTCAAAGAATGAGGGATCATCAATTAACAACTGTAAAAGATTAAACCCCCCCATAGAAACGCCAATTCCACTAACTTGGTCGAATGGACCAAGCTCTCTTTCAATGAAACCAAAAACTTCATTTTTTATAATGGGAATGCTTTGAGAATTATTTAACTTTTCTGGTGTTAAATTCCATGTTTCACCTAAAGAAATTCCAACAACAATAGGTGGATTTATTGAATTATCAATCCATGATTGACGGATCTTTTCACCGGTATCAAGCCAGGATAATTCATCTCCACCAGCACCATGAAAAAAATAAACAATGTTATTTTTATTTTCATTTTCCATTCGAAAGATAGAAAAGCTTAAAGATATGTCTTCTGTATTTCGATTATATATCTGCCATGACATTGTTTCCCTATCCTGAGCATATGAGCTTATATCCAAACAAAATAGAAAATGCAGAACTGACAATAGTAGAAAGTTCAAATTTTTAACCATAAAAGAACAATAATATAGAAACATTGCCTTAACAAGTATCTTTGCAAAATATTTAACTTTAATGAAATATAAACTTCCAGATTAATCTAAAGCGTCTTAGCAATAAATTTCATATACTAATGGTTTCTGTAATTATCTTACCACTCTTTTTGCCGTACTTACTGAGTCTTGTCAAATGATTACCTTTTACAATATGGATTTTCAAATTAGGGAATATTTCAGTATTCCAACCCAAGCCAGGTTTGTTTCTCTGCCATTCTTCGTTGACTATCAGAGTCACATCACCTTTATATTTTTTAACTTTATATCTCAGTAATATTCTCTGATAAAACAAACTGCTTTCAGATACATGGATTATTGAGCGTTGATATCTGGTAATTGGAAGATATATTTTTAACAATCGAAAGATCTCTTTAGAAATGGCATACATCTTTGAGCTAAATTTCTCTATTCTTTTTATTTTATTAAATCTGATTCTTATTGAATTATATTCTTCTTTCAGACTTTTTAGAAGTCCGGGTTTCGGAGTGTCCATTAAAATAAGATTCTTTACAGAATCTCCATTTTTCAGTAATTGTTGAGCAATTTCAATAGCGACAGATCCCCCAACACATTCTCCTCCAATAATATATGGACCTGATGGCTGGATCTTTTTTAACTCTTTAATATAATTTATGGCCATGTGTTGGACTTTCTTGTGATGCTTTTCTCCCCAGAAAATCCCTTTTGGGCGAAAACCGTAAATAGGTTGATTTTCACCTAAAAAACTAATAATACTGCTGAAATACCTTAGAAAATCCTCTTCATAACTGGAGACTCTGGTCTTTTCATTATAATAACGGTTTCCATGAGCACCAGCTACTAAAAATAGGGGTGTTAGTTTTCCTTTGGATTGAACAGGGAATAGTATCGGGAACGAATCTGTTTTTATTTCATGTGAGGTCTGTGCTTTGAAAATTTGTTCAGCCATTTCTTTCAGAGTAGGATATAGGAAAATATCACTAAACTTAAATTCTATTTTAAAGCCGAAATTAATCAGCCTTAATAATTCTGCAGATAATAAAGAATCTCCCCCTAAATCAAAAAAGTTCTGTTCAGAATCAATTTCATCATAACCCAGAAGTATTTTCCATATATTGTTTAGTTCATCTAGCGTAGTAGATAACGCACTCCTCTGAGGATTTCTATTTCCCGAAACATGTTCTTCTTTGATATGTAGAGCTTCAATGTCTATATCGGTTTTGTCAGGATAAATCCAATGTTCTATTTTCTCAAAAGGATATGTTGGCATTGGGATATTTTTGCCATTGGAAATGCAATTGATCTTGTCTAAGGAGATATCTATTCCAGTTTTCCATATTTCTCCGAGTGAATTAATAAAATGGAGAAAATCATCCTCTGAAAATCTGGATGGCAGCATCGGGATTATTCTTTTGTCTTTTCTGTTATGAATCGAGTGTATAAATTTCCCAAGAATATTTCCTGGACCAACCTCAATGAAGACTAGTTCTTTTTCATCTTTTAAAGTTCTTATCCCTTTATCAAAGAAGACTGGATTTCTAAGATGTTCCGTCCAATATTCAGTATTGTACAAATAACCAACTTCTAAAAGCTCTCCTGTCAAGTTGCTTATCACAGGTCTTGCAATTGGCGTAAAGTTTACTGATTTAAGAGCTTCTTTAAACTCCGGCAGTATACCTTCCATCACTCGGCTATGGAATGGTGAATCTACTGTTAGAAGCTTGCATGTAATGTCCAGGTTTTGTAACTTCCTTTCCAGGGTAATTATCTTGCTTTCCTCTCCAGAGAAAACTATCTGATTTTCTGTATTGATTGCAGCAATATCTAATCCTTCAATCAAGTTTGAATTGATATCATTAATTGAAATTGATGCAACCAGCATCTTGCCAGAACCTGCTTTTGCCATGATTCTGCCTCTGTGGATAATAAGTTTGATCCCCTCTTCTAAAGAAAATGCACCAGCTAAACAAGCCGCAGTAAACTCACCAAGGCTATGTCCGACAAGAATATCGCAAGGAACATCATATTCCATCAATGTTTTGCAAAGGGCCCACTCCGCAGCGAAAAGAAGTGGCTGTGTGAATTCTGTTGAATTCAATTTAGAATCAAACATAATATCAGCACTGATCCAACCTGTTTCTTTATCGATCAAGTCAAAACAGCTTTTTAACAAAGCTCTGAATTTCTTATTTGATTCATATAGCCTTTTACACATTCCCGGATATTGTCCGTTTTGCCCTGGGAATAACATGACTGTTTTGGGTTTTTGCATAACCGGAATTATTTGTTGGTACGGATTATTTGGTTCTGGTGAAATGGTAATAAAATCCCTATAATTGTATTTAATCCTTGAGTTTGCCAATGTAAAAGCTGAATTGATTAATTGGTTTTTATTACAGCTATTAAGATATCGCATAATGATGTTTTTATAATCAGTTATGACTGAAGGGTTTTTTCCAGATATAGGATAAAGTAGTATCTTGTTGTCAGTTTTAGGTTCATTGAAGGAGTTATTGAAAGACTCTAGAATTACATGAGCATTTGTACCGCCGATTCCAAATGAACTTACACCGGCAATTCTCCTGTTTCCAATAGGTTTCCAATCTTTGAGTTCGGTTATCACTTCAAATGGTGTTTTCTCAATATTCATTTTAGGATTAGGTCTTTTGAAATTCAAAGAAGCAGGGATCTTCTTATGATATAACGCTAGTGATGTTTTAATTAAACCTATTATTCCAGCAGCTGCATCAAGGTGTCCTATATTGCTTTTTACCGATCCGATATAACATGGTGTTTTCCTGCTATTTTTCTGCTTAAAAGCTTCAGACAGAGCCATAACTTCTATTGGATCTCCTAAAATCGTTCCCGTTCCATGAGCTTCAATATAGGAAATCTCTTTTGAGTCTATATTCGCAAGGTTATGAGCCTCTTTGATTACATCAATTTGCCCTTGAACACTTGGTGCTGTGAAACCGATTTTCTGTGATCCATCATTGTTTATTGCCGCGCTTCTTAAAACAGCTATTATATGATCATTATCTTTTTTTGCATCTTTTAATCTTTTCAGTAAGACGACACCAATACCGGAGCCGAAGACTGTACCCGATGCATCTTTATCAAATGCCCGACACAAACCATCAGCGCTTAATATGGATCCTTCTTCTTTTAAATATCCGCCGATTAATGGCAAATTTAGACTAACTCCTCCGCATAGAGCCATATCGCTCTGATAGCTTATTAGACTTTGATACGCTAATTGGATAGCCACCAGAGAACTTGAACACGCCGTTTGAACAGTTATAGCCGGTCCTCTCAGGTTATTTTTATATGCAACCTTACTCGCTAGAAAGTCATTATCATTTCCGATCATTGTCTGAAAATCAGACCACTCTTTTTTTTCTGAACTGAATAGTATATTCTTTATAAGATATTTATTTTGTCCGGAACTTGCGAAAACCCCGATTTTTCCGGTGTATTCAGAAGGAATTACACTACCAGATTCTAATGCTTTATAACAATGTTCAAGCATAAGCCTGTGTTGCGGATCCATAAAGCGTGCTTCTTTGGGGGAGTATCCGAAAAATTGAGCATCAAAAAACTTCGAAGATGGAAGATGTCCAGAACTTCTCACATAATTGTCTCTATTAACTAATTCTGGAGAGAATCCTTCTGATATTAATTCGTTTTTACTGTATTCAGTTATCCCAGATCTTCCATTTTCTAGAAGCTTCCAAAATTCTTGAGGATTATCAGCTCCGGGAACAGCACAAGATAATCCAATAATTGCGAGAGAAAAATCATCTTCTTCAAATTCATCTTTTAAATCATCTGTGTCAGATTTTAAATCATTTTTGGGTGTTTTCTCTTCTTCTTCTAAAGATAATAGTTCCCGATATTGTAGATTTATAGTCGGGAATTGAAAAAATAGCAGGGGTTTTATTTCCCGGTCCAAATATTCAGATATTTCTTTTGTTATTTGGATTACGAGTAATGAATGTCCACCAATATCAAAAAAATTATCATCGTAAGAAAAATCTGAGTGACATAGGTTTTGACTCCAGTATTTAAATAAAGTATTTTTTAATTTGTCCTTTTCGTGAATAAGTTCTGCTTTCGGGAGATTTAAAGCTATTTTTGGAAATGATTTTCTATCAACTTTTTTATTAAGTGTCTGAGGGAATTCATCCATATAATGAAAAAAAGTAGGAATCATATAATCTGGTAGTTTTTTTGAAAGATAAGTACGAAACACTTTATGGGATATCTCGGTATAGTTTGCTTTGCATTTGTAATACCCGACAAGAATAGGATTCTTTTGATGATCCTCTCCTGCTAGAACTACTGCGTCTTCAACACCGTCCAACTCCCTAATCGTCCGTTCAATTTCACTTATTTCAATTCTTAATCCTCTTATTTTAACTTGATTATCAAATCGTCCGATGAAATCTATCTGTCCATCTTTATTTTCAATGACACAATCACCAGTCCTATATAGCAATTGCATCGGATTGAATGGATCTTTGTGAAATGCTAAGTCTGTCAAATGATCATTATTCCAGTACGATTTTGCTAATCCAGCACCACTTATCCATAATTGACCGGATTTCCCGTTCAATACCGGTTTCATCTCATCATCCAATATATGTAACCCTGTATTAGCGATTGGTTTTCCTATAGGAGGGGCAGAATCCTGAATCCTATCAATCTGGTATATAGAAGACCAAACCGTTGTTTCTGTAGGACCATACATATTCCAAATCTCACAACCTGTATTGAACAATTTATTTGCCAATCTTTTAGGTAGGGCTTCCCCTCCACAAAGGATCTTCATTTTATTATTTCCAGTGAAACCGGCATCAAGCAATATTTTCCAGATGGTTGGTGTTGTCTGCACAAGTGAGATATTGTTATCTGCTATAGTTTTAACTAGTTTCTTTGGATTAAAAATAGCATTCTTGTCAGTAAGGTAGAGTGACGCACCGCATATGAGAGGTAGGAATAGCTCCAAACCTGATATATCGAAAGATATCGTTGTAATTGATAAAATAATATCTTTCTGACAGCAACCAGGTTCATCTCGCATGGAGAGTAGAAAATTTAAAAAGGAACCATGGGTTATGACTACTCCTTTAGGCAAACCTGTTGATCCTGATGTATACATGATATAGGATATATCATCTTTTTTAGTAACCGAGCTTATATGATCATCAAAATTCCTTTCTTTGCAAGCATCGATATATTTTATTTTTTGAGGAACTTTCAAAGTCCTGGAGAGAGATTCTTTGTTATCAGTGATAATAATATTAGTTTCAGAATCTTTGAGCATATGATTTAATCTGAAAATTGGAAATGTAGATTCTAAAGGTAGATATGATTTACCGGCTTTATGTACACCAATCATAGCAGCAAGCATATCAGGAGTTCGATCCATGCAAATACCAACAAAGATGTCATCATCATTACAAATGTGATTAATTTCATTTGCAAATGAATTAGCCATGTTATTTAATACTCTATAAGATAGCGATTCATTCTTAAAATAAAGAGCTGGCTTCTCTGGTGTATTCATAACAGATTGATTGAAGAAATCAAGCCAGCTTTCAGATTCTATATTAAACTTTTTACTATTAACCCATTTTGATTGTTGCTTCTTTTTCATTATAATTGCGAGTAACCTATTTCGAAATAATTTCTTTTTGCATTCCCCATTGTACTTAAGGATATAGTATTATATGAACTCAAAAAGTGCTCTTCCTCACTATATATTGCAGGATTTCTTCCAGAGAACCGAAGTTTTCTCTCGTCATTTCTTCCTGCTCTGTTTCAATTTTAAATTCTTCTTTGAGAAATGCTGCAATCTCAAGTAGACCGAACGAATCGATTATACCTTGATCAATCAAAGAAGAATTGAAGTCAATTTCAGACTCTGAGACTAAAAAATTCTGGCATATAAAATGTACTAACTTCTCTTTTGCTGACATGCAACTACCTCATCTCCAGAATATCTATTGTCTGTTTATTATGATCAACGGACTTCGATTCTGCATTTTGAATTTGATGCTCAATAATCTGATTTGACATAAGAAATGAAATAATCATATTATCTCTATATCCGGCGGAATCAAGACCGCGTCTTTCGATTTTAGATATAAATCTTTCTACCATTTTCGGATCATAAAGGCCATACTGTTTTATTATATCCGAATTCAGGAATTGGTCTACTAGAATACCTTTTTTTCCATTAGGAAAAAAGGCTGCTAAATCAGGAGCCATATAAGGTTTCTTCGGTCTATTTGTAATCTGTGTCGGAATATTGTCTTGAAATGCCATCTTCAAGAGATGTTTGGCTGAACCATTGTTCAGTTTTGAAGAATCGGGCAAGCCTAATACCCAATCTACCAGATTGTGGTCAAGAAAGGGAAAACGGCCTTCTATACCATGAGCCATAGCCATTCGGTCTCCCTGAGCTGATAAGAGGTATCCAGGTAATAATGTCTTCATTTCCAGATATTGATTTCTTTTCAAGATGCCCCAGGATTTAACATGTTCAGGTGTATTCGCAGAAACTTTGTGAATGAGTTCATCGTAGTCGAAAGAGATATTCCATTCTTTATTAAACATATTTGCAAGAATCTGATTATTACTGACCCTCATGGCCAAGCCCGCTAACGGACCATCGAATTGTTTTAAAAATCCCTCGTAGTACATTTTCATGAAACCGACTTTATTTTTATCTTTATAATGTTCCAGATGTGGGTATAATTCTTTCAAATTAGAAATGATCTCATTATCCGATAAGCCTTCTTTCCAACGCTTTAAAAGCATTAATTCTTTGTTTGTATCGTAACCGAAAAGTATTTCATCTGCAGCTTCTCCTGTCAGCACTACCTTGATGTTTTCATCCCGTACTTTTCGTGATAATAAGTACAATGGTACAGGAGCAGTTCGGAATACGGGCCGTTCAAAGTGACGGGCTGCTTCAAAGAAATGGCTTTCAACTTCATTGTTATCAATATGTACAGATGAATGATCTGAACCCAAGGACTTCACCATCATCTGCTGATAATCCGATTCGTCGAGCGCTGGATCAGAAAATGTTACTGAAAAACTTTTAAATGATTTAGAATTAATTTCTTTTGTCAGATAAGATATTATCGAAGAATCGATTCCGCCACTTAAGTAGCAACCTACGGGTACATCGCTTCTTAATCGCAGCCTGACAGAGTCTTTAAGCTTCTTTCTGAATATCTGGACTTGTTCATTAATAGGCAATTCAAGTTGGGACTCTCTTCGACTATTCTCGCCCAACACGTAATATGGTCGGGAAGGAGTAAAACCATTATCTGAAAAAATCTGATAATGTCCGCCTTCGATCGAATATATGTTTTCGAACAATGTTTCTTTGCCTATTGTATTCCAGAGAAGCCCGTGTTCCATAAGCTGTTGTGATGACCAGTGTCGCATCCTGTTTTCCAAATGATCATATACTTTCAGTTCAGAAGAAAAATAAACTTCCTCTTTTTGTAACAAATAATAAAGAGGTCTAATGCCGAATCTGTCCCTGGCAGCAATTAATTCCTTTTTTCTTTTATCCCAGAAGAGAATTGCAAATTGACCATTAAACCTTTTAAAAGCGTGAATGCCCCAATTCTCAATAGCTTTTTGCACAACCTCAGTATCGCTATTAGTCCTAAAAGATAAACCTAAGGCTTCTAGTTCTTTTCTCAATTCGATGTAGTTAAAGATTTCTCCATTAAAGGAAACTGATGATTTTGCAGATACCATTGGCTGATGTCCATGATCAATATCTATAATTGATAGTCTCGTATGGCCCAATCCAATTCCAGGAGCTGCATAACTACCCCAAGCATCTGGTCCTCTATGTTCGATATATGGTAATAGTGTTTCAATCTCTGATTTTATTGCAGTTCCCGATGATGTCTTTAGGATTCCTATTATTCCACACACAGTAAATACCCCTATTATTTTCTTCTAGAATTTCTATTGCGCATAGCCATTTTTTTCATTTTATCTCTTTGATTAATTCCCGTACTTAAGGATTCAGGTAGGACTTCATTGCTGTTTAATAAGTTTATTTGTGTGTTGATTGTAGGGAATTTGAATAAGTCCATTATATCAATTTCTATATTTATGGCTTTTTCAATTTCTATTTTTAATAATGGCAATAATAGAGAATGTCCTCCAAGATCGAAGAAATTTGAATCAATTGCAATATTTTCTATTTTTAATATTCTCTGCCATATCTTTATCAGTAGGTCCTCATATTCTAAAGTCTGGTCTATCAGTCTTTCTGGCTTATTTGCTATCTGTACTTCTTTTTCAAGCATCAAGAGCTTTTTCTTATCAATTTTCCCGTTGTTCAACATAGGGAATTCTTCAAGAATATGATAGGTAGCAGGAATCATATATCCTGGTAGAAATGTGATAAGCTCTTGTCGAAGTACTTTAAAATCGACAGTTTCTGACTGGATGATGTATGCAACTAACTGGTTTTCTTTTGGCATTTTTTCATTTAGGAGGACTATTGCAGATTTTATATTTCTGTTTTTCTCAAGTTGCCTTTCAATTTCAGATAATTCAATCCGGATTCCGAAAATCTTTATTTGGAAATCTTTTCTTCCAAAGTAATTTATATAACTATCTTCATCGCTTGATCCCAAATCACCTGTCAGATAGATTGTTTCTTCTCCCCAACCCCAATTTCCAGTAATAAAATGATCTGAGGTTTCCATTTCATTGTTTATATATCCAAGAGCCAGGTTCACACCAGCAATAGCAATTTCTCCTATAACATTGGGTGGGCATAGTAATCTATCATCATTTAGTATGTAAATCCGGGTATTAGCAATGGGATACCCGATAGGTATTTGTTTTAAGTTCAAATCTTGGGGAGTACAGGTCCACGATGTTACATCAATTGATGCTTCTGTAGGACCATACAGATTGTAAAGATTTTTATTTGGTAATTTCTGATAAAATTCCGCCATCAGTGAAACATCAAGGGCTTCTCCTGAGCAAATAACACCTTTTAAATCAGGTAAATCGATTTCAGAGGTGTTTTGAAAAAACTTCCTGAGCAATGATGGAACAAAATGTACATATGTTATTGATTCATGTTTTAAGATTTCAGCGAGATAAGTATCATCAATATGTCGTATCGGATCGGGAATGAAGAGTCTTGCCCCTGTCAGAAAAGACCAGAAGATTTCCCAGATTGAGACATCGAATGTATAAGGCACTTTGTGTATCAGTGTATCACCATTGCATATTGGATATGATTCTTGCATCCATAAAAGGCGGTTCGTTATCCCTTTACCTGAAATCCGCACACCTTTAGGATTCCCAGTTGATCCACTTGTATACAGCACAGCTATCGAATCCTCTGGAAGGATATTAATTCGGGGATAATTATCATAATCCTTTTGTAATTTTAATTTTTCAATTGTTTGATAATTTATATCGGTCGGGATTCGCTGTGATAAATCATCACATGTGATTGTCATTTTTACATCGGCATTGGCAATTAAATATCGGATCCTCTCCTTAGGCCAATTCGGATCAATCGGCAAATATGAATTACCGGAACACAATACAGCATGTATGATTAGAATACGGTCTATTGATCGGTTGAGAATTATCGATATATTATTTCCCGAACCGATACTATCAAAAAGATAATGAGCATATTTCTTTACATATTGTGAAAACTGAAAAAAAGTCAAAGATCCCGATTCATCTTCTATTGCGATATTGTCAGAATACTTGTCATAGCTTTCAATCAGATGCGACATAAGTGGTTTTTCGAGAGGGTAATTTCTTTTTCGATTCCGGAAATTATCAAACATTGATTGTTCTTCATTTATCGATATAAATGGTACCGTGCACAACTTCTGATTTGTATCTGTTAAAAAACATTCAATAATTCTGTCGTAAGAATTTTGCCAACTTTCAATCTGTTTTTCGGTAAATGCATGGGAGTTATATTCCCATCTGCATTGTATTGAATCTTTATCATACAAATATGTAAAAAATAAATCCATTTGAGATCCATCGGGACGGGCATTGACTGTCGAGCAGTCCAAGTTTTCAAGATTAAGTGAAAAAGCCTGTTCCCTGGTAAATCCTGTTTGCAAAAAATAAGGAATTCGCAGATCTCTCTTTCCCCTGTAAAACCGACTCAATTCATGGAATGGTAGCTCCTGATTTCTATGGAGTAGTAACATTTCTTTTCTGATCTTCGTGTATAGAGAAATAAAGCTGTCATTTTCTTCAATAGTCACACGAAGTGGTAGGATATTGATGAACGGGCCATACATTTGTTTTCGGGTTTCTTCTCGACGGTTAGTAAATGGGATCCCTATAAAAAAGTCCTTTTGCCCTGATAATTTTCCGAGGAGAACGGCATAAGATACTAATAGTATCAGAAACGGTTGAATGTTTTTTTCTTCAGAAACAATTTTAAGGTTTTTTGCCGATTTTTTCGTCAGAGCCTTATAACTGGAATATCCGTCCCCGTTAAAATCTGTTCTTTGCATTTTCCCATAAGGTAGCATAAGAGCTTCTGGAGATTGGTTCAATTTTAATTCCCAGAATTTTTTTTGCTTTTCAATTAATAATTCGTTACTGATATACATGTAGTCATTTAGCACCATATCAGAATCTCCGGTATTATAAATATCCGATATCATTTTAGAAATCAGATTAACCGAGTGAAGATCTGTCATAATATGATGCTGAATCAAAACAAAATAGTTTAATTCTTCAGAAACTGAAATAATACTTGCATTGATGGATTGTTTATTTTTGAGTTCAAACTTTTTATTGATCAGGTTTAATATAATATTTTCTGCTTCTGTTGCATTCAGGCAATGGAAATCATTCAATATACGTTGCTCTTTTCTCAAATCAAGAAAAAGAGAAATCTTTGAAAAAACCATTTCCCAAGTAGCGACCAATTTCTCTTTATTCAGTTTCCCATCTATTCTAACAGCTGAGATAATGTTGTATGCTTTATCATTTTCCTGAAACTGGTGAAGTGCCCAAAATTGCTCTTGTATGGCGGTTTTCAATTTGTTCATAGAACTCCTGCAGCTGTCAGATATTAATATTTCGATGTTTTGCATTGTATCAAAAATCTTGTTTTTATTCAAAACATTAAATATTATTATGATAATTATGATCATCAATTATGGAATAAAAAAAATAAAAACCATCCCTGCATTATTATTTAAGGAATTATACAATTCCCTACCTTATGAACAAAGATTAAAAATCAGTTTCAAAATTAATAAACATGATCGAGAGATATCTCTAATTTCTCAAATCATACTGAGGTTTGCATTGAATAAAGACTTTGGAATAAAATATAAAGAATTAGATTTATGCAAAACAGAATCGGGAAAACCTTATATCAGAAACCATGATTCTATCCATTTCAATATTTCTCATTCCGGTAATTGGGTGGTTCTGGTCTTTTCTGATGAAGAGATAGGAATTGATATAGAACGAGAGACAGATATAAATCTTGACATAGCACAAACATGCTTTTCGAAAGATGAGTATCGTTATCTGATCAATCTTTGTAATAATACGCAGAAATCAGCTTTTTATAAAATCTGGACATTGAAAGAAAGCTATGTAAAAGCACTTGGTCTTGGATTAAATAAATCTCTTGATTCATTCACCGTAACATTTGGAAAAGATAAAATTGCATTGTATGATGCTGAAACTGGAAATCGAAATTTTATATGGAAGCTTCAACACTCTATCATTGATTCAAAATACCATTTGTCCCTTTGTTATCACAAATCAGAAGCAATTACTCCAATATATTATATTAAAATGGAAAATCTATTGAGTGAATATCTCTCATCAATTTGTTAATTCCCATCCCAACCCGCATCAAGTGCAAGCATTACCCATATTCCCTTTGCTAGAGTTTTGCATCCTTCTTCTGATATATGGCAACCACCTTTTCCGGCGTCATAGTCGCCGGATATCATAGTAGAATCTCCAAAATCCCAGTAATGACCATCCCATTGGTGAAGAGTCGGTCTTTCATTTGTTACATAATTCCAGGATAAAATATCCGCATAATCAAAAAGTATCCCACCATTTGTGGCGACATATGATCGGATATAGTCATGTTTTACAGATCTTTGATATCCAGACTCATTGCTATATTCGTTATCAATTGGACCCGTAGTAAAAAATGTCTTTATCCCGGGTGCACCGGCATTGTATGACTCAACAGCTTGCAAATATGTATCCATACTGACAGTATTTGAAGTATGTTCAAAGTCAGCGGCGTTAAGACCCCATATTTTATTGCCATCGGGACCATCTACAGTACTACCATCCCACCTGCAGCCATATTCTGGGTCAACTGTTCCTCCAATAGCATTGTCCCATGTCATATCCCAGCACCAACCGAAACCAAAATAAATATCTCCTGAGTAGTTCGTATCAATATTTTGTAGACCAGCTAAGGTATCATTTCTGGCAGCTTCATTAGTCCAGAAATCTTCTTCCCCGCATGAAGCACTCCAATTTGTATTATCAAGGTAGGACCTGTTCCAACGTAAGTTCTGATCAGCATAGCTTTCTGCCGGCCCAGTCCAATTTGTACTTGAATCAAATCTGCTATCCGAGTCTTCCAGTAACTTCAGGCCATATCCATATGCACGGCCATGTGACTCTCCGGGAAGAATTAATAGCATTTTTTTTACTTCATCGATATATGATTGTGGAATACTAGCGAACATAGCTATTGATTCGTGGTTAATGATAAGAGTCGTTCTAATCGCATTGGTTGTTGAGTTATCAGTATTAGAGAAAATAGAATCTCCAACAGAATTATAGGCTTTTATTCTGTAATAATACTGTGTATTAGCATCCAGTCCTGTATCTGAATATAGAACTATATCGGAAGATACAACTTTAATCTGAGAAAAAGCAATTCCATCGGTAGATCTTTCAATATGGAATCCGTCTTCATTCTCAGAGTTATCTTGCCATGATAAGTCTATTCGGGATGCAGAGAATGTTGATGCCGATAATGAATCCGGAGAATTTGGGATAGTTTCTGCTTGCATTTGAGTTGTCGCATTTACGGTATTTGAATAATCAGAATCACTTTTCGAGTCAAAAGCTCTTACCCTATAAAAATAGAGAGTATCTGGGGTTAATCCTGTATCTGAAAAGGAGATAGTATTTTCAGAAAATGAACCGATTTGATTAAATATTAATCCATCTCCTGATCTTTCTAATTTAAAACCGCTTTCATTTTCAGAATTATCACGCCATGTGAGATTTATCCTTGAAAAAGATACTGGATCTCCGGATAGATTATCTGGAGAAATGAGTCCATTTTGATTAAAAGAATTCAACAAATCACAAGATGCTGCAACGTTAAGAATTAGTGTTATAAGAGCAATATAATAAAAGTTTTTGATATTCTTTTTTGATAAAATCATTTGTCTCTCCAGCGATTAGTAGAATTATTTTGATATTGATATATTCTCAATTTATCTAATAGATAATATACTTCAATATTTAAACTTTTCAAGATTATGCAATAATAAATCTCTTAATTATTAAATGATACATTATGCTTTTTAAAATACTGGTTTTTTTATCATTATTATATGAATATTAAATGGGATTTAACAAAACTCCATTATGAAAGAGGTAAGTAATGTGTGGAATTTGTGGTGTTGTTACTCAGAATGAAGGGATTGCTCCATCGGTTAGTTTAATAAGGAAGATGATTGGATCACTTCATCACAGAGGACCCGATTCCTGCGGTTATTATAGAGATAGATATACTTCACTAGGACATACACGTCTTTCTATAATAGATTTAAAAACAGGTTCTCAACCACAGTCAAATGAAGATGAAACTCTCTGGATAACATTTAATGGAGAAATATACAATTATCTGGAACTTCGAGATGAGCTGATTTCTAAAGGTCATATTTTCAAAACGAATAGTGATACTGAAACGATAATCCATGCATGGGAAGAGTGGGGGGACCAGTGTTTTATTAAATTTAATGGACAGTGGGCATTTGCTCTATGGGATGTTAGAAGGAAGCAGTTGATTCTTTCACGTGATCGTCATGGGATTCGCCCTTTATACTATACTGTGACAGATAAACGTTTTTTATTCGGATCTGAAATCAAAGCCATATTTAGTGACGATACTGTGAAAAGAGAATTTGATCCTGAGGGATTTTCAGAAATTTTCACATTCTGGAGTACTGTTGCACCATTAACAGCATATAAAGGCATTAGGGAATTACCTCCAGGAAGTTATGCTGTTTATTCCAATAAAAAACTGGAAATTAGTTCTTACTGGTCAATATCCTTTCCCCAAAGCATTAATAAAGAGAGGTCAGTATCCGAATATGCTGAGGAATTAAAAAGCCTATTAATCAAATCCACCCAACTGAGATTCTCGAGAAGCGATGTACCCGTAGGTGCTTACCTCTCTGGTGGAATTGATTCATCAATCACTTCAGCAATTATTTCAAATTATACAAGTACTCAATTAAATACATATTCTTTGCGGTTTAAAGATAATGAATTCGATGAGGGTTCATATCAAAAAGAAATGGTTAAGAAATTAGAAGCAGAGCATCACGACGTAATTGTTACCAGTCGTGATATCGGTGAAATATTTCCCGAAGTTATCAGGCATACTGAACGTCCTATTTTAAGAACAGCTCCGGCACCATTATTTCTATTATCCCGCTTAGTTAGAAATTCTGGATACAAAGTAGTTGTAACTGGCGAAGGTGCAGATGAAGTTTTAGCAGGCTATGATATTTTCAGAGAAGCTAAAATCAGGAGATTTATAGCTCAAAACCCAGAATCTTCACAAATCCAAAATTATCTTGAGCAATTATACCCATGGATGGAGAGAACTCCCGGCAAAATCCCGGCTTTTGCTCAAGCTTTTTTCAGCAAAGATCTCGATTCGGATGATCCACTTCTTTCGCATCGACCAAGATGGAATACTGCATCCAGTATAATGAAATTATTTTCACATGATTTCAGTGAACAATCCAGTTCAGAGCGATCTATTAGTAACCTCTTAAGAAATATCCCATCAGGTTTTTCAAATTGGGCTCCATTGAATAGAGACCAATGGCTTGAATATACAACCTTATTGTCAGGATACATTCTTTCAGCTCAGGGAGATCGAATGCTGATGGCTAATTCTGTAGAAGGCCGATTTCCATTTTTGGATCCAGAACTTGTAAATTTTGCCAATTCATTGCCACCCCATATAAAATTAAAAGATTTAAATGAAAAATTTATTCTTAAAGAAGCTTTTTCTAAAGAAATACCAAACTCAATTTTACATAGATCAAAACAGCCATATAGGGCTCCAGATATTCAGAGCTTCTTTTTTCAGGGAAAGAAGCTGGATTGGATTGAAGATATCACTTCTGAGAAAATGATAAAAGATGCAGGGGTATTTAATCCTTTGGCAGTTAAAAAAATTCTTGAGAAATGTCAGAAAAACTCAAATAGGAAAATGAGTAATACTGACAATATGAGAGCCGTGGGAATCCTTTCTACAATGATTAGTTATAAGAGCTTTATTAAAAAAGACTGGTTTCCAATATCTAAGGCATTGAAAACCACGACCATTATTGACAGAACATAATCTTTTTACTTTTTAGAAATGATAAATGAAGAAATATTATCTAAAGAATCCAGATTTTCAGGTATTAATTCCTCATCTTCAATATTGATGTTATAAGTCTCTTCAACATATTCTATCAATTCAAGGATTCCTGTTGAATCGATAATCCCGTTTTCCATAAAAGAATCATTATTATCGACCATTTCAGAATCGTTCCCGAAAAGGAAGTTTTCCACAATGAAATCTCTGATTTTTTTTATTATTTCTGTCTTTAAATCTGTACTAGCTTCAGTCATAAGTGCTCCTATTCAATTTCTGATATAAATTTTATTAATTTTCCGGCTACAATCTTCGATCCTACTGAATTTAGATGACTGCCATCATCTGTATATTCCGGGACTAAACCGAAGTATTTGTATCCTTTTGATGTATGTATAGTCTGTATGCCTTTAAGATCTGTTGATTCAATTTCAGCAATATCAAAAACTATATCATAATTGTTCCGAATAAGAATATTAAATTCCTGACGTTTTATATTCTGGTTGTCACCCCAGACATCTCTACCTAGTATCCTTTTAGCAGTAGGCTTCAATCCGGTTTTTCGTATAGTCAAAGGAACTGTGAAGTGTACAAAAGTAATGTCCGGGAACTTTTTTGCCAATGATTCGTATGTCTCTTTATATGTATCAAAGAGACTTTCAATGTCTGTATTTCTTCCGATATCTACGTAACAAAATTTTAAAAAAGCAATATCAATTTTGCCCATTGGGATCTTGTTTAATGTAGATGAGAAATCCTGAAGTTTCAGAACTGGTTTTGTATTTTCTCCAATTTCTGAATGGGAAAAGAACGATTGATCCGAAGGTTGAATATCTTTGACTTCTATAACATTCATATCCTTATTGAGTTTAGATAAACCATCAAGGATATTGAATCCTACGGACTGATGGGCAAAATATATATTTCGTTTATTTACTTTATTCAGCATTTCCTGTGAAATGACTGTTTCTGGAATATCGTCCATATCAACCTTTGTGCTGCATGATGAGATATATAAACAAATAATTAAAGGCAACTGCAGTCTGAAAAAAAAACTGGTAATTTTCATAGGTAACAATATATGATGTAATATAGATTTAATCAAATAAAATATCTTTCTCATTTAATAGGAGTACTTTGTGCAGATTCATCATTTTCTAGAAAACTCAGCAAGAAAAACACCTCAGAAAAATGCTGTTTGGTTCAAAGAAAAATGGTTCACATATTCTGAATTGAATAAATCTGCTATTATCATTGCCCAATACTTGATAAGAATAAATATCAAAAAGAGCGACAGAGTGGCAATTCTGCTTGATAATTCATTTGATTATATATCAGCATACTTCGGGGTTTTGAAAGCTGGTGCAGTTGTTGTCGGGTTAAATACTGAAAACAATAGTGAATCTTTAGGATATCTATTGAACAATTCTGATTCGAAATGTCTTATTACTCATAAGAAGTTCAATAAGTCCGTCATACCTGCGCTCGTTAAAACTGATTTGGTTTCAGATATCCTATTAATGGAAGGAGATACAAAATCATATGAGGGAATCCTTTCAGTAAATATTGAATTGCGTGACTCTTTAAAAAGAGATGTTGATATTGTAGAATCTGTTCGTACGATAGATATTGACTTGGCTGAAATTGTCTACACTTCCGGCAGTACAGGTAAACCAAAAGGAGTTATGTTGACACACCTCAATCTGGTTTCCAATATGAAATCAATTTGCAGCTATTTGAACCTCATTGAGGATGACAGAATAATGGTAATATTGCCATTTTATTATATTTATGGAAAGTCTTTGCTTCTCACTCATATTCTCAAAGGTGCTTCCATAGTCATCGATAACAGATTTGTTTTTCCAAACAAAATTTTAGAAACAATGACAAAAACTGATGTTACCGGATTTGCAGGAGTTCCTTCTACCTTTATGATTCTATTAAACCGCTCATCCATAAAAGAAACAGAATTTAAGAAATTGAGATATGTGACTCAGGCCGGTGGGGCTATGGCTCCGGCAATTCAGAAAGAAGTCGTAAGAACATTTTCTCCAGCAAAGTTGTATATTATGTATGGAGCGACTGAAGCGGCTCCCAGGCTTTCTTATTTGGAACCTGATAAGCTTATTCATAAGTGGGGATCAATCGGAGTTCCCGTAGATAATGTTGATTTGATAATATGTGATCAAGAAGGAAATGATATCTCCATGGAGGGACAGGTAGGTGAGATCGTAGCTCGTGGTTCCAATATTATGACAGGTTACTGGAAAGATCCAGAGGAAACAGCAAAGGTCTTAAAAAAAGGTATGTATTATACCGGGGACCTAGGAAAGAAAGATAGTGACGGTTTCATCTATGTTGTCGGTAGATCCAAGGATATGATAAAAGTTAAAGGATTCAGAGTTGGAGCGGTCGAAATCGAAGAAACTATTCTGGAAATGAATGAAGTGCATGAAACTGCTGTAGTCAGTGTAGATGATTCCATACTAGGAGAAGCCATTCTTGCTCTAATTATTCCTAAAGACAAAGAATGGCGCGATTCCCAAAAAATCAAAAAATATCTACAGAAAAAACTACCGCCAATAAAAATACCAAAATATATTGAGTTCCGTAATTCGTTTCCGAAAAATGAATCAGGAAAAATATTAAAAGTAAAACTGAAAGAAATCGAGAAAAAGGTTAATAGGGAGAAGAAATAAATGTCAGCACAATTTTCAGCAAAAACATTAAAACTAAACCTTCAAAAGGAATGCACTAAAATTACTGAATATGTCGCAAGTACGGTTCCTCAGAAACTTAAAAGACAAGGGGTCGTTGTTGCTCTTTCCGGTGGTATTGATAGTAGCACTGTTGCCGGATTATGTGTAAAAGCTTTAGGGAAGGATAGAGTCTTTGGATTATTGATGCCAGAAAAACACTCTTCAGATGATACATTGGAATTGAGTAGAAGTATTGCTGAAACATTTGGGATTGAATATACATATACAAATATCAGTCCGATTCTTGAGTCATTAGGTTGTTATGAAAAACAGGATGAAGCGTATCGGAAGGTAATTCCTGAATACAAAAGAAACTGGAAGGCAAAAATCGTTTTACCAAGTGTAATTGAATCCAATTCGTTAAGAATTTTTTCTGTGGTTGCTCAAAGCCCAGAAGGCAAAATCATAAAAAAGAGACTATCCCCAAAAGCATACCTGGAAATAGTAGCAGCAACAAATTTTAAACAACGAGTTCGTAAAATGCTTGAGTATTATCATGCTGACAGATTGAACTTTGCCACTACAGGAACTCCAAATCGACAAGAATATGATCAGGGATTCTTTGTTAAACTCGGAGATGGAGCAGCAGATATAAAACCGATAGCCCATCTTTACAAAACACAAGTTTATGAAATGGCTGAATACGTCGGTGTACCAAAAGAAATTCTCAGCAGACCCCCAACGACAGATACATATTCAATGCCGCAAGGACAGGATGAGTTTTATTTTTCACTTCCTTATGAAAAAATGGACCTTTGTCTCTATGGTTATATAAATAAAATATCTGATGTAGAAGTAGCAAAGGCAGCTGGAATCACCATAGAGCAATTAGGTCGGGTCTATGCTGATATCGAACAGAAGAGAAGAACTACCAGATATTTACATATGGAACCCCAATTGGTGGAGAACGTTCTAAAACCTTTTTGATTTAATTCAAGAATCTTTTCCTTCAAGTTTTCTATTTAATATATTTAATAAATCAAAGGTGGTGAAATTCACCACCTTTTCTCATAGAAGTAGAAGCTGGTTAGTTTAAAATTTATCAAACTTTATTATTTATGTAATCCTCTGAACCTTCTTTTGCAATTATTCTTGCAGGAATTCCAAATGCTGTTACATTGTCTGGAATTGATTTAGTTACAACAGAATTTGCACCTATAACAACGTTATTGCCAATTGTTACTTTTCCAAGTATTTTTGCTCCTGGTCCTATATACACATTATCTCCAATTGATATTGGTACACCTTTGTTAATACCTCTTGGAATGAATCCAAATACAACATTGCAGGAAATAGAACAATTCTTTCCCACTTTTGTATACGGACTTAACCAAATTCCTCCGAAATGATCAATTCTTAATCCTGGACCGATATCCATTGATAATGGGATATTCATTGCATATTTAATTCCTTGATGTTGTAGAATCTTATAGAGAAAGAGATTTAGAATACGAAATAATTTTTTTCTATTCTGATAATGTTTACAAAGTCTAAAAGTAACTAAATAACGGAAAGATGGCATAGTCTTTAGTCTGTAATATAATAAATTCTTTTTTTTGTTTTTTTTATCTGATAATCGATACAGATCATTTTTAATTATCTCTAACAAAACTAACTCCTAATAGAAAATTAATAGCATATTTGAACCAATTGAAAGAGATGTACTTTTCTATTATCAATGGTATTTTCAATAAATTTATTTGTATAGATAAGATTTTCCCGATATTAAAAATTATAGGGTAGATATATAGTCTTGAATAGAAATTTTTGCAGTACTTTTATTGAAATGACAAATTTTGCTATCAATATAATAGCTAAAGATATGAAAAAGGCAAAAATTGGAAGCCAAAAATACTCCACTCCAATGTGTTTGAGTACATTTAAGATAAAGGGATGAAGTAAATATACTCCAAATGTTGCCGATGATATTTTAAAGATTATCGAATCCGGTTTTTTTATCTCATGCCCAACAAACAGAAATATACATGGAAGTAGACCTGAAATATAAGTTATACCGATATCATGAAAATTTCTAAATAATGATGTAACGATACCAAACATGATTAAAAACCATAGTTTTGTATGTATTTTTGATGAAATGAATATCCCGATAAATGCCGCTGGCAGAGCATGAGCATATTGAGCAAAGGGAATAATAAAATCGATATTTCTCCAAATAGGAGAAATATAAAGTAAAATAATTGCACTAACTCCAAACAAATAAATTAGTGATATTCTTGAAAAGTATAATTTGAAGCAGTCAAGAATTATAAGTAAAATAAAAACAAAGGGAAGGTACCATAAATGTATTGATGTTGTTGTCAATATTATACTGATTCCCTCGAATCCATCCGGAAAAATCGTTCTATTAAATAAGAAATTTATAAAACCATAAAACAAGGTCCATAGAATAAATGGTAATATTAACTTTTTAAAACGTTTTGAAAGTCGTTGAGGATTTTTAGACTTCAATGTAAAAAATATAGAAATAATAATGAAATATATAAGACCGCCATAGGCAAACTGCCTTCCTGTATGCAATCCCGAATGAAACCAAACAATACCAAATGCACTAAAAATTCTAAAAACTTCAATTTCTAATTTCAATATGCGGACCTTATTCCTGAATCTTATTTTTTTTACAAATGTATTAACCCGATAAGGTCAATATGCCGAATCGTAGGTGTGATAAATAGCGTCTTTTTCGAATGACTTTCTGATGAAGTTTATTATTGCAATAGCCGAATACCTAGTATCCCAATTCCCTTTCCTTTGGTTCTGCAATTTCTGATAGAAGGATTTAAGATCTGACGGTTCATTTATCATATGTAAATAATCTGGTATCGTATTTTCTTCCGTAGTTCTTGTTGCACTAGAATAAGAGCCTGTATCAGCGACAAAATCCCGCCATGATGTTAAATCCATAGAATTCCTCTTATATCTGAACCATTGATCAATATCTCTTTCCGAAAAAAATATATTTTGCGATGAGTTGATTTGATTTATCGTATCGCCTTTCACATTGATAAGAACATTATTCCTATCTTCATGAATTCTATTCCCTACAATTTCTATATTTTCGATTTGTGGAGTATCACCTTCTATATAGATAGGGCCATGCCAGTTATGAATTATATTATTTTTGATAATTACATTCTGAATACGCATTTGCTCGCCATATCGTTCATTTGGATCTAAATATATGGCTATGCTATTTATGGGATTAGGATTATTGGCAAAGATATTGTCTTCTACAATAGATTCGCCAACATTGCACATTCTAAGCCCCCAGTTCGTTTGTGAGCTTGATTTAGGATCCATTGGAGAAATTATCACATTACTTTTGATGAAGCTTTTAATACCGATATTCCATTTTTCATCTCTAGATGACTCAATTCCTATCGGATCCTGGAATGATAGATTTGCATATATTATACCACCGCCTCCTGGTTGATAACCTTTGCTCGATGATCTAGTTGATATGTTATACCTCATTATTGTGTTTTTATTTGCTGCACTCAGATAGGTATTGTGATTAAAAATAGTCGGACCACCACCTTCCGGTCCAGTAGTCCATCCATTATGATCAAAAATATTCTCTTCTAAAAGCACGTTCTTAGTATATTCAATATAAATTCCCTGGCAATGAGAACTATTGTCAGCGGAAGGGTATCGTTCACTTATTACACTCCTTCTGAGGGTTGCATTTTCAATTTCCATACCATAACCCTGAAGTGTCATTCCAGTTGATTTCCCTTTAAATATCGCACAATCTTCAATAAGCATATGGCTCCCACCAATAGTTCGCCGTAAAGACTGAAATTCAATGCTTATAATGATATTATAACTGTAAGCATGCTGAGGATGGTTTTTGCCATAATAATCTCGATATTTTCCTATTTTGGGGCGCGGTAATGTTTGTGATCCATAAGCTCCAAGTATCATTCTTTCGTTTATTGATTTTCCTGATTTTTTCCATAAAGGCAAATCTTCAGTCCAGATATCTCCGCGGTTCAATAGCATTATATCGGCGTGTCCGTTTCGCAGTCTACCGTATGCTGCTTCCAGAGAAGCATAAGATAGAACAGGTCCCGCCGGATTGAAGGGATCACCGTTTATTTCTAAATCATTTGGAGAATAGTCTCTGGCGGTATTGTCATTTCCTGAAGTACTGACATATACGATTCTACTGTCTGAGTATTGTAAAGGATTATTAAACATACTATGGAGATCTGTCCAACCGTTATCTGTTATTGGAAGCCCGGTAAAGAAATGAGTATTTGCGTAAATATTATTTAATATAGTGAAGAAACTGATTAGTAATAAGAAATTTGTTATCACACTCTTTTTCATATTTATTCTCCTCTAATATTATATTCTTAAAAAGCTTCCCTATCTGTAAGCAGTAAATCGTTGTACGTTTAACTTATAACCTTCATTTAAGAGAATGAACAATTTCTCACCTAGATCCGAATATCAAGCATTGATTAGTCAAGAGGTTCTTTCCCAAAACCCTCTCGGATATAGTTATTGAAGGCCGCAGCTGTAAATCCGGGCCGCCAGTTTTGCCTTGACTGCAGGAGTACTTCATCCATAAAATCCTCTGTTGAAGGGATTCCTCCAAGTGAAGAATGATAGCTTTCTATGGTCCTTGATGGATCTGGATAGCTTATCTCAATTGTTTCAGAATCGGTTTCCTTTGTAGATAATAGCCAACTGGTGAAGTTTCCACCTGGAGTGAACCATGAAGATGTTGAATCTGAACTAAAATACTTATTTCCTGAAAGCATAGCTTTGGGTACTACAGAACTAGCAATAAAAATAACATCGATAGAGCCGGAATTCATTTGTATCTCATTATCTCGAATAGTAATATTTCTAATATCATTTAGTCCTCCATTGTTTAAATTACTATTGATCCATATTCCTCTTCCATCACCAGCCGGATTAGCCCAGCCATAGACTACATTGTTAGATACTTTTATATTTCTTGCTACATAAGTGTCATAAGAAGAATCTCCCATGATTTCAATAGCATCAGCTTCACCATTTTGATTTCCCGGGTCAGTAAATATATTGCCATCAATCACAGTATTTTCAGCATTTATTACATCTAATCCTGAACCCATATTCATTTTATCTGTCGTTTGCATAAATACATTATTTAGTAATTCGCCAGAGACTAGAGAACCACCACTTCCTCCATTTGCTCCAAAGCGAATAGTTGACCGGCAAATTAAATTGTCTTCAATAATTCCCCCAGCCCTGGCATCGATTCCTATTCTTTCTGAAGAATAATAAATATTCTTTCTCAATATAACATCGAGACCATGAAGGTTTATTCCATCGCCAGGGTTTAAATACATTATTCGGCCATATCTTGACTCATCAGGATATGAATCATCATATGGTTTATAAAATATATTCTGTTCAAATAACATATTTGTTGTTTTGTACGCATAAAACATACCGTCATGTGCTTCGTGTTCTGTAAAAATACATCTCCGGACTACCATGTTGACGAGATCTCCACCCTGAAAGATTCCTCCAGCATGTCTATCAACTTTTATATCTTCAAATAAAATATCCTGAGAATCACCTCTAACATCTATCGCTCTGCTTGAATTGAGCCAGTTATCAGCATAAAATCTTAATCCGGATACAATAATATAACTCTTATTATCATTATCAAAACCGACATCTGTATTTAGATGTAACTGAGGTCGGTTTCCAGTTCCGTAAGATGCGATAATATGCCTTTCTGTAGAAGAGCGTCCTGCAGGGGCACGACCGGCGCTTCCTGTTCTCCAACTTTCTCCGACCCATTCATCACCTCGTTTTAGAAGGATAATATCTGGATAGCCATTTCGCATATTTATATTTGCTTCTGTAATAGTTTGAAAAGCATCTACTAGACCTATAGGCTGAAACATTCCGTTAGAATCAAAAGTTATGTCTGAGATACCATAAACCTTTCCAGTACTATCATTTCCTGTTGAAGATGATACAAATACAACTCTTGCATCATCGTAACCAGTTTGCAGTATTTGCTCAAAATCCGTCCATCCAGAATCAGTTGTTGGTAATACAGAAAATGTACGAATCTCTGTCGGTTCTTCATCTTCATTGACAAGTCTTAAACCACTTAAAGAATCTGCTGTTATGAAGAAAATTCCAACAATCAATATTAAAAAAACAAAAAATAACTTTTTCACAATAATACCTCATGAATGAAACCTATCACAATTCTTGTAGTATTCCAGTATTTTTTGAAAATCCCTTATCTCAATTTTTCTCATTTTCACATTGTAGCTAGATACCAGATATTCTGTTTCATCCCTTTAGATCATGTTCTAAAAATTCTTTTTAGAACAATAGGCAGTTTCGAAAAAATCATATTCCAGAATGGTTTAATATCTCGTTTATCCCAAAGCGCATATGATTCTGCTGTACGTACTGACTTAAACCATTCAGAAAAGGTGATTTCTTTTTGTTTTTTTCTAATAAGAAAAGATTTGAAATCTCTTTCTTCATTTACATGATGATAATTAAGACTGTAACTCTTTGGGACCATAGGACGATGCATTTTCTGTGGATAAGCTAAATGAATAATCATTTGATAGGCAATCCATGGAAAGTCGATACCTGCATTTATCGCTAGTTGATTTGTAGAGACTGTTCGGGGGTTTATTTCTATTAAACCAAATTCATCGGATTTGGGATTGCGTTTGAATTCCACTCCGACAAGGCCTTGATAATCGATCGCTTTTAATAGCTTTCGAGCAGCATCTGCAAGTGGTTCATCTAAACATGTCATATCGTATGAACCATCACCTAAAAATGGAGGGAACTGTCGTATTTTCTGTTTAACCATACCTATGAATTCATTTCCAGAAGGCTCAAAAAATCCCAGATATGAGTATAGACAACTATCCTCTCCTTTCAGTACCTTTTGTACAATATAATCATTTATATTCGCCTTAGCGTTAACTTTGTTTAAATTTTCTTGCAGAGATTCAATTGAGTCTATGAAAAGCGCTTTCCCTCCGATGACTCCACGACCCAGATGAGCCCATCTTGGTTTTATTATTGCAGGAAAATCAGTCCATTTGTTTTTCCCTGAATAAATGGATTCGGCATTAGCAAAATGTGGGACATCAATGTTCAAACTAGTCGCCAATTCATATTGAGCCTGTTTGTCAATTATACAGTCCATGGATTTTTGATCTGGAGATAGTGAGAGAAAAGGCGATGGAGTGAGTTCACTTCTTTTTGCAATATATACTTGCCATTCGTCTGCACTACCGAAAACCACAGTTTCTATTCCTTTTTCTTTCAATATATCAAAAATCTGGTCAGCTTCGGTTTCACCTCGTGTATTTTCATTTTCCTTGATATTGAGAAGGACAAAATCCCCGTATCGACTTTTTGAAGCAGGACCTGAAACATGGTCGAGACATAATAAGGGAATATTCTTCCTTCCAAGGCTTCTCACATAACTCAATCCATTTACAGATGAGCCAAAAATAATAGCCGGTGTAAGTTCACTTTTTTGACATTTGTTAATAAAGTTTTTGATTTTTTCTTTCATGATTAATTCCTGTTAGTATAAAATATTTGATTATATTGTGTGTGGATCTGGTCTTTTGCTATGATGTTCATATTGAACAAAGTATTTCAAGAAGCCATATCCTGTTGCAAATTTTCGCAAAATTCTGAAAAAGGAGTACAATATTGCGGATTTCAACGATTCTCCGATACGGATGCGACCAATTGTTATTTTTAAAAATAATAAATTGTATAATATTAGAATAAATAATGGCAGTATTAATAAAGCGGGATACCATATCATTCCAATTATACCAAATAATGCTATTAGCGGGAGAGCAAATGGCCATGTCAGATATCTGCGAATACGATTAAGATGCTCTATATTCAGATCTTTCCTGTTAGTTGAAATATGCAAAGCATCACCATATCCTCCCCATATCGCTCTTTTCCACCATTGATTGAAATATAGAAGACCAGAATCATGTAGAGCCATTTCTTCACAAATCCGAACAATTTTATCGCCTTTTGCCCTGATTCTATCACAAAGGTCTTTTTCTTCACGTGTTATTAATTTCTCATTGAATCCACCAGCTTCAACATAAGAATTTACACGAATCATAAAAAGGCCTCCGCATGCATTTATCTCTCCTAATGGCATATTCCATTGAAAAGAACTCAGCCAATTATAAATGGAACTCTCAGGTTCTTTCTCACGAAGTACGCCGCAAACAATACTTACACTTTTATTATTGTTTAAAAAGGATTTTGCAGTATCAATCCAGTTAATACTCATCTCGCAATCTCCATCGACAAATTGTATATATTCAATTTCTGGGCATTTGTCTAAGAGGATATTAACACCTTCTCTTCTTGCTCTAGCTGCAGAAAAAGGTCGAACAGGATCGAGTTTGTGTACAGGTATACCAATCGACGTTACATATTCCAAACTTCCGTCTGTAGAACCAGAATCGACATAAATTATTTCTATGTCGTTGAACTGTTCCAGTGCAGATAAACAATATTTGATGTTTAAACCTTCATTTCTACCAATGACAATAACCCCTGTTTTTGCTTGAGTTTCAGGTAAATCGGTATTTTTCATTGTATACAACCTCTTCTATAATTCATTAGGGGATAATACTCCTTTGACATTCCATATTATAAATAAAATCATTATAAAACATTGATTTGATATAAATTCCCTGTTTTAAATATGATTAGTATCTAAATGATTGATTCGTTATATAACCAAGCCGCTCAAGTCTAGTAAAAGCCCAATCAACAAATTTAGTTTCCGATAGACCATGGCCCGCGGCAATTTGACATGCAGGTAACCAACTTAGATTCCCTTCTATTAATATGGGGCCATCTGGCGTTATTGCCACATCCCAACCGATACTGAAGAAATCCGGTAGGGTTTTATGTGCTTTCAGGCATAAATCAATAGTATCATTATGTCTCGGTAACAATTCGCCATTTATCCTATGTTTTGTATTTGGATGAGTTGAAAAAGAACCACCGGTTACTTCCCAGGCTATCGCATTACCCAAGTATCCCTGTTTGGAAATCGCAGCTACCAGACCGCCTCCGCTGGCATTGCTGACTGAAGAATTGTTAACAGGTATTCTAAAATCGGAAGAGAGTAACTGTATTGTCCCATCCTCGGAAATACATGTTATAACTCTAATTGCTGGAACAGCCCCTGTTGTCCAGTTTAGCATTTCCCGATCATTCAATATTAGTTCGGATAAAATATAATCTTCTTTATCAGATAGTTTTTGACAATACTTTATCATTTCTTCTTCTGTTAGCAATTTGTTTTCATTGTGCCATAAATTTTTCTTCTTTATCCATCGTTCAGCACCATGTCCTCCATATGATTGAGTTGGTTTTAAAAAAACGGCAGAATAGGGTAAGTGTCCTGGTTGTATATTTAACCATTTTATTTTTTCATTTCGTTTAAAAATTGCAATTATATTAATTGTTGGTAAGTTGTTTGCGATACAATGCTCGTAGAAAGCCACTTTGTCATCAATTATTTTTTTTTCAGCATTTGTATTCAATTTTTCATGCAAAGCACTAAACAACGGGCTGAATCCTATTGGTTCATTATAACTAATTCCCCTATGTGTCCATAATCTATATATATAGTAATTGTGACATCCGATATTATGGCGATTAGCAAACCAGATTTGCTCAATGAATTGTTTAAGACGGGGAATTCCGAATTCCTTCAAAACAAATTTACCTTTCGAACCTGAGATATTGCATATCGCATGAAATGTCGAAATCAGAGGCCAAAAAAAAGGATCAATTATCAGTTGAATTCTCTCTTTATTCTTGAGACGATAGTTTATTGCCTCTTTAAGTTCTATTTTTTTTAGAATCCCAACTTTTCCTGCTTTATAAAACCATGGCATTGTCACTGGACAGTACTTCATATTCCAAATACGAATCATACTTCTAGGTACAACTTTCTTTGCATATGCTTTTATCATCTTAGTTCCTTTTTCTCACTTGCTCTAAGTTTTCAAGACAGTGTCTAACTTTCTTATCCAAAAGAAGTGGTTTATGGACTTGAAGAGTCTCGATTCCGGAAACAGTATCAGCTTCAATCACTGCAATACCTTTATCTAAGGCTACTACATCCCAGGACATAAATTTGTAATATGCCATTCTGGATGCAGTTTCCAATATTTCTTTCTTGACTTGTTCCCAGTCCGGGACTTTTGTCCCTTCTATTTGAGATCCCGTATCTGGATGAATATCATACCAGGCCAGTAGACGTTGGTGTGTTTCTCTGGTGGCTGCACTACTGAGTCTCCCAGTCTTTATGTTGACTTCTGCGCATAATCCGCCCCGATTCCAGTTATCTACAGGATATGAGACATCTCTACCTATTCTTTGTACGGCTGTAGCTAAATGGGGTTTGTTTGTGTCAGGGTCGATTATTGTTACCATTCGGATAGTATTTGTAGACTTCGGCGCAAGCTTTTCCGAGTATTTACCCTGCTCGAGGAATTCAACAATAATGTACTCATTAAGTGAAAAGATCTTCTCATTTAGCTGCTTTTCAGTAATGGGACTTTCATCGAGTAGCATTGTACCTTCCAAATATTTCAATATGAAAACCCCTCTTCCTCTTCCTTCGGAACTGGGTTTAAACACTAATTTTCCACCTGCTTTTCTGCAGGCATCACTCCACCCCGAGTTAAACATATCGCTGGAATCTGAGTGTAGAGGCAGAACATTTCCATGTTCGATGATTGCATAGACCTGTGGTACTCTTAGGTATTGTCCGAGTAGTGCAGTAGAAAAAATTTTATTATTCAAACCGTATTGATATCCTCCTCGAATGTTCCGGCCATCGTATAGCATAGACATTTTAGCTTTTGACCAATCTGAGAAATAATCATCAATCGAATAATCTTTAAGATTGTATATTTCTGCCACTTGTCCATGATAGCCTTTACTTAGAAGTGAGATCCGCTTGAAGAAGTTAACCGGGGTCGGGGATTTCATCTCCTCAACAACAATGAATTTCCATGCAAGCCTAGCAAGCCTATATTGTTTTTTCAAGTATGATAACATTTTATTTCCTCACAAAAAAGAGTTTGATTTTAAAGTATTATATGCGACCCGTACAGTAACGTTTTTACAATCCTTGTATTTTCATTTGTTTACTATATGCGCAGAAATGATCTTATACGACACAGCTCTGCACGAAAACTTAATAGATCATGATTCTGCCTTTTCATAGTTCGATGCATGGTTATTGGTAGACGCAATAGCCGGGTCGGAGAACCCCCGGGCAAATTGATACCCTCTTCGACTGTACAAGAATATTCATAATCTGAGTTTAATACAGCTTTTTCAACTAGTGTATTGTAATTTCCATTTGGATAGCAAAAACCATTAATCTTCTCTCCTATCCAAAAACTCAGTTGCTTTGCAGAATTGATCAATTCGATTCTTAAATCACAGGTATTCAATTGAGTCATAATCTGATGAGAAACAGTGTGAGAAGCTATCTCATGCCCTTTATCATGTAATTTTAACACTTGCTCAACTGACATCGGTTTGAATTGATTCAAATCGTGAGAGGTTCCATGGAGAGATTCAGCTTTTTGAATAATCTCAAGACGTTTTTTGTAGTTCAGTTTTTTCAAACTTTCCATCCAGAATCTAATATTTTGTATCTCATTTTGATTAGAACTCATTAGGTTTTGGGGTAACGATTCCAACAATGATAACCTTTGTATTTCAGATGCCTTTTTCCATAATAAAGCTGCTCTGTCAAACCATAAGAGAATTCCATTTTTTACAAAATCACTTGTAACAAAAAAGGTTGCACGAAGTCCAAATTCTTCTAATATCGGAGACGCATAGTCGAAATTATCATAATACCCATCATCAAAAGTTATAGCAATTAGAGGTTTTCTAAATGATTTACCTGTAGATAGCTGCTCTAAGGCATCATTCAAAGGTAATACTGTGAATTTGTTTGATAACCAAATCATTTGCTCCCTGAAAACTTCTTCTGGTACTACTAAGGATTCCAATGGGTATTCATGGCAGAGATCTGCAGGAAGTATTCGATGATACATCAAAATTGTTAAACCACGCTTCATTCTTTTTTCAAAAAAATACAATAGTCCAGTGAAATAAGCTGTTTTATCAAAAATAGAACGTAGTAATATCTTGACCTTTAGTTTAATAGACTTATTATGCATATTTCCCTTTTCTTTCCATTTTTTTTATCATCTTTACTGGCAGTCGTAACAATGGTTTCAAGGATGTTCGTTTTTCCCAGTTCTTGATCTGGTTTTTCATTACAAAAACACTATTCCTGAGTGAAGGCAGAACAACTGTGCCTTCAGATACTTTAATTCCATTAGTCATAACTCTCTTTTTATATAATGAAATACCTTTGCCGAGATCTATATGTTTTATACCGTTAACTGAGGCATCATTAATCATTTCCTGGAGTAGGATAGATCCAGGGGAATACTCTTCTAGATCGTGATTGTATGTGGGAAACCACGAGTGCCATATTGTTTGTGAATACATAGCAAAATGAACAGATGCAAGGGTTTTCCCAGCATAAAGGCAAGTTAGAATTCCTCCGAAAGAAGGATTTCTATTCGAATGTATGTGTGTTACAAACTCTCTACACCATTTTAGAGAGAAAATATCTATAGTTCCCGTTCTTTTACATTGTTCTGATTTCCAATTCATTAACTGTTCAAGTATTTTACGATCTGTAGAATGGGATATGTACGTTATCGGACCAATCTGTTCTTCCAGCTTTTTTTTCTTTCTCTGAACTTCTTTTAACTGTTTTCTTCCGGATCTACCAAGAGATTTTTCATAGGAGTCAATACCATTTGAGAGCTCAATTATCGCAGAATCTGATGTCAGTTTATGAAAGGCCGAGAACTGACTCTGACTAGATAGTAAATGATTGAATTCCCATCGAATAAGATTACATCCACGCAGTAGCTCTTCGGCAGACCACTCGAAATCCATATCCGAAATAACACCATGATAATCTGATAATCCAAGTCCAATCGGATGAGCAATTCCTTTTCTTTTAAGATGAAAAGGAAAAAAACCTTTAACTAGTCCTTTCTCTTTCATTATGCCAATAAAAACATCGTTTCGAATCTGACTTAAAATCATAGTGAACTCAGGGCAGAAATAAGGATTTTCAAGCATCTCTGACGTTTTTTGGATTTCAGACCATCGGGCAATTAGTTGGGGAGATAAATCCTGGCCTTTAATAACCGTGACTTCCATTATGTTCTACCTTTTATATTTGATAAATAATTCATATCTTACTATAAAAATGATAAACGTCTTTGAAGGAGATCAAAATCCATTTCCTGGTGAATCGGGAAACAAATCATTCGCTCATAAAGTCGCATTGCATTACCATTTTCTTTGACAATCTCCATCGGCAGAGTAGGCCATGAGTGGATATCTACACCAGCTCTATGCCCTCGTTCGTACCAGTTTTTACTCTCTTCTAGAGAATCTGTATATGCTGGAAATACAAGAGGCATTGCTCCTGCAGAAATATCTTGAAAGACAGGTCTAAGTTTTTCTGAATTTGTCCACTTTTCCCAAAGTTTGTAAATAATCTGTCTCTGTTTCCTTATTTGATCAAGATCCTGCTGAAACATAAATATATCATTTAATATATCCATACCATAATCTGTTTCAATAGGTTTATCTCTAAAAAAATCCTGCGATCCATAGGGTGGTATTGGACCAAGTCTTTTTTTTAACACATCATTTTTTTTGTAATGAATCAACAGATTACTAATAAGGGGTAATTGCCTGGCGATATTCTTAATGTGATTTTTCAAAGATATCTCTGAAACTGGCTTCAGTTGAAGTCCTGATAAACCTGGGACATTTTTATTTTTAGTATATAGATAAGCGCCATTGCTAACGGAAAAACTCTTTCGAGGAGAAGAAAACCCAATATCTCCAAATGTGCCCAGAGGTTGACTATTGTATATTGCTCCAAAGCCGTGAGCATTATCTTCGATAATTAATAGGGCGTGTTTATTACAAAAATGTATGCATTGGGAAATTTGCTGCGGGTTCCCGAAGTAATGAACAATCATCAGAGCTTTTACAGAATCATTCAACAGTTTTTCGATTTCCACCCAGTCTGGTTCGAGAGCTGAAGTAACAGGATAATATTCGATTCGTACTCCTAATGCCAGCATCGGTTCAAGCACAGATTCACAAATAAAATCAGGAATTAGAATGACATCATCCTGTATACAATCAATTGATTGTAAACCGAATTTTAATGCTGTTCTTGAGTATGAAAACTTATAGGGTTGAACTGTATTATCAGCCAGTTTTCTATTGGAAGGATTTATTATTCTATTCTCAGGGCATCTTGAAAAAGAGATAGCTCCTTCTCCTTTTATACTTAATATTTCAGACATATTATCCTCTGCTTTGTACAATCATTCTGGAAATTTAGGTAATTTGAAAATCGGTGAGCAGAATCTTAATCTGATGCTTCTATTAGATTTTCGCCGTAATAAATTCACTAATCCTCTAAAAAACATGAAAACCAGTTCTCCAGCTTCAGCAAATATGGCAACCGGATAACTGAAATGTTTTGCCATATAATAGAATCTGCTTCGATAATAATGTTCTGAAATAGTTCCTCCTGACATTTTCTCATTGGTTAGTTTGGCAGAAGCAGCGTTTACATGAGTACAGATAGCCTTTCCCACGGTCCATATTTCCCAACCAGCTTTCTGCGCTCTATAATGCAAATCTGTTTCTTCAAAATATAGAAATATGGCTGGATCAAAAAGTCCAATCTGATTAATCATATCCATTCTTATGAGCATAACAGAACCGCAAATCCAGTCAGTTTTTAGCGGAGATTCCTTTGGCTCAACAATCCTTTGTCCTCTAGATACCAATTGCGGGAGTAGGGGCTTAAGCATAACTTTCCATGGATTAGGTAAATTCCCGGCTTGTTGAAGCTTTCCTGTTGGTTCAATTACAGCAGGTCCACAAATTCCAGCTTTCGGATTTTCATTCATGAAATTTATTAAAATGGACATGGATTTCGTATCTATAACTGCATCTGGATTTAAAAGTAGTACATAAGGTGTCGTAGCTACTTCCATTCCAAGATTGCAACCCCTGCCGAATCCTATATTTTTATTACTTTCAATAAGTTTTATCGATGGATGATTCCTTTTGAGGTAATTCAAAGTCCCGTCGTTACTGGCGTTGTCGACAATGACAATATCTACAAGACCTGATTCGTTTGAGTCTTTCAACGCATCAAGAGTCTGACCGATTGTGGTTAGAGATTTATAAGCAACAATAACGACAGTCACTTCCGGAGTCGATTTTTTTTGGAAATCATTTGCCTTACTCATATAGCGCCCATTCTCTTGAAATAGTTTTCTTTTTTGCAACACATTTAAAGCCTGCCTTTTCAATGCATCTTATTGATGGTTTATTATAAGTACGGCAATCGATAAAAGCGCTTCCGTTGTTCTCTACAACTTCGTGGATTGCATTGCGAATTAGAGACGGGGCTAAACCACGACCTCTATAATCAGGATGAGTCCTTAGTCTGAACACAACAACATCATCGTCATTAAGATCTAGAAACCATCTTCGAAAATATTTACCTTTCCGTGTAAAGACAGTAGCTGTGACATGATTTTCACAAAAAGCGATCCAAAGAGTCGAATTTTCTTCAAGTTCTCTTCTATCGTATTCCAACCGATCTGTTATTCCGTCAGCTCTTATCTCTGCTCGTACTTCTTCCGGAAGATTATCATATGAGTCAAATCTTTTAAAAGTACAATCAGTTCTATCATCAGAATTAAAGGGTCCTTCGTGTCTGAAGATAAAATTCTGCTGACAGAACCATTTTCGATAGTAGTGCATAAATCTTCTATTAATTTTTCCTATAAGATTTCCGAAATAATTCATTTTCGAAATACTATTATTCCGGGAGGGTTTTATATTTAAATCAGTCACTAAATAACTCCTTTTTAAGATATATAATTGAATGAATTTTGATTTCTACCTGCCGATTTTTTTCCAAAAACCATTATTGTACGAACTTGTTACTAAATCAAACTTTTTCATCGATATTGGAGCAGGAACTCTTGGCAATCGAAAGATATTTGTCCTACTGTGGACGAGTGGTCCGGTTCCTTCTCCTCCGCAAGCTGATTTGAATCCCGCTTCTGCTGTTATACGACGTAGATTTTCTGATGTCCGCCCATAACAGAATGAAATATTTTCTGGATATATATTTATTTCCTTTTTAATTTCAGAGGCACAACTCAACAGCTCGTTGACAGCTACCTCTTCAGATACATTAGTTAAGTCTGTATGTTCTAAAGTGTGCCCTCCAAACTGGAAACATTTGTAATCTTTTTGCAAAGTTTTAATGTCATCCCAAGTCATTGTTAATCTGGGAGGCAACTTGTCCGGGGTTAATTGATTTTTCAAATCCTCCAGAAGTTCATGGCGTTTTTCTGGGTTGGCAATAATCAAATCCTTGCATACCGCTTTATACGCCATTTCAAATTGATTTGTTTGGTTTAGATTGTATCGAACTATAGATGCCAATCCCCATTCCAGTATTTTATTAGTACGAAACTTAAAGGCAGAATATACCTGATCTATCCATTGTGTTTCTCCACGATCTATATATTTTGTCGGAAGAAATAAAGTAGCTATAAAATTATACCTTTCCAAAATAGGAGCAGCAACGTCTAAATTATCTAAATAACCATCATCGAATGTTATGGCGACTGTTCCTGAAGGGGGATTTTTCTGTTGTTTTACTATAGATAGCAATTCATCCAGGGGAATCACATTCCTGTTTTTAGCAAGGAAATCCATCTGTTCAGCAAAAATATCAGCAGCTATATGATTTTGGGGGTCTATCCACTTTGATTTAGTATTATCTGCTACACTGTGATACATGAGTATTATTGCCCCTTCATATTTCTGAAGACGCGATGTGAGCTTCATCAAACCCGTTTTATATCCAAGCATCTGTAGCGGTTTACCGAAATAACCGCGTATTTTTTGTTTATTGAACAAAGTCATATGAATCTCCAATTACAGAATAGCTGACAATACCATCCAAATTTGTGTGAATGCATTAAGTCATTTTGAAACAATAATACCTTATGGCGATATTATAGGTATTTCTGGGATTCCAATTCCGGTTATGATACGCAGGAACACACAAATAAAAATTGTCACAAAAAACAATAATGTTGCGTATAGATCCTGTTTCAGAAGTGACAGTTTTTCACGTAGTAGTCCGAAATTGACTACTAAATATAAAGGAAGATCATTTAAAGCGACAACAATTAATGCTCCTAAGACTCCAAACAGTCTATGGCTTAAGGGAACAAAAACAATCATATAAATAATTTTTATAAAATTCCCAGCAGTCCAATATGATGGTTTTCCAATAGCGAAAAGAACACGATCGATGCTATCTGTAAGTATTCGTGGCCAAATGCCTATTACCAGTAATGGTATCATCCAAGCTGCCTGATCATATCTTTGATCGTAGAGAGCAACTATCAATATATCTGCAAAACAAGCAAATAGAGCAACAGAAACCGATAGAAATAATAAGGCTGTTTTACGTTTTGCATTGATCATCGATCGCAACTTTTCTCGGGGAAGATCCGAAAATTTAGAGAAAACAGGAAATAAAATTTTCTGGCTCAGACTTCCGATCATCTTTTTAGGCAAATCTGCAAATGCAAGTGCTATGGAGTACACACCTAAAAGAGTAAATGTGAAATATTTTCCCAGTAAGAGTTTATCGGCCTGTGTTGCCAGAAACATCATAGCTGTTGACGCAAAAATCCACTTCCCGAATGTCAAAATCTCTTTGACAGCTTCTTTTTCAAGTTTGAATCTATTAGGAATCTGATTTTTGAGATTGTGGCTCCAAATCACCTTTAATACTGCAGATATATGCCCTCCAATTATCAGAGACCAAAGATTTCTGTATAAATATGCAAGGATTATTGTAATTGCAATATTGATAAGTTGAAAAACTAATTGCATTAATACAAGCTTGCCCTGGCGTAATTCTTTACCTAATAAAATGAGTGATGTTGAATTAAATCCCCTAATAATAAAACTAAGAGCTATAGTCGGAAGGATTAAAGTGAGACGAGGTTCTCCATAAAATTGTGCTGCTGGGTAAGCAATTAATAATGAAAATGGCCATAACAGAAATCCTCTGATTACAGAAAGAGTCCATGCGGTATTTATAAAAGCAGGATCATTGGATCTTGAACTTCGAATTATACTGGGACTAAGACCAATGTCACTGAATAGCAGAATGCCCGTATCTAGAGTCCTGGCTAGAGCAATAATCCCAAAAAACTCTGGTACTAGAAGCCTTGTTAAAATCAGATTACTCAGTAAGCGTATAATCTTTGATACACCGTTTCCAGAAATAACATAGACAGAAGCTTTCAAAACTTTGCTCTTAAAATCCTCATGCTCGGAAAGTTTCTCATTTATCTCTATGCTTTTTCCCATGTGTTGTATATTCCTGCTTTGAAATTTATTTTGCTATAGTACCAAGCTGATAGAATCTTACTTCAAATGTCCAGAAAATTCCATAGATTGACTTTTTTCTCATATATTAATTGTTAAGACAGTTTCTAAACATTCCAGATTATTGCTAACCTTCTGAATATCTCTTAAAAATCGAAGTGAGCTTGTCAATTTCGATTGTTATATTGAACTTATCTTTTACTTTTTGTAATCCATTTACAGCAAAACGGTTTCTCTGTTCAGTATCATTAAGTAAGATTTCCATTCTTTCAGCAAGGCATTTTGAATCAGCAGGTGTGGTAAGAAATCCGCATTCATCGTGCTGCACAAGTTCTGGTATTCCAGTAATGTTTGGTGCAATGACAGGCACCCCATTACTCATTGCTTCCATGAGAACCACAGGAATGCCTTCTACGAAGCTTGTCATTACAAATATATCAGCCTTATCAAATTGATCCTTCAATTCCGTCTGTGATTGATATCCGTAAAAAATAATACGCTTATCTAATCCTTTTTCTTTCACAATTTGCTGTAGCTGTGATTTTGCCGGACCATCACCGACTATATGGAGGTGAGTTCCATTATTTTGCTTATTTAGTATTGAAAACGCATCGATTAGTACTGGTAAGCCCTTCACATAATCTAACCGACCTACAAATAATATATTTTGTCCAACCCCTGTGTGAACGCGAGATTGTGCATGATCTGAATTTACACCGCAATGGACAACATGTATTTTATCCCAGAACTTATGGTCTGACCAAAGCATAGCTTGACTTCGTCCATGTTGGCTTATGCAGATTGTGAAAAGAGATCTTTCAATTTTTTCCTTAAGACGCCAGCGGCTGGGTTCGGCAAAAATTCCAAATCCATGTAAAGTCATGCTATATGTCAAACCACCAATTTGGGATGCAAGCATAGCTACGTATCCGCATGCGTCCGGTGCATGGTTATGTATATGGGTCAGTCCTCTTTGCTTCATATGAGCAGCCACAAGCCCGGCTTCAGCAAAGTAAAAGATTTGGTATAATAGAGATTTTAATCCGGGGGACCGTATACTCAAAGCCAGCCATACCCCCTGACAATAACGGATGGGATTTTGAAAAAAAAGTCTAAAATGATCAGATAATAATCGAAAGGGAGAACATGGGATCAGGTAATGTGTTCCAGCTCTTTCTTTGGCCTGCTCGTCTGTTCCTTGCTCTCTCGTAGAAGGACGACGAACGGAAATAGTTTCTACTTGAAAATCTGCATTTCGAAGTCCAGCTACTTCACGTTGTATAAATGTATCCGTTGCCCGGGGGTATTCTCCGGAAAGATAAGCCAATCGCTTTAACATCAAAATTTCTCTCCATAAGATCTTTCAATTCCCTCTCTCCAGGTATAGCGTGCTTTCCATCCCAGGACAGAATTAATTTTTCTATTTGAGTACAGCAAGGGTTTGCATCTGGCATGAATACGAGATGGAACAAATAAACCAGGTATCTTGGCAGTTCCTTTAAAGAAGATATGATTAACCAACCAAGCTGTTCTGGCCAGAATTTTCATGATGGTCCATGGGATTAATACAATATGCGGTTTTATTTCAGATTTGTTTTTTAAAGCATGTATATATTTCAGTTGTGTAGGTGATTTCCCATCAACAACATTTAATACGGAAATATTTTCCTGTCCATCATATTGGGCTGATGCAACAATTGCAGAAGCGCAATTCTCCACATACGTTAGTGGCAAACAGGCAAATAATCCAGTAGCAATCCACCATTTGGAATTGATCTTCATTCCCAGCCGGGCAGTCCATAAGTTTTCCTTTCCAAAAATAACGCCAGGTCTTAAAATCATGCATCGCCAATCATTTTCTTTTGCATGATTCATTACAAGTTTTTCCTGCTCCATCTTTGTCTGACAGTATTCATCCCGGTCAAAAGGGTTTGTTGCCAGTAATGATGATTCAGTAATTTTGCCCCATTCACACCTTTTTAGATACTCATAAACGGAAAAGGTACTTGTAAGAACTATTCTTTTAATTCCAGATTTTGACATTGCTATCAACAGATTCTCTGTAGCAATGACAGTGCCACCAAATTGCTCATAAAGATCTCCTGCTTTTGATGCCGCAAGATGAATCACTCCATCTACACCCTCAATGATCTGACTTAGACCTCCTGAAGCTCGTAGATCTCCATATACTATTTCTATTTGTGGATTTTCATGCCATGTTTCTGGCAAACTTTTTGTTGCTGGTCGTACCAATGCTCGAATATTGTGACCACAACGAACTGCTTCAGCTACTACATACTTACCAAGAAAACCACTTGCACCAGTTACTAATAATTTCATTTAGATTTCTCCTGAGCCAATAGAGCGTCAATCAGACTGCTGGTTTCATCCATTTGCTGGAAGCTGACCGGAGGGTGATCTCCAGTAAAAAAAGAGTTATATGTTTGCTCCAAGAAACGGGCTAATCCTTCATAGGCACCCCGATTTTGAATCTTTTTCCATAAGCTACCATAACCGGCTCGCCGTATTGTACGAGCTGCTGAGAGGGAGTTCATTAAAGGTGTTAAATGTTGTCCAACTGATCGTTGCCTGGATACCTGGCAAATCGGATGAAATAGTTCAGACCTACCCTTTCCCTCTGTTCCCCGGATCTTAATCGAGAAACAATCCGGTGACTGATGACAGGAGAACCGAATTCTGGCATGAACATCGTCAAATAGGATTACCGCATCGAGATCGTCATATTTAAACAAAGGATTTCCGCTGTGGTTATTCCATGCTGCATAAACGATGTTTTTACTTTCTGAACTTGATTCGGGAATGAAATTCAATGTCAGGTAAACCATATGGGTAATAAACTCATGAAGGATACCAGCAGGAAGGCGATGACTTGGATGGGGCAGGTTCATATCCGCATAGCGTCCGCTTTCAGCTATATTCAAAACCATTCTAACTTCAACTTCCTTAACTGTTCCAATTTGGCCTTTTTTTACTGCATGTTCTAACTGAAGAATAGGTTCGTTGAAACGATAGTTATGATTTTCAATGAGCCTTAACTTTTTTGATACGGCATAATCATAAAGATTTCTGAATTTTTCATTGGAAATCGCAATTGGCTTTTCAACGATCACATGGCAGCCAGAATCCAGACAATCTCTAACAATCTGATCATGTGTTGCTGGAGGAGTCAGTACATGTACGACGTCTATTTCACAATCTCTGAGCATTTTCGAATAGTCCGTATAATAATGAGGAATATCGAAACGTTTGGCGGTAAATTTTGATAAAGCTGGTGAAAGGTCGCATATGGCAACGATATTTACTTTTTGTAATTTATTCAAAGAGAGTAGGTGTTGTTCTGATATTTTACCACCTCCGATTATGGCTGTTGAAATCAGATCATTTTTGAACGGAGCTATTTGGAAATTCCCTATGTTGTTCATATTTTTCCTTATGCTTATTAATCTGGTAAAGTAACAAAAGATGAGATACCAACTTTCTGAAATTGATATTCAAGCTTCTCGTTTACACTTTTGTTTATCATTGCTCGCATTTTTCGATCAATAATTAGTTCTTTATAAAGTTGCTCAGCAAATCGTTTTGTCCTCTCTACATCAGGTTGGACAGCGTAAACATGACTTGCTAGTAATCTTGAAAGCATTTCGATGTATTTCTGTGATATCAATGCTTTTAATCGGAATGTTTTAGCACATTCAAAGTCAATTCTGAATAAAGAGGAATCGGATTTTATTAGAAAATTATTGAGCTGATGATCAATATCGACTATTTTCTGATTTATAATATCTGCAGTCAAATTTATCAAGTTCTTCTCAAATTCAAATACTTCTGATTCTTGACCTTTTGATATCAGCATTTTCAAATATGAAAGACCTTGTTCTGTAACTCCCAAGTCCTCTATAACCATTGCCTCCCATTTTTCATTATTACTGAGAGTTAATGTTTTATATCCTATGGGTAGAGGTACTTTTATTCCTCGTTTGTAGGCATAAGAGTGTTTTTGCCATTCCTGCCGTCCATTACTGAAGCGTAAGATTGTCTTAAGCTTTTCTTTAAAATTCCGGATCTGCCAGAGTTTTACTATAACTGTGTTTCCATTCGCCGGAGATATGCGCAGTAACCCACCTCTATTTTTTCCCCGTGTATGAATAACCTGGCAGGTTCCGGATTCCTGTGAACCTTCCAAATGGGAAATCACTAAAGATTTGATCGTATCATTAAATGTGGTCATTATTATTCCGATGCAGGTGCCGTTTGTTTGATTGAGGCTGTTGACCAGGATTTCTCACTTTTCAAATTAAGTAGGTTTGTTGCATTCTTCTTACCCTTAATAATGCATGCCCATTGGTATTCTCTTAAGAACTTTCTGAATTCAGGATCATTTAAACGTTCAACCTTAAAAATCATGCTTTTTATATAACCAATCCACATTGCAAATCCACCTATTAAAACAGGTGGACGAGTCATTCTGTATAGTGCAGAGACAGTCATATATGTAAAACTTGTTCCCATAAAATACTGACCGTAGCCATGTCTCATTCGTCCAGTCAACATATTATTTTGACTGGAACCCATTGGCCGAAGGTGTATGAATCTCAAATCAGGTTCATCCCAACTGCAAGCTATCCATCCCAGCATTCTACATTTATGCCCATCTATCGCATCCCACATGACTTGTTTAACAAATCCACCTATTTGATTAAAACATTTCCGTCGAAACATTTTGGTCATGCCAACAGAATTCTCATCTCCGCATTTTTCACTAATCATTTTATTCTTATCATTAATATAATATGGTTTTCCACTGCAGGTTCCTATCCTGGGATTTTCATGAAAACGCTGCATTAGGATTTCAAAGTATTTTGGAGGAAGATCTAGATCAAGATCCAACTTGCATATAAAATCAAAATCATCAATTTCAATATTATCATATCCCGAATAGAATGCTTCTATTACTCCAGGTCCCACACTGCGATGTCCCCGATTCTCTCTCTTCACAATTTTTATGAATTTATGTTTATCAGCATAGGAATTGAGAATGTCTGGAGTACTGTCTGTAGATCCATCATCTACGATTATCCATAATACAGGTTTTATCGATTGGGCAACCACACTATCGAGTGTCCGGCGCATATATTTAGCCTCATTACGGCAAGGTGAAATTAGTAAATATTTATTAGGCATCATTTTCTTTTAATTCCTTTTTCAAGAGATACATTTGGCATTCCAGCTACCAGAATAATTTTTTGTTCTCCAAACTTTCCGATATTAATCGTTGTAATAAACTCTATCATTTTTTGGAGTTTTTAACATATTAAAAAAAATTTTGAAAATAGCAAGATCTTGAATCAAATATCGTTTAATAAGGCGTCCGGGATCCTGAAACAAACGATACAACCATTCAAAGCCAATATTGGAGATCCATTTAGGTGCTCTTTTTATTTTACCGGCAACAAAATCCAAGCTTGCTCCAACTCCTATCATAATATGTAAAACCCCTAATTTCTTCCATTTATGCATCAATAGTTCCTGTTTTGGAGCTCCAAGAGCCATTAGTACTATATCAGGATTAGAACTAAGCATTTTCTCTAATGTTTCTTTTTCTAAAATTTCACTTTTTTCAAAATTCATTGGAGGAGAATCAACTCCTACAATTTTCAATTTTGGTATTTCATTTTTCAGGATTTTAGCAGCAGTTATGGCTACACCTGGTGCTGAACCTAGAAAGTATACTTTCAACCCTTCTTTGGCTGCACGTATTAATAACGGTCGAACAAGATCAGATCCAGAAATTTTCTCTGGAAGAGGTTTGTTTATAAACTTACTCATCCATATTAGCGGTTTTCCATCTGCCAGTGAAAGTGAAGCCTCTTTATAAGCTGATTGTAGCTGCTTATTCTTTTCAGAAATAACTATATGGTCGACATTTGGAGTGACGATATATCCTCCCTTTTTATCTTTTGCTAAATCAACAATCTTATTTAGGGCAATTTCCATTGTCAAATAATCAGCGTGAATTTTTCCGAGTCTAATCTTTTTCAAAGTTTTCTCCAGGATTATATGCTCTGTACAGATTTTTCAATACTAACATCATTATTTTTTATTCTCAGATAGAAACTGAGAATCGCTCCTGAACACATTATATAGATTGGATTTACCATTCCGTTAAATAATAAATCCAGCAAAAAAAATGTTACAAGAAGAGCTAATACTATTCCATCAATTGGAATTGGAGAATCATTTCCCCTGTTATATTTTATAGTCTTTTCTCTATATTTGATCAGGCACCACGGACCTAGTCCGATTGCAAGAAATGTATTGAAACATCCGAATATTCCATATTTTGCAAATAGGATTATCCATAATGCATCGATCATTCGAACAAGTTCTCGTCCTGTCTCGGGATTTACAGGCCAAGCTCGAGCCATGCCACCCCATCCGAATATTGGCCTGTTTAATGCTTTAACTGAAAATAGATCTTCTTGCAATAATCGGACAGAGAGAGATTGAACTCTTTCATCATCAACTACATATGATACAATTGACTCGACCATTTCAGCAGTAATAAAATTAGATATCCTAGTAAATATATAAACAGGTATGAATAGTAATAAAAATTTTATCATACGGGTTGTGTTCTTTTTTTTATAATGGGAAAAAATCCCGATACCTACGATGAGAAAGAACCATCCCGATGCAGTCCTGCAGAAAATTGCTGTAATAATCAATGCTATGGCAATATATGAAATTTTTGTATTTCTCACTTTTTCTAAATATTTACTTTTCCAGAACCAATAAACTAAAACAGCTGAAGAGGCCATGAATAATGCAACCATAATGCCGTGATTCATGAACACTATAGGGCGATAACCACCATAACGAAAGTGTTGTCTCCATTCATGAGCAAAATATCCATAAATCATTACATTCAGACGCGGACTCATGCGCAATTCCCAAAGAATCAGCGGAGCATAAGCAATCCCACCTATAATGAAACTTTTACTGAATAGATGAAGTGAATCTTTATTAGAAAAATATTTTCGACCTGCCCAGTATATAACACCCCAGTTTAAAAAATTTTCAATTGATCCTGAGAGGCCAAGATAGAGACCTAAATTATTTGATATGGATGAAGCAAATGGGCTTACAAAGCACCATAAAATCATAGGTAAATCATAAGCGTTTAATTTAAAAATATACTTTTTGGACTTGTCTGATAATACACCCCCCAATAAAAGTCCAATTGATATTATCGACGATTTATTAAGTTCCGGTAATCCTGGAAGATCAATTATATATACCGGTAAAAATAATGATCCGCCAAATACTGATAACAAAGCAGCTACTGGGGGAGAATACTTCTGAAAAAAAATAATTGAAACAATTATCCAACATATAAGAACTAATGGGGCAAGGCCAGCCAATATTATCTCCTGCTATTATTAAAAATAATATACCTTCAAGGTGTCAATATAATTAAATACTGAAATTGATATTATTATCTAATTCACAAAAAAAAATGTGAATATTGAAATTATGATAATAGCACCGAAATAACTTTTCTAATAATTTTATTTTCAATCTACAAAGCTTTACGTTTTGGATTTTCCAATTGAACTGATAGAGTTTTATCCACTTCTTTATTTACTCTTTTTAATGTGGCTTCAATAACCATTTTTAGTATAGCATATGGAGTTTTAAGAATTATGAAAAGATCTCTGCAAAGAGACATATTATTGCAATAGGCTATATCCAGTCTAATCATCTGCTTGAATGTAAGTTTATTTTTTCCACTTACTTGCCATAATCCTGATAATCCAGGCACTGTGTCAAATCGGTGAGTATGCCATCTTAAGTATTCATTTGCTTCATATGGGATACATGGTCGTGGACCTACTAGGCTCATTTCTCCTTTAAGAATATTCCAAAGTTGGGGAAGTTCATCAATACAGGATTTTCTTAAGATTTTTCCACCGAGAATAATTCTCGGATCGCGATTGTCTAATTTTTCCATAGGTATATCACCATTTTTGATAAAACTTTGAGAGTGTTTGCCATGAAAACTTTGATTATTGTCATATTTCATCGATCTGAATTTCCAAAATTTGAAAGGTCTTCCCTTATATCCAATTCTTGTTTGTGTAAAAAAAATCGGTCCAGGTGAAATCACTTTGATGTATAGGCAAACAAATAGTAAAATTGGAGATGTAAGCAATAATAAAGATAAAGATCCAATAATATCCAACATTCTTTTCCAAACGGGAATCTTCGTAATAAAAAGTAATTCGATACTTTTATTTTTGACTTTTGAACTGGAAATAATCGTAGGATTACTATTTGATAACCAATTATCCGGGTATGTGTATATTGCGAATGGAATATTCTCTTTTATCAAGTTCAACTCACTCATCAATTTATTTCCAAAGATTATTGCACCATCTTTATCTGTATCTGGAAGCATTATTGCAATTTTATCTTTCTCGTACCATCCAATGCAATCGATTGACCTATTTACTCTGGATATTTTTGATATTACATTCTTCAGGCTTTTTTCGCTTTTGTCTTGTGTGTTTAGAATAATTACAGAAAAATTACTTCCGTTTCTATCAGATCTTGTTCTTTCATATGTTATTAGTGCTTTGAATTCTTCAGATGAAAATACTTCCTTCAAGGATGAATTGAATTTTCGGAATCCTACTTGTTTTTTTGCCATTTTATCCTGATCTCCCAATTTTGTATTGCTTCATGGACAAACCTTTCCCAATACTTTTACCGAATTGCAAAAGGACATTTATATAAAATCGTATGTTGAGGTGTTGCCGGAACATACTACTTCAACCTGTTCTCAGAATTTCGGGGAATATCGAATAGTTTTTATCGAATTCGATAGCCAGTCCCTCTTCCATTGAACGAATTATTGAACCATCAACTTTCAGAGTGATTTTTTCTGAACATCCAAACAGTTCTTTTAATTTATCTATGGTAAGAGTCATTTCCATATGAACTTTGCTTCCTGGCGGAAGGTCAAGTTCATTTGAATTTATTAAGACTCCCTTCGAAGAAATATCTTTTGTTAATATCCCGTCAATAATGTGACTACTATTATCATAATCACTGATACTAACGGGAACATTCAGAGAATATCTTTCCTGTTGTCTTTTTTCTATACCATTCATAATTATCTTCTTTGTTAGTAAATCTTAAATCTGTAGACAGAATCTGTAAATTATCAATAAGTATGATATTTCTTTGTTTCTTTTTAAAGAAAGGATTACTTAGAAGTAATGCTCAGGTATTAGCCTTTAGTACTTCTTAATTACAATCAGTTTAAGTCTTTTTCGGAATTATTCTAATTATAGTATTGGAATAGTAGAGGAAAGAAAAAAGAGCGGACTATTACTATAAATTAGTAGCGGCCCATAGAGCTGCTTGAAGGCGGTTTTGTACGTTAATTTTTTTGAATATATTGTACATGTGTGTTTTAACTGTATTCGTACTAATACAAGTCTTATTGGAAATCTCTTCATTTGAAGATCCCATACTAACTAAAGTAAGAATTTCAATCTCCCTGGGTGTTAACGAGGTCTTTTCTGCAATGGCGTCTTGTTTTTCATCAAAACTATCAAATACATATTTTAGAAGAATATCCCTTGAAATCCATATTTCACCACTTAAGATATATCTTATCCCTTTAAGAAATATCTCAAATTGATCATCTTTATAGAAAAAGCCGCGAATCCTTTTTGCTAATGCTTTTTTTTCAACACCAGCATTTTCCTGCAAATTGAAAAGAGCTATAAGGCATTTTGATAACTTCTCATTTGTCATGATACTTTTTTGAATTTCTTCAAAGCTTTGATTTTCACTATCAATTAAAATTAATATTTTTTCATTATAATCAATTTTTTCCAGACTTATATTAGCAGGGAATGTATTTAGTTCTCTATCGAAGATTGCACATTCTATACCGATCTCTTTATTGATTACATATAAGAGAAATTCATTTTGTAGAGTCAAAGGTCCTATAATAAATACCCTTGAATTAAGGAAGGTCTCATTTTTGCTAGCCATATTTATGTTATGATAAATTATGCAATCCAAGTTTTCAACTACTTTTGCACTGATTGCAACTTAAATTAACATGCTTTACAACATAATGTTTTTAATTATACTATCTTAATATGGAAAACCCTACGAATGACAAAATATTTGAAGAAAGATCGTTACTAGAAATCCTTTTATCATATGTTTCATTATTATTAAAATACAAATATTTTATTATAGGCGGAACAACTGTTGCTGCACTAGCTATTGTTATTTATGCAATAGTATCCATAAAAGTTCCTGCTGATAGGAGCCCCATGCCCAATATTTATGAAGCATATGGAATTGTCCTTTTTCAGGAAGGTGGAGGTAATGCTTCTATGTCTACTATGCTATCTGCTTTTGGTCTTGACTCCTCAAGTGGAAGCGCTTCATCATCGCAATTGGCAATGCAAATATTGCGCAGTCGACCTTTCGTAGATAATGTTGTTAATCACTTTGAAATTATTGAAAAAATGAATATTACTGATAATCAGAAAACCAAATCTCGAAAAGTCATTTTAAATAGTTCTGAGATTAGTTTTAATCAAAGCTCAGGCTCCCTCGTTATAGCATATACCGATGTTAATCCTGTATTTGCTGCTGAAGTTGTAAATTATGAAATAGAATTATTACAGAAGTGGTTTCTTGAAGAAGGAATGTCCAACAGATCTAATGAACTGTCTCTAATGGAAGAAAAACTACAGGAATTGACAACTGATATTTCAATAATAGAGGGAGAAATAGAAACATTTCAGAAGGCTAATGGTGTTTTAAATATTGAAGAAATTGCATCAGCCCAGTCAGCAATGTTAACAGACCTCCGAACCAATTTGAATCAAGTTGAACTTGAAATACGAGCTTACTCGGAATATTCAACAATTGAAGATCCAGCTCTTACTACCTTAAAGAGCCAGAAAAGTAACATTATCACTCAGATTAAACAGATAGAAGCTGGTTATACGAGTAGTGACGGTAGAAAAATGCCATCATTAGATGAATTGCCCCAATTATCTTTGGAGTTTGCACATTTACAGGCTGAATTATCCTTAAAAAATCAATTATATTTTACACTTTCAGAAAGATATGAAGTTACAAAACTTATGGCTGCTGATTCAGCTGCTTTTAGCGTTCTTGAATTTGCAGAAGTCCCTGAAGAGAAAGTCGGTCCTTTAAGAGGAAAAATGTGTATGATGGTTACTTTTGGAACATTCATTGGATTGATTGCATTATCCCTATTAATAGAATTATTAAAAAAGATAATTGCCAATCCAAAAAATAGAAAAATACTTATGGGGGAATCATGAGATATATAAGTTTTTTATTCTTCATCTTTATTAGTAGTTTTCTATCTGCGCAGCAGTTTACTATGCCCGGGTCAGAATCCGAAGGAGATACGACTGTTCAATATTTACCCCAGGCCATTCTTCCTGTACAGGCTGTCCCGGATGTTGCTGATAATCTTCAACTAGCAATATCCAATAGGCAATATCCGGTCACACCGGGAGACGTTTATACTCTTACATTTTTACTGGCTGGTGAAACTGTTTCCAATGTTTTGCTTGTCGAAAGTGATTATACAATAAATATGACAATATTTGGTAAACTAAATGCCACAGGAATGACATTCGCTCAACTAAAACCGGTAATTGAACAGAAAATTGCAGATGCTTATCCGAGAAGTCTACCTGCTTTAACAATGACTTCTGTTGGTGTCTTTCAGGTTCCCATTCTTGGTGAAATCCCTGAATCCCGCTATGTAACAGCTTGGGGATTGTCAAGATTAAGTGAAGTTTTAGAAGGTAATCTTGGTGATTATTCTTCTATTCGTGATATCAAAATTACTTCTGGAGATGGTAACTCAAGACATTATGACCTTCTTATGGCTTTGAACCAGGGAGAATTGGCTCAAAATCCGACAATAAGACCTGATGACAATATTGTTATCAATCGAATCCACCGTGAGATAGAAATCCTTGGAGAAGTATATAAACCTGGAGTTTATCAATTACTTGATTATGATACGATTTTAGATGTGCAACAATTTACCGGAGGATTTACTCCAATGGCTAATGCATCCAGAATCCGGATAGATCGATTTTCAGGAAATAGTCCGGTTACGTTTTTTTTGGATAATGAGCACTATAATGAAGATTTTGAATTTCATAATGGAGACATTGTCACTATTCCTTCAATTATTCGTGTTCAACCAGTTGTCTATGTTGAAGGTGGAATTGTGAATCGTGACGATCTTGTAGCAAATGTGAATGGCGTTACTATTGTTGAAGAATATGATAGAATCGCCTATACAATCAACCAGGGAGAAACCCTATACGACATCCTTGATTCTCTCCGGGATTCTATCGCTCCATTTGCAGACCTTGAAAATGGATACATTCTTCGTGATGGAACTCCAATCTCTGTTGATATGCAACGTCTTATTTACCGATACGATGCAAATGATGATATTACACTAGAATCATTTGACCAGATAATTATCCCTCTAAGCAGGCCAATAGTTTATGTAACAGGTGCTGCTAATTTCCCTGGCCCATTTCCCTACAATCCCAATGCAGATTATCTGTATTATGTAAATCAGGCAGGAGGATTTGACAATCTGAGAAATAATAATAGTAAAGTAATTATTACTGATGTCAATGGTGCTAGAAAGAGTGAATTGGAACCGATACATCCAGGGGATACTGTGAATGTTTTATCAAATGACTTTCTCTACAATTTCAACCAATACTTTCCTGCTATTGCTACCGGTCTTGGTTTGATTTTGACTATGATTACTATATCTAATGCTTTAAACCAGACTGCTACTGAATAAGATTCTTTATTCTCATCAATAGAGAGTAAAGAATTACTACCAATCCCAATAACTCGAGTCCATGTATATAAATTATAGTCATTTTGAGTAAACTTATTGACCCAACACGAATCACAACAAACATCAATAGTAAAAATACACCTGATAGCTCTAATACTGATTTTCGTAATATTGAGCGGATTCGGAACAATATGATTATTCCGACAGTACACAAAAATAGTGATACCCCAAGTATAGTGATAATTTCAATGCTGTTTCTAAAATCCAATAAACCGAGTCTTTTTGCAAAGAAATGCCCAGTCATGGCAACCAGTATTTGAATATCAAGTTGCTTGTTAATCCCAAGAGTCATGAGTAGAACTGTAATCGAATACCAAAGCAAATTATCAGGTTTCAGTGGTTTTATCTTTTTCAAGTAGTAGATAGATAGGGTCGTTGTAATTATGTAAAAGAAAGTGATAACCCAAGACCAGAATGTACTGTCTCCACTTTGTGATAGCCAACGAGTTAAGAAAGGTATAATTCTATCCATATTTTTATGTATGATATGAAACGATCTGAATACTGTCAATCAGCTGGGGAATAATCACACTTCCCATCTCAAAAACCACCCGGTTTCAGGAATAGCCTCCTGATCAAGACTTGAGTGTATCTCCGACTCTTCGCCATCGCTATTAACCGCTGTAACCCCGAAATCCCAACTACCATCACCCAACAGGGAATGATCAATCACAAACTCAGCAGAATCAGCAGAAACTGTATCTAAAAGTACCCAGTTCGATGTCACATTATCGTTATCATATAAACTGGAATACACATGAACTCTGTAATATAAATTGTAGTGGTCTATTGATGCCGGCGTATCGTAATCCCAGGCAAGTGTGAGCGTCGAAGACGATCTGGAAATCTCCTGAACTGATGGTTCAATATTGGCAACCCTTGATAGTGTAGGCATTTTGCATGCGGGCATAAAAACCACATTTATCAATATAACCAGTAATGATATCGAATTTCTAACCTTCTCAATTTTCATATAACCCTCCCGTGAGTTTCTCTTCTATGAAATTTAATCTGGTACTTTATTACTAATATTAAGTAGTACTATATTATTAAAGCATTATATATATTTGTTAATGAAAGCCAACATAACGCATTTAATATGAAAAAATATAGTACTTTATTATCAAAAAACTAATTTTTTTGTGATTTTTTTTATTTTTTTATTTTTTTCGAGTATTATGGATTTTTATGAAAGTATGAGATAAATTGTTGTCTTACACTTTGATCTGATCATTTCCTGTGACTTTGAATGTATGACAGCCAATAGCTGATTCCTTTAGATTCCACCATTTTATAAACTTTCTGAAATCCTTTTCCGTAAACAGGACTTTTGTCTTCCATGAGTTCATGGATCCTATAAGCGGCTTCCGGAGATTTCATAGTCCTTAATATAAGATATGCTGCATAATTACAGCTGCCTTCTTCCAGCCTGGGACTGAGATCGGTAATGTTTTTACTGTAAAACCAGATATGCATCAATTCGTGAGCTGCCGCTGTGATAAATGATGATTCGGGAAGTCCTTTCAACAGATAAATCTGCAGTTTAAAACTTTTAATTTTTCCATTAACGGTCTGTCTTTCAAACCTGGCGAATCCCTGTTTTTCAGCTGATCCTGCAAGGGCTTTTAATCTGCTTCTGTCGAGCATGAAAAACTCCGGTTGGAAGGGATGAATATCAATGCCAATTGCCGCCAGCTGATCGTGAACTTTCTGTAATATTTCGTTCCCTTTTACAGTATCTTCAATAGCAGATTTATGACATAACATGCAGATTCTTCTTCCATCACTATATGTTGTTCCGCCTTTGGTGAGTTCTCTTGAAATAAGCCGTCCGCAGTAATTGCATGAGGGAACTTTATTCATATGTTCAGCATGATACTGATTGCCCCAATAATCTTTGAAATATCGAGAAGTTATTGGCCGATGGCAGTGGCTGCATAAGTTCATCGGCATTACCAGTCGATCTCATCACCGGTAAATTGTTTGATGTTATCCTGTTCCGTGTAATTGAAAAAATCCAGTCCGGTCAAAGTTTCAATTCTTTCCAATTCAGTCAGATAAGCGGTGTAACTTTTGTCCAGTACGATGGGGTGCAGATCAAATTCTCCTGAATGAAGTAGTGTGGACATCACTAAAAATAATAAAATTGCTGGTAATAAGAAATCTGGTGTTGTGTCGTGAATATTCATAATTTAATTATACTTGAAGCGTCAGAATAATTCCCTATGTATATCTTTAAACTGTTTAGAGAAACATCTCTTCGTCGCTTTCAGAGACATTTCTAGTTGATACAGCCGTCGCTTTGTGCGACAAAAATAAAGAGAGGAGCATCGATGCGTTTCATCTGAAGCTTTTCGTCTAATCACCTATGTCAGCTATAGACTTGATGCTGTCTATTATAAAGATGTACTAACAGATGAAGAATACCGTATAAAATACGTAGACAAGAAGAAGAGGAGATAAACTATGCTAAGCTTCGTTAATAAAATGAAAACTAAAGAAATTACACCTATAGTAGAGTTCCTGACTTTTTGTGAGATAAGTAGTGCAGAGGACCTGGAGAAAGTATCTACCTTAGCAGAAGCCTTATCTCGTAAAGTGGAAGAAGGGGAAGAGAGTATAATCCCTGCTGTAGATTACATGCTCCACAAGATAGAATTATTTGAGAATGCAGAGCTGATTCGTCTCGGAGTAGAGCAACCGGATGACGTAGCTATAGTGCAGCATTTGATCGAAATGCAGGGGCTTTCAATTACCGCTTTAGCAAAAGAAATTGGTATGCAGAGAAGTGTTCTTTCGGAGATTCTAGGTAGGAAGAATAATAGACGGTTCACACGAGATCAGCTTGACTCTCTGGCAGATTACTTCAATGTGAATATCTCTGTTTTCTTTCAGTAGTGTTATAATCATTCAGCAACTAATCAGTCAGATCCGATAGATTTCCTGTCATATAAATTCAATAATTCCATTTTTTAGGACATATGTCCTATTTGTAGTATCGATGATACCTGATAATGCAACCATAGTCTGGTCAGATGATTACATCTTGCTCGACAATGAGTCGTACCGCAGGTGCCTGCACCGAGGAACGATCTCTAATGCAACCGAAGGAGAATTTATGTTTAAAATATCAGCTTCCATTATCGGGATCATTATTGCTTTTATGCTCTCAATCAACGGTGTTCTAGCCGGTAAGATTGGAAACCTGCTGACACTACCTGTGATTCATCTTGCCGGGTTGGGAACTGTCAGTCTTCTTCTTCTTTTTCTCAAAGAGAAGAAGTTAAAAGGAAAAGTTCCTCTGCTTCTGAATACGGGAGGTCTGATCGGAGTTCTCCTGGTATTAACAAATAATCTGTGTTTCGAAACGCTCGGTGCATCTCTCACTTTATCTCTGGGAATCCTTGGTCAGACTCTTGGTTCTGTTCTGGCAGATTCAACAGGATTTCTCGGTTTGCAGAAGTATCGATTTGATATGAGAAAACTGAGTGGATTTTTTTTGCTGCTTCTTGGGATAATAGTTATGACTGAATCGTGGCAGGGAGATATGTTGAATATCATTTTAGCATTTATTGCCGGTGTTCTGGTTATTCTTTCAATGATTATCAACAGTCGTCTCGCATTGAAAATTGGTGTTTTCCATGGTGTTCAGAGAAATTACCTGGTTGGTCTCTTTGCATCAATTGTTGTTTTGTCTATTTTGAGAGTTCCTCTGTCTGAATCTATCAATACAATTTTCACGGTAAATCCGCTTTTTCTGCTTGGGGGTGGATTTCTGGGAGTTCTTGTAGTGGCAGGTGTCAATACAATCATTCCCAGAATCCCAGTTGTCTATACGACGTTACTTTTATTCGGAGGACAGGCTGTTGCCGGTATCCTTATCGATTATTTTATTGATTCAGTATTTTCCATCAGAAAATTAATTGGTGTGATCATTATTCTATCCGGTCTATTTCTGAATATGCTCATCGATAAATCAGCTTACCTAAAGTCTGCTTATGTTGGAAGCTCCCGATAGACTGATATTGTTCAGTACGGGGTTTCCTGTGTAATAGAGAGTCGATGCTCCCGATATAGAACCATTAAGGCTTCCATTACTGTCTATATAACCTGTGCTGGCTCCACTGATGGACACATTGGCATTGTTTGCATAGACATTTCTCAGATCGGCTTTACTGGCACCGGAACAGCTCAGTGTTATATCGCCATTGGCATTGATGGAACTGATATCCAGATCGCTGGCACCGCTCACTTCACAGTTTATATCTTCAGATGTTATGAAATTGATGTCCGCTTCGCTTGCTCCGCTGACGACAACTGTGAAATCTCCGGTATTTTCAAATCCCGAGATAGAACCGGAAGAAGCTCCGCTGATAGTCAGATATTTTAACTCCGGCATGACCACTGTCGCTTCGAATTCGATATTGCTATAGGAATATCCCGCCTGGAGGCTGATATTCAGTATATTTCCATTGATGTATGTATCGAGGTAGGGCACGATATTATCATCACATTTGACTGATATGGAAAATTCATCGCCTTTCATTACTGTCAGATCACAGGTATAACCTGCGCTAACTGATGTAAAATCATCCAATACATAGCGTGTCTCTACGGAATTTCCAGATCCGCGAATAGAAAACAGGGCACAGCCCGATAAAAGGAATGATGCAAGTACTGCAATAAGTGGTAATATAATTTTTTTCATAAATGTTCACCTTCAATTTTGGATACTGTTTTAAACCCTATGAAAGTGAAATTATGTTACTTTTTTTCAATAATTCTTCGAGAACATTGTAATCGGGCAGATGGATTGCCTGAATTCCCAGTTCAGTTGCTGCCTGCGTATTCTTTTCAGAATCATCTATAAAGAGAGTTTCTTCCGGTTGAAGATGATATTTCTCTATCAATTTTTTATAAATCGGGGGGTCCGGTTTAATCAGTTTGACATGAGCTGAGACGACTCCTCCATCAAAATGATGGAAGAAGCCCAGTTTATCATATGAATACTCAAAGAGATCCTCATGATAATTAGTCAGATAATAGAGCTTATAACCTTTCTTTTTTAATTCGCCGAGAATTCGTACATTTTCAGCTATGGGTTCCAGTATTTTCTCAAAATCTGTGTTTTCCATAAGAAGCTTTTTATCTGATTCATTGCGATCGCATATAGCTTTAAGAGCTTCATCGCGACTGATTGTGCCCCGATCGAGTTCTACCCATTCTTTACTGAGAAAAATCTCTTTGTAAACCAAATTAACATCATCACTGCTCAATCCTTTACTTTTGAGATATAACTCCGGCTGGAATGAGACTAAAACGTTGCCGAGGTCAAATATAATATTTTTAATCATACCATTTTAAATAAGATACTATTTTCCATATGAACATGAATAAATGTGTCTTTTTCCAGTGCATCGAGTAAGCGGATCACTTTTGTATAGTTCTCGGATTTATCAAAGGGAACAGTAAAATTATCAGTCAGATTATTGATCTTTTTGAATAGAATACCTGCGTCATCATGTTCGTTTTCCGTGGCGACCATGTATTTTACAATCGTTTTCCGCAATTCGTTGTCTCTGCTGTTTTCATATTCTCTGAGCAGGGGAAAGAGTTCTTTTTCCTCTTTATCCTGATGGGTTTCCATCTCTTCTTTCAACTGTACAAACATTTTTTCAAGAGACTTTGTCTGTGCATCATTTTCCGGTAAGTCATGGATAATCTTGTCTATATCACTCATTGTTTTTTTTAAAAATTTATGGTGTTTCCCTTCGATGAAATCGAGAATTTTCCCGATCGGCTCATTTTCCCAGTAAATTACGCTATCATTCATGAGTTTGAATTCATCAACGGATAAATCGAGTTCACCAATGACATCGTATTCAGACAGATGCTGTTTCTGCAGAATTTCCATCAGGGGAACATTTCCTTTAAAAGCATAATCAATCTGATATTTATTTAATACATCAACAGTATATGGAAATCTGGCAACCAGTTGCCCTACGGTTTGTGTTTTATCAATGTTGTTCATTTATTCTCCTCAGTTCGGTTCCCGTTTTTATCACTTCTGTGAAAAAATCCTCTAATATTTTCTCGTCCATATCCTTATGGGTTAATAAAAGTCTCAAACACAGATCCTCTTTTATATATCCATAGGCAACGAGAGTCTTTCCTCTATTGAAAAGCTCTGTCCTCAAAGTCTGATTAAATTGATTAATATCCTGTTCAACTTTGTACCGGAAACAGAGATTGAATGAAGCTCTGGGAACGACCATTTCTAACTCTTCTGAGTTAATAATAAACCGTTCTCCCCATTCTGCCAATCGGAGATATTTTTCTATCCGCTCGGCAAAGCCCGATTGCTGGTAGTATTTCCAGTCGAGAAACCATTTGAGGCTGTCGACTCTTCTTCCGCATTGAAGAGAGTGAGAGCCGAGGTTGTAATCTCCGCCTTTATCCTCTTTTCTGTGAAGATAACTTTTATCTCCGACATTACATGCAAAATCCATTATGCCCGGCCGGTTATTGAACAGCAGGACATTGCATATTAAAGAGGTTCCGGGCATTTTATGAAAATCCAGTGTAAATGAGTCTACGTCTTCAATTCCCGAGAGGTATTTTTTCCTGAGAGAATCGCTGAAGATAGCAGATCCGCCCCAGGCTCCGTCTGCGTGAAGCCAGAATTTATATTTATTCCGTAGTTTCAATATTCTGCCAAGAGGGTCATATGAACCCCTGACAGTTGTTCCCATCGTGGCCGTAACAAAGAAGGGATTGCCACCTTTTTCGATGACCTCTTTGATTTTTGCTTCGAGGATTATAACATCCATTTCTCCATTGTAATCGACGGGGATTTTTATCAGTTGGTCCAGTCCTATTCCGAGTATATTGACTGTTTTATCGAGAGAGTAATGTGCATTTTCGCTGACGAAGGCGAATAATTTCCGGTGTCCGAATAATCCCGTTGATTTCATATGTTCGGAGACGAGATTCCTGGCGGACATCATGGCAACCATATTGGCATTGCTCGAACCGGTTGTCATCTGTCCTTCACCATTTTTAAATCCAGCCAGCTTCAGCATCTCATCAATCATATATTTTTCCATAAGCACTGAAACGGGAGCTGCTTCATAACTGCCCGCAGAGGTCTGGGATACGACGGAGGCGATCTCTCCGACAATAGACGGGATATTGGCTCCCGACCACATCCTGTTATTGAATCCGTAGTGATGGGTTTTTACGCAGTATTGAAAATAGAGGTCTACCCAATGCTGAAGTGCTTCGGGATCTTCGGCGGCATCGACTCTATTGAGATCCAGTTTTTCCTTCAATTCTTCAGGTTTCAGAGATTGGGTAAAAGTTCCTGTTTTATCTGAGTTCAGATATTTTGTTACAGACTGGAAAAGTCCTTCTAGAATTTTGTCCATAAATTAATTATATCCTGAAACAAGTATAAAATGTTATTATCTAATTATTAAAAAGATTTTTAAAAAGGAGTTCAAAAAATGAATGTAAAAATGTCAGATTTTTTGCTGCAGCAGAAGAACAATCTGAAACAACTGGTCAGTGATTTATCTGTTGACTTTTCTTATGTCTCCATTCTGGGAATAGACACGACTGGTACGACTTACCAGGTGAAGAAAACCGGCGCCGCCATCAGTGAATCCCGGTGGGTTGATAGAGGTTTTGTTGCCAGAGTGTACAATGGCAAAGGTTATTCGGAATACTCTTTCAATGAGATCGATGACCTGGTTACTATAAAAGATGCCATTCGCCGAACAGTTAAAGATGATGTTTCTTTTTTACAGGGCGAAGAAATCAATTTCCTCGAATACCCCATTATCGATGAAGTTCCACTTACCGATTCCTATTCGGGGGTAGTGGAGATACATCCCGATAATGTTTCTCCCGAGGATGTGGTCAATACAATGACCAATGTTATGGAAAAGGGATTGGCTATGTCCGATTCTCTTATAGATATGAGGGTTATGTATGACTATGCCTGCATTTCCAAACTGTTTATATCTTCCAGCAAAGAGCTTGAGCAGGCTTATGTCTGGTCCAATGCTTATATCATTCCTATAGGACGAAGTGAAATAGGTGTTAAGTATTTTCTGAATACATATTCGGGACTGAAAGGCGGAGAGATTTTACAGGAAATCGAAAGCGGACTGGAAAAGGCAGTTGAAGGTACTGTGGAACTCCTGACTTCAGAGCCGGTCGTGCCCGGAGAATATGAAATCATCTGCGATCCGGCTATGGCAGGTCTTATTGCTCATGAGGCTTTCGGTCACGGTGTCGAGATGGATATGTTCGTTAAAGAACGGGCCAAAGCTGTGGAATATCTCAATAAAGCTGTAGCTTCTGAGAAAGTTCAGATGTTTGATGGTGCCAAATCGGCTCATGAAGTTTCATCTTATCTCTTCGATGATGAAGGGACTATGGGTACAGATACACAAATCATTAAAAACGGTATTCTGAAATCCGGTCTCTCCGATCTTTTATCGGCTATGAAACTGGGAACTACTCCGACAGGAAACGGGAAAAGACAGTCATTCGAGCGAAAGACTTATGCGAGAATGACCAACACATTCTTCGGTCCCGGCACCGATACTCTTGAGGACATGATCAGCTCTACGAAAAAAGGATATATGCTCGAAAGTTTCTTCAGCGGCATGGAGGATCCCAAGAATTGGGGAATCCAATGCGTTTCCGCGAAAGGACGTGAAATTATAGATGGAAAATTTACGGGGAAAATAGTCTCCCCTGTATATCTGACCGGTTATGTTCCCGATCTGCTCAAAGATATCTCCATGGTTTCCGGCGAAGTTAAACTCAAAGGTTCCGGTGCCTGCGGTAAGGGATACAAAGAGCTGGTGAAAACTTCTACAGGCGGACCTTATTTAAAAACTAAAGGGAGACTTGCATAATGATTGATACAATACAGAATTTATTATCACAGATAGAAATTGACCATTGGAAAATAATCGAAAGAACAACAGATTCAAAGGAACTCTTTTTCATTAAAAAAGCGATCGATATGAACCGGTCGAAAAAGGTTCGTTTCTATACAGTTACACTCTTCAAAGATTTTGAAAAAGAGGGGACAAAATATAAAGGTTCTGCCACAGTTAAGGTCTCATCTTCCATGAATGAAGATCAAATCCGTGGTGTTCTAACCAAGGGAGCTCTTTCGGCTTCATTTGTGAAAAATCCCTATTATCCCATGGTGGAAAAATCAGAGAAAAAACAGGCTGAATTCTCAAGTCAATTTAGCGCTGATGATCTGATGCCTTTTATGTCCGGTTTCAAAGACAGTCTCTATAACAATGATTCTGATCCCAAGGGCGGAGTGAACTCTGCGGAGATTTTCATCAACAAATCAGATATCAGACTGGTCACTTCAACGGGAATTGATGTCAGTTTTAAGCAGTACAGAGGTGAAATCGAGTTGGTTACCGAGTGGAACGAAAACGATGCTTCAGTAGAACTGTACAATATGATTTATTTTTCCGACTACTGTCCTCAGTTGATTGAAGAGGAAGCAAAGATTCAGATAGACAACGGTCGTGATCGCGCTCTGGCAATTCAGGCGGGGGAACTGACAGGCATCAATATCATATTAAGTACTGATGCGGTCAAAGACATGATGAACTTCTATGTCGAACACAGTAACGCCCGAGCTGTATATGAAGAGATTTCCATGGCAAAAATTAATGAAGTTTTTCAAGGTGACAATGTGAAAGGAGATCTGCTCTCCATCAAATTGAATCCTTTTATGGTCAATTCCCCTGATTCGGCGCCTTATGATGACGACGGTTTTCCCCTTTCTGAAGAAGTAATCTTTGATAAGGGCGTTCTGAAAAAGTTCCATGGATCAATGCAGTACACATCGTACCTCGATCTGGAACCGACAGGAACTATTGTGAATGTGGAAGTGGAAGGTGGAAGCAAGTCCTACGAGGATTTTAAAAAAGAACCCTATGTTGAGATTCTGGCTTTCTCCGATTTTCAGATGAGCAACATGACCGGTGATTTCGGTGGAGAAGTGCGCCTGGCAAAATATTTTGATGGAGAAAAAGTGACTCCTCTTACGGGGGCTTCCCTATCGGCAAATCTCTTGAAGGTTCACGATGAAATGTATCTCTCTAAAGAGGTGACTCAGCGGGATAATTATATTGGGCCGAAGGCTTTAATGTACCCAAAGGGCCATCTAGCGGGGGCATAGGTGAAGCCTGTTATTCCAGGCTGAACAATACTGCGAGACTTCGAGCAGTAATCAATTGGCTTAGCTATTTTGATTCTCACAGTTACCGGTTCGGATTCTGCCTAATCTCTGAGCCAAATCATCACCTTTGTGGAGAAGTTATAAGAAGTTTAGTTAAGAACCTTTTCTTTCAAAGCTTTCTTAACAAAGTAGGCGCCTGCGGCGATTAGTATCGAGCCTGGAATCAGTCCTGGGGTCATTGATTCTGTGAAGACAAGTCCGATCAGAACAGATGACCCTATGGGGATGAAATAGGAGAGGCTGGCTATAAAGCTGACCGATCCTTTTTTTATGCCCAGTTCCCATAAGTAATAGGCAATTCCCACGGGGCCGATTCCGCCGAAGATTATCCAGAAAGCGGCTTCTGGAGTCACTGTGGATATCAGTTGGAATTCACCTTTAAACAGCGCAATGACGAGTGCCAGCAGGGCGCATATGGAGAAGTGAAAAGCTGTGCCCGACTGTTCCTCGGGGATTTTCCATTTTTTGATCAGTACCGAGTAAAATGCCCAGAATACTCCTCCGGAAAGTGCCAGCAGGTGGGGGAGGAAATTGTCTAATTCCAGGGGAGTGCTGATCCTCGTTGTTAACAGGAGTCCTGAAAATCCCAGTATCATGCCGATGATAAATATTTTTTTGTTTACCCGGCTTTTGATCAGAAGGATTTCCAGTGTCACCATCCATACTGGCCAGAGATAGTTGAGAAGGTTTATCAGCCCGATTTCTTCGGGTTTTGCCAGATCAAAGGCTGTTGCCAGAAACAGAGTGTAGACTGTGATTCCCAGAAATCCCGCAATGATTACTTTCAGGGGCATTTTGAATAAGCGGCTGATTCTTTTTTTCTGTAGTTTCTGTATGATGATTGCCGTAAGAACTCCGATGGCGGTGATAAGGCTCAGATAGGTCATGGGCTGTATGATCTCTGAGCCTTTTCTGAAACAGATACCACTGAAGCACCATAAGAGTATAGATCCTGCTGCCAGAATATTCGCTTTGCTGTGGTTGCTTCTCATCGGTGTCTCCAGTTTTCTAGTTATCGGCACTTTTCAGTAATTTTTCCGCTTCTTCTACGGCTATCTGTCCTGTTCTCAATTGTTTGAGTATATCCATTCTGTTTAATTTTCCCGGTTCGTTTTTCTCGTAAGCTTCAAACATCCCTTCAATACGGTTTCTCACTGTGGGGTAGGAGAGTTTCAATATCTTCTGCACTTCTTTGAGGTTTCCCCTGCTGTGCATGAAGATATCGAATAACTCTCTCATTTCAGGATCCAGTGTACAGGCCGGACAGGGGGAGAAGTTGCCGGTCATTTCAGTCCCGCATTCTGTGCATTCAAGCCTGGTTACTGTCAATTTTCCGTCGCACGACGGGCATTTGCCTGGTATCTGCATAATAATCTCCCCTTAGGCTGATTCTATCTGAATATCTCCGCTGAGAGTAGAACAATTTATTATATTTTCCCTGGAGGCTTCATTAATTTCAATAGTCTGTTTTTCATGAACCATGGTGCTTTCCTTCTTTATATTGATACCTGATTCTATATCACAGGCAATTTCGCCACTCATAGCTTTTGCATCAATTATACCGGAAAAGGAATCTGACAGTGATAATTGAACATCTCCGCTCAAAGTTGATATTGTGGATTTCCCCTGGTAATTTTCAGGCACTGTCATCTCAATATCTCCGCTGAGTGATTTTATATTTCCCGGAGCCGGGCAGTTCTCAATATTGATATCACCATTGAGAGTTTCTGCATCGACAGTACACTGTATATCGCTTATTTCCATATCGCCGTTCAGCAGTTTTACTGTCACTTCCAATAGTTCTGCGGGGATGGATATTTCACAATCGTCAAAACAGAGTATCAGAATCTTGTGCTCTTTCCTTTTCACTTCGAAATTTCCCTCAGACGAGGTTTCGACTTCAATATTCTTTCCCGAAGAAGCGCGAAGTTCTATGTCACACGATCCATTCAGCCGTCTGTCGGTCTGTTGTCTGATTTCCAGAATATCTCCCGATTCTACGGTGATCAGCCCGTCAGTCGTGAAGACAGATTCATAACCGGGGAAATGCTGATCTCCGCTGTGACCGAAAACTCCTTCGAATACTTTGCCGATTCCAGACAATCCCTTATCGATCTCGTTTATCAGCCCTTCTCCGAAGAAACTGCCGTCAAAGGGATTGGCATTATGTTTATTGTATTGTTTTTCAGTTTTATCTTTTCCCGAATTCAAAGCTGATAATAGTTTTTCCGCATCTTCAACTGAAATAAGTCCTTCGTGAAGCATTTTTAAAATTTCAATTCGTTCTTCTTTCATTTAATAACTCCTTCTTTTATTAAATATAAAGAGAAGTTTCTATAATGGCAAATTAATTTTATAAAATATAAAATCAAAGAAGCGCTTTTGTTGAGAAATCTTTTAAATTATCAATCTGTTCGTTATTCCCTAGTGCAATCAGCTTATCACCGGTTTCAAGTGTGATTGACGATAGTGAGGCCATTGCTTTTGTGTTCATTCTCGTTTTTCCCCGGCTGTCGAGTATCCCGATAATAATGGCACCTGTGTACTGGCCGATATTGCTCTCTTTCAAAGACTTCCCGCTAAGAGATGATTCCTGCTGTATTTCTACGGATTCTATTCTCATCAGTTCATCGCCTCCCGATGACAGGACATCGAGGAAATCTACAATGGCGGGGTGAGTGCAGACTGTGGCAAGGCGCCGTCCTGCAATCTGCTTGGGAAGAATTACTCTGTCAGCTCCTGCAGTTTCCAGTTTCTTTACAGCTCTTTCTCCCGATGCTTTGGCGACGATTCTAAGATTGCCGTTCAATTGCCTCGCCGTCAATACGGTGTAAACATTCTGCTGATCTGTTGAAAGGCACGATACGAGGCCTTTTGCCTTAGCTATTTTAGCCTCTTCCAGTACCAGTTCTTCTGTGGCGTCTCCATTGATAAAAATAAAATCGGGGTGCAGGTCGCGATCTAAATCGGAAAGATCGTTATCGACTATTATAAAGGGGATCTTTTTTTTCTGAAATTCCCCGGCTGTCTCTTTGCCGACATCACCGAAACCACAGATTATGTAATGGTCTTTTGTAAGAGATAATAAGCGTTTCATTCTTCGCTCCTTCATTGTATTGAGTACGTGTCCTTCAAAAAAGAAAGATAGAAGTGCAGTCAGAGTAAAACCGACTGTAAAGATGCTGATTGTCAGGAATACAATCATAAACCGTTGTCCTGCAGGTGATAGAGGATGAACTTCTCCGAATCCCACAGTAGAGATCGTGACGAAGGTCATATAGAGACTTTCATCAAAAGTCCAACCCTCAATTATCATAAAACCGGAAATTCCCGTAGATATAATGAGCAGGATTAAACATAAGGCCAGGAGAAATCTTTTAAAGGGGGACATTCAGGCAACTCCCCACGGTGGTTTTTATTTTCTCGACAATTATTTCATTGCTCTCTGTATAAAAAATAAGGATTCGTCCCGTTTTCCCTCCTATATCGGATTCGATTATGGGGATTCTCCATTTTTCTAGTATAGCGCAGGCTACCTTTATATTTCTGGATCCGGGAGATTCTGTCGGCGAAATTGAGAAACCCGTAGCTCCACCAATTACACAAGCTACCAGATCATTCAGCTTTGAACCTGAATCCAGCATTTTTCTGATCAGGTTCTCAGAAGATATATCGCCATAAAAATCACTGCTGTTGCCCTTGCCGGCTGAAGCGTAAATGAAGTGGTTTATTCCACCGGTTTTTAACCGGCGGTCATGTAAACATATGGAAATGCATGAACCTAAGACGGTTTTATATAAAGCGGGCTCTTTGGAGACATATAAATCACCTGGTTTCAGATATTCTGTAATATTCATCTGAATCAAAAATACTCTAAAAAAAATAATTATACAATATTCTTGAATTACAGTTATGATGGACAATATATGAAGACAAATTATTCCATGGTTCCAAAAGTAGTGAGGCAAAGTCCCGCACTGGCTATGAGTATGCTTACTGTTATGGCAAGATTTTTCAAATCCAGTACATTTGATAGGAGATTTCATGAAGGGATTTCCTCAACAAGAGCTCTTTTTTATTTTCGAATCACTCCTCTCTGCAATCTGAAATGTGTTATGTGCGGACAACGAGGTGATAAAGGGGTTCTGAAAGGTAGTTATGCAGCACAGGAATCCAGGAAAATAGTTCCCCTTGAACGTTACAAACAACTTGTAGACGAAATGAAGATCAGCAAACCGATTTTTTACATGTGGGGGGGAGAGCCTTTTCTCTATCCCGATTTTATGGAACTCTCTAAATATATAGTTGAAAATGATATTGTTTTGTCAGTGAATACCAATGGGACTTATCTGGAAAAACATGCCCAGCAGATTGTCCGCGACGGTTGGCATGCCCTTTTTGTTTCCCTTGATGGATTTGAAGACGTGAATGACACCATTCGTGGAAAGGGATCTTACGAGCGTGTAATAAAGGGTTTTGAAGCCATAAACAGAGAGAAAAAGAAACAGGGGAAACACAAGCCTTATATGGGCATCGTAACAACTGTCAGCAATATGAATTATCTCTATCTGGATCAGCTTGCAGAAGCCGTAAAAGACTTCAAACTCAGCTGGCATATCATCAATCTGGGAACATACACCTGCGATAGTGTCGTAGAGCAGCATAAAAACGAGTTTATGGAAAAACTCGATACAGAAAGCAAATGTCTTGAGGCTTACAATACAGGGTATAATTCTGGAATTGATGGTGATAAATTCAGCGAAATACTCAAACGGGTCCACAGTCTGGACAATGGTTATCCCATCATAACAGTGCCGGCTATCAATCCCGATAAAATCAGCGAGTATTATGGCAATCCTGAAATTCCCGTCCGTGTCGATTGCCCTGTTCCCTGGTCTCAGGCCAATATCGACTATAACGGAGATGTGCATTTCTGTGCAGATTATCCCGATTATGTAATCGGAAATATCATGGATAACAGCTTTGAAGAAATCTTTAACAATGATAGAGCTGCGAAATTCAGAAAAGAGCTTAAAAACAGTGAAAACGGTATATTCAGCGGTTGCCTGAGGTGCTATCAGAATATGCTTTTCGGGAAGAAGAAAAGGGGCTATTAGAGTTCTTTATTTTTTTGTAGATTTCCGTAAATTTAAATTCTATAATTATGTGACTCATTATATTTTTGTATATTAAAGGGATTTCGATGAAAAAGGTATATTCTTTTATTTTTCACTTTTTGTATTTGACAATCGGTGCTTTTGCTCAGGAACAAAGTGAAGAAATTACTACATTAACAGATAGAATTTATGAACTGGAAAGCTATATCAGCATACTTCAAGCGAAGCTGAATGAAGTTAAACAGTTTGAAATCCTCTTGTACGTCATTATAGCCCTGCTTACTTTTTTAGCAATTCTCGGAACCAATATTTCATTTAAGAGAAAGATCAATAAAGAAATCAACAACATAAAAAAACAACTTATTGAGAAAGCCAGGGACAGTGTCTGGCCTCTGGTAGAAGAAGAAACGGAACTGATTAAAAAGCAGAAGAAAAATATTGCTTTTTTCAATCGGAAATTGATAGAACTGGTAATAAATGAAAAAGATTATGTACCGAAAGACTGGTTGATTATCGGTCTTGATCTATACAATAGGGAAGAGTTTACCCAATCAATCGACGCATATAATAAAGCCATTCAATTAAGTCCTGAATATGCCGAGGCATTTTATGATAGAGCTCTTGCTTACTGTGCCCTCGAACAAAGCAAAGAAGCTATAGATTCATTTGAGAAAACCATTGAAATTAAGCCGGATTTCCCCGAGGCATACTGCGAAATGGGTATCGAATTAGAGAAAATCGATCGGGTTGATGAGGCGGTTACAGCATACAATAAAGCCATTGAATTAAAACCGGACTATCCCAAAGCTTATACGAAACTGGGATCGGACCTTAGAAAACTGGAGAGAAAAGAGGAAGCTGTACAGAATTACAACAAAATGGGAGATACTCTTCTTAGACTCGGCCGTGAAGATGAAGCTATAGAAGCTTATAACAACATGGCGATTGATCTGATAAAACTCGGCCTTGAGGAGAACTCTGGTGAAACTCATAGTCATTCGTCAGTGGACCTCGAAAGACTGGAAAAAGAAGAGGAAAAAGTAAAAATCTACTACAATCAGGGTAATGAATACCTTAAGTGCGGTAGAGACCTGGAAGCTATAGAAGCGTATAGTAAAATTATAAAACTGAAACCTGATGATATTGAAGCTTATTACTGCCGTGCTAATACTCTTGTAAAAATGGGTCGAGACCACGATGCGATTAAAGCTTTTAAAGATGTTGTAAGAAAGAAACCGGATTTTGTTAAAGCCTATTATTTTATGGGTAAGGCAATGTTTCGATTGGGTTATGAAAAAGAAACTGTCAAAGCTTTCAATAAGGTCATCGAATTAAAACCCGATTACCCCGAGACATACCACAAGCTTGCCTGCTTCTATACCATGCACAATAATCTGGAAAAAACTATCGTGAATTTGAGAAAGTATTTCGAGCTTGCCGTTGACGACGCCGGATCGAATATTGAAAGTGACTGTCTATTCGAAAAATTCAATGATGAGCCTGAATTTCAGAAACTGCTCGACGAATTTAAAGTAAAATGAACTAATCTCAGACCTTCTCTGAAAACTCTGAATATCTCGTAGACAATTCTATTCTGGAATGGCTGTCTGTTTTTTTATAGATTTTCAGGACATGGTTTTTTACAGTGCCCGCTGATATAAAAAGCTTCTCTCCAATCACTTTCAGAGACAGGCCTTTCAACAGAAAATAAAGTACTTCCGATTCCCTTTCTGATAGATTGTAAAACTCAGCGAAAGATTTTTCCGAATTATCAGAAAATCCTATTTCTGTGCGACTGCTGTTTTCTTCTCTATAAGTAACTTTAGTAAAAATCTTAAATTCGCTAATACCTATTTTTAACAGGTCTCCATTGTGTAAAAGCGTTTTCTCTTTCTGATTTTTACCATTTACCAATGTGCCGTTTTTACTCTTTAAATCTGTAATAAACAGGTCATCATTTGAGATTTTTAATTCTGCATGTTTTCTCGAGACTGAAGAAGAGGTCAAAATCAGGTCACTGGAATCCAATCTTCCTATTAAAAAAGTATCGCTATGGATTGGAATAATCCATGGTGAATTATCCCGTAATTCTCCTTCTAAAAACCATTGAACCTGCTCTTTGCCATTAATCATCTAATTGTAACTTCCTGTTTTGACTTTCTATTTAATATATATTATACCAAACAGCACATTTTTTCCTGTTCATAATGGGGTTATTTTTTCAGTATACAAATTACAAGGAGTTTAATATGAGTAACCTATCACTTGATATACCAGATAACATTGTAAAACATTTGGAAGTAGTTATAAAAACATTCGGTCTTGAATCTGATGAGGAAACAATGGGACGTCTGGTAACGGGCTGGCTCGAAAAAGAAGAAGCTTTCAAAGAACAGATGTTCAATATGGGCATGGATGAAGTCGGTGTCTTTGACTGCGATGATGAAAGAGCAGCACTGGCGCTAACCTATTCCGGTTCTCTTCTGACAATCGGACCTTTGATGGATGGTGCGAGGAAAATAGATTATACCAGTATCGGATTCAGGCAGGATGTTCCGGAAACTCTGACTAAAGAGGGCAGTTCCCTTGCAGAAAATATTATGCTCGATAAAGGGATTGTATTTAAAAGCGGCCCTATAAAACAAACATCACCCATATTCAAAATAGTCGCCTGTCCCGAAACCTTTTCTCCCGAGGAACAGGAAGATCTGATAGAACAGGCTACCACTATGATAATTGATTCATTTTCTGATATTAACCATGACACAATTCTGAATTGATAATATAAGGCAATCATCTATTAACCTGATTTAATTCTAAATCAGGTTTTTTTTATAACCATCCTTTTTCAAATCTCCATATCATACTAAGATAAAGATACTCTGCAGCAAGTTAATTTCAGGAGGTTCCCATGTCATCTATCAGTCGTCTGGTCAATCTTGCAGGTTCTGACCCCGGATTTTATATCCTGGCACTTCATTCTTATATGGAAAAATACCTGAGAAATGATTCTCCTGTTTTATATACGGAATACGGTTATGGTGATTTCGGAAAAAATATTATGAAATTGGGTGAGTATATCAGCAAAGAATACGATCATTACAATCCCGATCTGAAATGTTTCAAATCCATAGCCATAGAGCACAGAATTACCAACGAAGTCCGACATGAGTTCTGCGCTTTTACAACAGCCGAAGCTACACAGTCCACTTTCCTCTTTCTCCAATTCTGCCGGCTAGTGAAGATTGATGAAGAAGCTGCTCTGGCTCAACTGGAAGGCACCCTGGAACACTGGAATGAGCGACGGTCACGGAAAGTGGAAATTGAAGAACTGAAGAAACTCAAATGGGATGTTTTCCGGTCTCAAAGGGAGAATAAAGAACTTCATTCAAAACTGGAAGAGTGGCAGGGTCATAGGCAAAGATATGAAGAACTGCATCTGGAATTGGATATTCTCAATGGTCAACTGGCCCTTTTTGATAAAAAGGGGGAGACCCTCAACTCAAAAAATAAAAAATTGCGCGAAGAGCGTTTCAGCCTGAAAGAGAAATTGAAGGAAAAAGTGGAACAACTCGAAGAGTACAAGTCTATAGCGTCGTACAGTTATAATCTCAAGAGGATGGTGGCATACACGAGGACCAGGCTCGATTATGAGAGAAGTATTGTCCGCCTTACCCAGGAACAGAAAGATGTACTGAATAGAATCGATCTCGATGGTGATTATTTAGTTCGCGGTGCTGCGGGAACAGGGAAAACCTTTCTCATTCTGGAGGCAATGCGGAAGTCTATAATCGAGAGGAAAGAATTACTCTGGAATGATGGTTGTTTTGTTCTGCTGGCTTATACAAAAACACTTGTAAAATACAATCAATATATTACTGCAATTATGAAACTCGACGCCGGGACTGATGACCTTATCAGCACAGTGGATTCTTATATGAATTTTCTGCTCGGTAAATTGTCCAGAGGATTTGTCGACTTCCGGGTATTAAGTGAACTCTGTAAAAAACACAATGATGAATCTGTATTTTCCAGTTACAAGCAGCTTTTCTGTGAATTGGAGGATTTTATCTATTGGAATGGTATTTCCAGAGAGGAATATATCGATGAGAGCATTGAGAGACGTGGCATGAGCATTCCGTTGAATAAAGGGAAAAGAGAGATTGTCTGGCAGATTAAAGAGGTCATTGAACAGGAAATGCTCTCTATGAGAAAACTATCTAAAGGTTTCAGCCGTTATCTTATTAATCAGAATCTTTCAAAATCCAATGTGGATACATTCTTTGTAGATGAGGCTCAGGATTTATCACCTCTGGAATTGAAAATACTGAAGAAAAGTGCCAATAAGGGAATAATTATGGCCGGTGATCTGGGCCAGAGCATTTACGGTATCCAGTCTCCCTACAAAAGGTCGGCGATTAATATACAGGGACATACATCATTCCTGAAAACCAATTTCCGCAGCACTCATGCCATACACAACCTCGCCTTGCGTTTTAGAAACAATGAAGAAAATGAAGAGAGTACCGCTTTTCGTGACGGACCCTATCCAGAATTATTTACAGCCCGGGAAACAGAGGCACTCTACACTCTATTGACTCAGAGAATCCATTTTCTCATAGATGTTCTGGAATATGATCCGGAAAATATTTTTATACTTGTAGCGAATACCAGTATGGAAAAAAAAGTTTCCCGTCTGGTATTTGAGAGTGGTTACGATACAGTCAATGTCAAAGACAATGCCTTTGACTTTCTCAGTTCACGGGAGATCCGGATTTCTCCTTTTCACTCGAGCAAAGGGCTCGATATGCCCGTTGTCCTTCTGTTTTTACCAAAACTCTTTGCAGTGAACACAGAGAGTTATAACAATGACATTACTGAGCTGATGCAGAGAAATCTTCTCTATGTCTGCATGACACGTGCCATGGATATGCTCAATGTCTTTATGAAAGAGGAACCGGAAGGTCCGATTCTCCAGGACTTGAAGAGAGCTTTTGAAGAGACATCTCCTTCTTTATAAAGCTTTGGTACAATTCCGTCCCGATTGTTTTGCCAGATAGAGTGCTTTATCACTTTTCTGAATCAGTTCTTCACTGCTCAGTGGTTTACCTTCTGTAGAGCTGATTCCGAAACTGGCGGTAATATCAACATCTTCGATATCTTTTGCTTCAATAACAAGGGTTTTCCTGAGCTTTTCCGCAGAGAGAAATCCCTGCTTAATATCCTGTTCAGGAAGGATAATTGCAATTTCTTCTCCGCCGTAACGGCAAACAACATCGCTGGAGCGGCTGTTCTCTTTTAAAATAGTCCCGACAGTCCGTAAAACGGAGTCCCCTTTCTGGTGACCGTAGGTATCGTTGAATTTCTTAAAATGATCAATATCAATCATGATGAGAGTGACCACCCTTCCGTAGCGGCTCGCTCTTTTCAGTTCAGTTGCCAGAACTTTGTCAAAATATCGGCGGTTGTACAATCCCGTCAATCCGTCACCGTAAGCGAGTGTAATAAGATCCTTTTTATTTTTATTCATCTTGTTCTGAAAAGCCATCAACTGATTTTTTAATGTTGATAGTTCCAGGCCGTCAATTATCATCTCCAGGTCTTTTTCAAGGACTCTTGTATCATCGGGGGTTATAGTCGTTCTCACATTTTTTGAAAGGCTCTTTATTTTGAAAGTAAAACTGATCCTTCCGAAAGTCAGTTTATCCATGCTTTCCAGTGTGATGATGGTTGCGGCTGCATCATTTACTTTCGTGCCGTTTGTGCTTCCGAGGTCTTCAAGAATAAACGTGCTGTTTGAATATTCCAACTTGGCATGTTCCCGGGACACGGCTTTATCTGTCAGCAGGATATTGCTCTGGGGAGATCTTCCGATCAAATATTTTTCATTTGGTAAGAGCTGAATCTCCGGTGCGTTATTCTCCGGTACCAGGTAGTAGACAAAATTGTTATTAGACATACATTAAAAATAGAACATTATCCGTATAAATTCGAGTATAAATAAGAATCGGCTTTAATAAATAAAACCGATTCAAAAAATCTTTATTAATGACAGCCGCAATCAGAACCGCAACCACAGCCCGATGGCTCTGAATAGTTAGTTCCTTCCTGCTGATTCAGGGAATCTCTCGATTCATTATTACCAGAACAGTCGCATTCTTTACCGCAACCGCAGGTTTTTTCTTCATTATCAGTTAAACTCATTAATGTATCTCCTTACTAGTTGTTGGAATTATTGTAGGAGACATATTTGAGAAATTCAATAGGCTAGTCTAATTATGTTAGTAATATGTAATAAATAAGTAATAATGCAATCTTTTTATTTGACATTAACAATTTACGCTTTACATTTGTCTATGTAGATTCATTTTTATTCATAAGGAGCAGTAAATTGAGCAATATAATCAGTGAAGTCGAAGGTTTTTACAAAATAGTGGCATTAGATGCATTCAGGGAGACCGAGGGAGTCAGTTTTAAAACAATTCCATCAGATTACATGCCCGATTTGTCCTCCCTTGATATAGTTACTCATGTGGGTGGAGCATATTCTCCAGGAAAAGTCGGAGCTATCGAGAGACCATGGTATATGCATCCTTACCAGGATGACAATCTTATTGTGCTTCAAGGAGCCAGAACTGTGGAAATATTCGAATCCGATCATATAATGAGGAAAATCACAGTTAAAAATAATTCTGTACAGGTTGATGATGTTACTATTTATACAGGATCTGCAATGCTGGTGTGGTTTGCCGGTGTATATCACCGTGTCCGCAGTGAAGAAGAGGGCTCCATTTCCATTAATCTAGCTGTTCATTATAAGGGCTTTGACGCAAAAACGAATTTTAATATATACGATCTGGATATTTTAAATGGTCGTGTGGATCTATTGAGGATTGGAGAACTGGATCAAAAAGCCGGTTTATAAAGGATGGTTTTTATCGATTTTTACACAGAATACAAATGGAACAGTATCCGAAATTGCCCGGGACGATACGTATTGGGTTCTACAGAATTAAGCAGGTTTAATGAGTACTATCTTACTCTGGACGATATCCATGAATATATAGTCCCCAAAGCCGCAGATCCCGTACTGGTTTATACATTTACAGATGGAGGACTGATCTCTTTTAAGCACAGTGATGGTTTTCTTGTGCACACTTTAAGTACTCTGGAAGGATTTAAAAGGAAACTCGATCAGTTGGGAATTATATCCCTGTAGAAATACGGAATAGGGTAGAGTCCTTTTCTGATTGTACAGAGATAGTCCAACCGTGACTTTCCACTATGGACTTTACCGATGCGAGACCAAGGCCGAATCCATCACCCTGCCTGGATTTGTCAGCTCTGAAAAAAGGTTCAAAGAGATGTGGCCGTACATCTGCGGGGATAACTTTCCCTTTATTTTTGATAGAGATCTCTATTTCACTTTTTTTTAGAATACACATGATTGTAACAGGTGTCCCCTCATATCCATATTTAAAACCATTCTGGATTAGATTCTCCAGCGCCCTGCCAAGAAGGTCTTCATCAAAGGCAATCAGATAATCATGTGGAATGTCTACAGACCAATTCAAGGCTTGTTCCCGAAAACCAGCTTCTTCTTCGTGAACTTCTAAGAATTCTGTTAAATAACCGGATATTGATTTTTCTTCCAGACCTGCTCGAAAATCAGAGTTTGAAAGCTTTATATAGTGAATGAGATTGCTTATCCTCTTTTCCAGCTGATGAGATTTATTTTTGATTATTTCCAGATATTTTTCAGTAGTTTCCTCATCATCGGCCATCCCTTCAATCAGGGCATCTGTATAACCGGTTATTGATGATAAGGGTGTTTTCAAGTCATGGGAAATCCCCATTAAAAACCTGTTTCGTCTGTCGTATTCCATTTTAATCTGGTGTCTCATCGTATCAAGAGAACGGGCTAATGACCCGAATTTATCAGAACCTTTTGTATTCAGCTCAAAATCCAGATCTCCCTGTGCTATTTTACCGGTAGCAATCTCCAGTTCTCCAATAGACAGATTAATAGATCTGATGATGAGCAAAGAGAGAATAATCAGAACAGATACGGAAGATATTATGAGAATAATGGGGAAAAACCTCATACTTATATCAGCCATATTGTATCCTAAAATTACAAGAACTTTAGAACCGTTTTTTAGAGTGTGAACTCTTGACTGGATGATCATTTTCGGACTGAACGATTCTTCTTCGGTCGGATTATTGTATTTGACCAGATCTTCATTAGTTGAGACTATTAATTCGGGAGTTTCAACCATAAGTCCGAAATAGGATTCATCGAGATTCTCCGCTATTGTTCTGAACTCTTCTATGGATTCAATTTCATTCATGGTACTATTGAATTCTCTTGCGATGTCTCTTGGATCGCTCGAAATCAAATAACTTCTGAAAATGAAGTAACTCAATCCCAGTACTAAAATAGGTATGAATATAACACCTACAACGAGCAGGAAAAAACGCAAACGCAAATTCATGACAAGACCTCGCTTTCAAATCGATAACCTTTTCCATGAATAGTTTTTATATATAGGGGATTGTGGTAATCGGGTTCAATCTTTTTTCTGATTCTCTGAATATAAACAGCAACTGCCGTTACATCGCCATATTCCTGATCCCATACGGCTTTATAAATTTCATCGGGAGTATAAACGGTACCGGCATTTTTTATCATAAATCTCAGAACTTCAAATTCTCTGGTTGAAAGGGCAACAAGTTTATCATTATTTTTTAATACATATGCTTCGTAATCAAGGACGAAGTTATCGAAGCGGTAGTACAGTCTTATTTCAGCTGAAAACTGTTTGCTTCTTCGGATGAGAGCCCGGACTCTGGCAGTGAGAACTCTGGGTGTGAAGGGTTTCGTGACAAATTCGTCGGCACCAATGCCCAGCCCCATAATGATGTCTTCATCAGCTTCCCGGGCGGATACAATTATGACGGGAATTTTGTTTTTATACCGAAACTGCTGAAGGAATTCAAATCCATCCATACCAGGCAGGTTTATGTCCAGGATTATCAGATCAAAATTCTCATTTGATATAAGAGATAATCCCTTTTCCGCACTATCGGCCCAGCTGGTTTTAATCCCTTCTTTTGATAAATACATTTGCACCAGTTCGGCCAGTTCCTGTTCATCTTCGATTATTAAAACATTTCCCGTCATTTTCGTTCCTTAGTTAGAAGCTGGATCCACCGAGTGATATTTCCAATGCAAAAGACAGATTATCACTCTCAGGTGTGTATTCATCTCCGCCATTGCCATAGGTATAAGGGACATTTAGACCCAGACTTATATAATCGGTGGCTTTCCAGGTAACTCCCGGTTTTATTATTCCTGACAAATCTGTAAAATTCCCTATCCAGAATACACTGAATGTCAGATCCTTAACAGGAGTAATTGACAAGTTGGCAGCTCCGTAATGCATTGATCGATTCATCAGATCACTTACAGTCAATCCTCCAGCCATCAAACCGGACAGCTCCATTGCGGGAATATTCTTAATCAAATCGGGATCGGAATATCCCTCTCCATTAAAATAATACTGACCCATAGCTGTAAAAGAGAAATCGCTGACTTCGGAACTCCATGTATAAGAGGCTCCCAGGGTTGCATTGAAGAAAACCGTTTCTTTATAGGTTTCCACAGTATAAACAGGACCGTTTTTTTCAACAAAGTTTTTATCGGATCCGTATTTTACAACAGCTTCTCCGAAAATATTTACATCTCCTATGGCAGAGGTAAACGTCACCATAGCTGCCGGCGCCTGCTTATACCTGTAATAAACACCAATGCCGATTTCTGTGCTTCCCAGTACAATTTCCGCTTTGGGAGCAAAGGCCAGATCTGTGGGATCTTCTATTCCTTCGGGCAATAGGGTATAGAGATATAGGTTGTGGCTGTTTATTGGAACATTCATTTTAACGGACAAGGGGCCTTCCAATTCAGCATCGGGATCTTCAGGATCTATTTCCGTCAGATTGAGCAGGTCAGCAGGAGAGAAAAAATATCCCACACCCCAATTAATTGTCTGTTTCCCCGCCCGGAAAAAGAGTTTGTCCCCTACATTGAAATCACTGAATAATTCTTTGATATAAATGATATCATCGAAATTCCTTGTTTCATCAACAGTTGTTGTTGCAGGATCATCTTCGTGAACAGTAAAGGGATATTCGATCACGGCCTTACCGAATAATCGGATATCACTGGATGGTCTGGCATCAAAATAGAGGCTCGCTGATAGATCGGGAGTCAGATCCCATTCCAAATCATCAACTGAGGCGACACTTGAAGGATCCATTGCGAATCCGGTAGAAATTCCCAGATTGAAAGATCCACCGATATGGATTCCCTTTTCATCGACAAGCAAAAGTTCGTCGAGAGATTCTTCAGACTCTTCCGCTTCTTCAAAAAGATTGTCATCTCCACCGAAGAGGTCGTCCTCGCTCTGAGCGAAAGAGAAAGAAAAAGAAAAAATCAGTAATAAAAGGTTAATTGTTATTTTTTTCATCGTCTGCTCCTATCTATTTACGCGTTCAA
>Ga0070729_10000354_pt1 | contig 102255 bp, 87 predicted proteins | sample tdDd472_FD_66725 | JGI IMG/M metagenome (GOLD analysis project Ga0070729, IMG submission 66725) | Marine sediment microbial communities from the Atlantic coast under amendment with organic carbon and nitrate - tdDd47.2 | ecosystem: Environmental > Aquatic > Marine > Coastal > Sediment | place...
ACCGACGCGATCGAGCTCGTGGGCGGCGCCGGTCGCGATGTACAGGTCGGCGTCGGCGAAGGTGACGCGACCGCCGGCGTCGTACCCACGTGCCCCCTCGTGGTACCGCGCCCAGGGGCGTGCCGCGTCGGAGATCTCGGTGTCCTCGCACAGGCATGACGTGTCGTCGCCGTCGCACACCGTCGCGTCCGCGCCTGCGCAGACGAAGGCGTCGAGGTCGCAGGTGCCACACGCACCGCCCGGCGGATCCGCGAGGGTGGCGCAGCCGCCGCACGCGTTGCGGGCTTCGTCGCCCTCGTCGCCTTCGCAGACCACGCCGGCGTCCGTGCACACGAACGTGCCGGATCCGCACACCCCACAGGCCGCGCCGACGGCGTCCTCGGGCGGGTCGCAGGCCCCACACAGCGGCGCGTCGTACAGATCGACCTCACAGCCGGTGGCGTAGTCCTCGTCGCAGTCACCGTACCCCTCGGGGCAGGTCTCGATCACGCAGGCGCTGTCGACGCAGGCGACGGAGCCGCCAGCGACCTCGCACGCGACGTCGCACGCCCCGCAGCGGGTCGGGTCGGACGTCAGGTCGAAGTCCTCGTCGATGTCTCCGTCGCCGTCGTTGTCGACGCCATCGCACAACTCGGGCGCCCCCTCGTACGACGACGGGTCGAGGTCGTCGTGGTCGAGACCGAGGCAGTCCGTACCGACGCCATAGCCGTCGTCGTCTCGATCGAGGCAACCGTCGCAGAGCCCGGCATCGGGCACGCAGAACGACCCGTTCGAGCCGTCGATCCCCTCGCACGTCGACCCGATCGGGCAGAGGCCATCCTCGTCGCAGGCCGGCAGGCAGGCGGTCTCGCCGTCGGCGAGCTCCGCACACGCGGCGTCGAGGCGCCCGCAGTCCGCGGGCACGTCGCACGGCTGGCAGAGGATCTCGCGGTCCGCCACGCACAGGCGCACTACGTCGCCCTCGGCGTTCACGAGGTCACGGCAGGTGTAGCCCGGCGCGCTGCAGGTGCCGTCGCACAGCTCCGAGCAGGCCCGCGACCCGTCGGCGAGGTCGAGGCAGTATCCGCTCGCGCAATCGAGGTCGTCGTCGCAAGCGCAGCCGAGGGTCTCGCATTCGGTGGTGGCGTCCACGTCCGACGCGGCATCGGCGTCCCCGCCCCCGGCGGCGTCGGCTGCGTCGGCCCCGCCGACGTCCGACGATCCCGTGTCACTCGCTGCGTCGTCGTCATCGACCGTATCGAACGACGCGACGTCGCCGGTGTCGACGCCATCGAGCAGAGACGACGGCGGATCCGAACCGCACGCGCTGACGAGCAGCAGAGCCGCGAGCAGAGACAGTCGACGCATCACGAGACCCGTGTACGGGGGAGCCCCACCATCGTCCCACACCTGCCGCGGGACCGCCACACGGGATTGGCGGGGCGCGAACCACCCACGGCGGTTGTTCCGCCTCCCCGACGCCCCCCTACGGCGCCAGATAGATCGGCGAGGACCAGGCGCGCTCTTCGTCGAGCGAGAGGCAGGTGTCGTCGGCGGCTTCCCATCCGCCGCGGCACGGGTTCACCGCGAGGCAGCGGCCCTCGGCGTCGCGTTCGCAGCGCAGGGGGTCGGCGTTGAGCTGCATCGACGGCTCCTGAATCGCGCGCACGTAGTACGTCGCCGGGCGCCCACCCATCGCATAGAGCTCGTCCTCGAACGTCACCTCGCAGGTCGTCTCGGCCGGGTCGCAGTCGAGCACGCGCCACGGGTCTTCGATCAGGTCCTCGAGCGCCTCGTCGGCCGTGACCTGCGGCGTGACGCGCACGACCTCGATCCGCGAGATCGGGTGCCGGTCCCCGGTCGGGTGGAAGCACTCGCCGCGGCAGACGGCTTCGACGAACGCATCGCCGACGGCGTCGACCGTCGCGTCCGGGCAGCCCGCGGCCTGCACCGGCGCGCCCGTTGCCCGCACGACGAACCGCGGGTTGTCGGCCATCGCGACCTCGCTGCCCATGAACGCCGCGCCGTCAGGCCCGTTCTCGAGCGCGAACACGAGGTCGATGCGCTCGCCGCTGGTCGCCCACGTCCGCCGCTCGCGCAGCGCCTCCCAGATCGCCTCGCGCGACCGGTCCCGCGCATACACGCCCACGAGCGCGCCCGCGTAGTAGTAGCTGTTCTGCCGCTCCCACTCGGGGAACACCCGCGGCGCAGCGAGGTCGACGAGGTCGTCAAACTCCGGCGCGCCGGGCCCCCAGATGTCCGACAGCTCGCGCATCTCCTTGTATCCGGCGCCGGGCCCGCGGGCGTGCGAGTCCGTCGACCCGATGAAGCCCCACACGTACCGAAGCACCGACCCGTCGTCGCCGAACCACGTCCGCGCGAGCGCCGCCTGCGTCGAGAACATCGGGCGGTATCCCTCCGTCGGCTGAAAGCAGTCGCGGCACTGGTTGCAGTCCAACCAGTCGTCCGGCGTCGTGTAGTTCAGCGTCAGAATCCCGCCCCGGCCGGCTTCGAGGAATTCCCGCTGCGCCTCGCGCACCCGCGCCTCGCACGCCTCGGGATCATCGCCGTCCGTGCACACTGCCTCGTTTGCGCGCACGAGCTGCGCCGCGCGCTGGCAACACGGCAGAAAGTCCGCCGTCGCGTCGGGGCACACGACCTCGTCATCGACGATCCGGCCCGGGCGCCACGTGCGGTACGCGTCCCCGCTGCCGTGGCTCGAATACACCTCGACGAGCCGCTGCAGGTCCGGGTCATGGTGGTCGGGATTGAGCTGGTACTCCCAGCTCGATCCAGGCACGTGGTGCTGCCCCCACGTCGAGCCGTGCGGCATCACCAGCGCCTCGGCGCCCCACGCACGCAGCCGCTCGTAGAGCTCGGCCGGCGTATCGGCGAACTCCATACAGTCCGGCGGCAGCTCGGTCGACGGCACGTTCGGGTCGCACGCCGGCGTGTCGAGCCCGGCGAGGACGGTCTGGCGGATGTCCGCGTACACGTCCTCGTTGTCCGGGTCGGCGCCTGACGCCGCCGCCGTGATCAGCTCGATGTCGGCCGCCGAGAACTGCGTGACCTGCGAGCCCGTCGTGATCGGTCGCGACGGCAGCAGCGACGGATCGACGTCGCGAAAGAGCACGTTCTTGTGGGCGAAGTTCAACGCCGGATCCGGATGGCTCTGCTGCCACTCGTACCCGATGAACGTCACCATCGTCGGGTCGTCGGTCTCGCCGCCCCAGTCATCGTTGCAGGCCTGCACGTCGGCGAGGTTCTCGAGCCAGTGCTCCGGCGGCGCGTAGGTCTGGTGGTCCGTGATCGCCCAGAAATCGAGGTCGGCGCAGTGCCGAGCAAAGGCACAGTGATCCGCCGCGGTGACCTGCCCCGTCCCGTCGAGCAACGGCGAGTTCAGGATGTACACGTCGACGGAGTTCGTCGAATGGCTGTGCAGGTCGCCGAAGAGCGCGACCCCGTCGAACGCGAGCCCCGGCGTCGGCGCGCCGGAGCCGTCCATGGCGGCGTCGGACGCATCGAGACCGCCAGCGTCCTCGAATGGATCCGAGTTCGACGACTTCGCGTCGATCGCGCACCCCGCGAGGCACGCGGTCGCGATCGAGACGACGAGAGGGGCGACAACACGATGGATGTTCATGCGCGCATCATTCGTGATGTCGCCACCGCGCGCAACGCACCGCGTGGATGCAATGCGGCAGCATTATACCAATCCCACATACAATCCTGTATCAGAATTACCGATTCACTCACGCTCGCAGCCTCCATACCGTGGCACCGTGTTCGACGCTCTCACCTCGGAGCCCATTCATGCGACGCGCCACGATCCTGACTGCTCTCGCCGCCCTGCCCCTCGCCGCGTGCGGCACGAACCCCGCCGCGGATCTCGACCTCGACGCGGTCGCCGACGCCGGCACGATGACCGACACCGCGATCGGCGGTGACACGGACCTCGTCGACGACACGACGATCGTGACCGACGAGTCGCCCCTCGTCACCTGCGATGCCACCCCGCTGTGGCGCTCCGAAGAGGCCGGCTTCTGGTTCGATCGCGCCGCCTTCGGCTTCACTCCGAACGAGGGGCTGCTCGTCCTCTCGCACCACGATGGCATGTCCGGCGGTGTCTGGCGCACGACCGATGGCGAGCGGGTCGGCTCGACGGGCTCGCGCATCTACGACGCGATCGACGCCCGTTGGCATCGGTCCGTCGCGACGCGGCACTCGAGCACGTTCGCGGTCGAGACCGTGGTCACCGGCGACGTGCTCTTCGAGATCCAGAGCACGCCCGAGCAGCCGATGAACTGGCTCGGTTCGACCATCAGCGCCGATGGTCAAACCGCTGCGGCGCTGCACTGCGCCGACGATCCCAACGGCGCCCGCGTCACGCTGACGGTCGTCGATGTCGACCGCCGCGCGGCGACCGATCACACCATCCCGGTCGGCGGCGAGATGTACTGCTGGTCCTACGGGGACCGCCCGCAGCTCGCGTTCGACCCCGATGCGACTGCGCTCGTTTTCACGCTGCCCGGCACCGCGACCCTGTACCGGCTCGACGTCGATTCGGGCGACGTGCAGTCCGTCGTCGCGCACCCGGACATCATCGACGGCGGCGCCTGGTCGCCGGGCCCGGACCTGCTCGACCTGGCGCTCAGCCCCGACGGGGCCACCGTCGCCACCAGCGGCGCAGACGGACGGGTCCGCTTGTGGGCCATAGCCGACCTCGCGCCGATCGGTGACGGCTTCGACGCAGGCTGGCAGATCCTCAACGAGATGACGTACGCGGCGCCTCACGCCGCATCGCCCCTCGCGTGGACGCCACAGGGCGATCTGCTCGCCCACATCGACCCCGACGGCAACGTGGCCGTCCGCGCGGTGGCCGATGGGCGCCTGCTTCACGTGTTCGAGATGCCGACCGGCCCGGGCGAGGACTTCGGGATTTCGCCCGGCGTCGGCGCCCTGAGCTTCACGCCGGACGGTGCCGCCCTTGCCGCTGCCGACATGCACGGCGCGTCGATGTGGGGTTGCCACACGCCCAGCCCGACGCCGAGCCACGACCTGTCCGTGCTGCTCGAGGTGCCCGAGTCGGCGCCGATCAACGAGCCGGTCACCTTCGTCGCCACCCACCTCGGCTCGGACCACTTTCACACCCACCGCTTTCTCGTCGACGACACCATCGTCCACTACGGCGGGCCGGACCGTGAGATGACCTGGTACCCGACCGAGACCGGCACGTACCTGGTGACCGTGATCGTCGACGACGGCGCGTCGCAGGTGAGCGCCTCACGCCCGATCACGATCCGCTGACGCCCCGAACCCCTCGCCGCGATGTCGCTGCCGTCCGTCGACAACCTGCGCTGCTTTCTCGCCGCCGCGCGACATCTCAACTTTCGCCGAGCCGCCGCCGACGTCGCCCTGACGCCGGCGGCGTTCGGCCAGCGGATCCGGCAGCTCGAAGACCAGCTCGATGACCGGCTCTTCGACCGCACGACGCGCTCCGTCGCGCTCACCGACGCCGGCCACGCGCTGCTGCCGGCCGCGCGCGACGCGGTGGCCGCCGCCGCGCGCTGCGTCGACGCCGTCCGCGGCGAGGACGTCACCCACCCCGACGTCGTCATCGGCACCCGGTTCGAGCTCGGCCTCAGCTGGCTGACCCCCGCCGTCGCCGACCTGCACCGGACCCATCCGACCTGGCGCATCGAGCTCTACTTCGGCAGCGGGCCGGACATCATCCAGCAGCTGCTCAGCGGCGCGATCGACGCGATCATCACCAGCGCGCCCCTCGCCCGGACCGACCTCGAGCACGAGGTCCTGCATCCCGAGCATTACCGCCTCGTCGGCGCACCGAGCCTCATCGCCGAGCGGCCGCTCGACCACCCGTCGCACGCGGGCGCACACGTGTTGCTCGATGTCGATCCGACGCTGCCCCTCGCCCGATACCTCACCAGCGTCGCGCCCCCGATGCCCTTCGCCGACATGCGCACGTGTGGCACCGGCGGCGCCGTGCGGCAGCTCACGCTGACCGGCGTCGGCGTGGCGGTGCTGCCCGAGTACATGATCCGCGACGACCTCGCCGCCGGCACGCTCGTGCACCTGCTGCCCGACATCGAGCCGCTGTCCGACACCTTTCGGCTCATCTGGCGCGCGACCCCGGGGGACCGGCGCGCACTGCACGAACTGGCGCGCGTCCTGCGTGATCGCCCCCTGCAGTGAGCCCGCCGCGAGCGGCCACCCACCGCCGTGTCGTCGACGCCGATTGCGAGACAACCCGATCCGCCGGTGCTACGTTCTCGGCATGGCTACGCGCATGTCTCCACGTGACTACACCCTCGATCGACTCGCCAGCTGGCTCATCGATGCCGGTCTGCTGACCGAGCGCCAACGGGTCGACCTCGAACGCAACGAGGCGCGGCTGCGCGAGAAGGTGCTGCGCCGGCGCACCCGCGAGGGCGCCACCCGACGGGTCGCGCGGTACGAGGTCTCGCCGGCCGAGCTGATCGCGAGCGTCGGCTACGCCGCCAGCGATGGCACCCCGCTCACCGAAGACCGCATCATGCAGGTCGTCGCCGAGCACTCGGGGCTGAACTGGCTCAAGCTCGATCCGCTCAAGATGGACGAGAAGCTCATCACCTCGACGATGAGCCGCCCGTTCGCCCGCCGCCACGTCTGCCTGCCCGTGGCTCGCGGCGAGGCCGGGCTCGTCACGTTCGCCGTCGACAACCCGTTCGACCTCGAGCTGCAGGAGGACCTGCGCACCCTCGTCCCCCGCGGGTACAACCTCGTCGTCTCAGCGAAGTCCGACATCCTGCGGATCATCACCGACGTGTACGGGTTTCGCGCGGCGGTCTCGAAGGCCGAGGCCGACCTCGATACCGGCGCCGACCTCGGCAACCTCGAGCAGCTCGTCAAGCTCACCGCCGTCGAGGACATCGAGGCCAACGACAAACACGTCGTCAACGCGGTCGAGTACCTGCTGCACTACGCCTTCGAGCAGCGCGCCAGCGACATCCACCTCGAGCCCAAGCGCGAGGAGTCGCAGATCCGGCTACGCATCGACGGCGTGCTGCACACGATCTATCGCGCGCCCCGGTCGGTGCACAAAGCGATGGTGTCGCGCATCAAGACGATGTCGCGCCTCGACATCGCCGAACGCCGCCGCCCCCAGGACGGCCGGTTCAAGACGAAGGCCGGCCAGCGCGAGACCGAGATGCGCGTCTCGACCCTGCCCGTCGCGTTCGGCGAGAAGGTCGTGCTGCGCATCTTCGACCCGTCGATGCTCATGCAGAACATCGAGGGGCTCGGGTTCTTCGAGGGTGAGCTTCGCGCATATCGCGAGATGATCGGCCGCACGACCGGGCTCGTGCTGGTCACCGGCCCGACCGGATCCGGCAAGACGACGACGCTCTACTCGACCCTGCGCCTGCTCGCCGGGCCCGAGGTGAACGTCACCACCGTCGAAGACCCGGTCGAGATGGTCTTCGAGCCGTTCAACCAGACCGCGGTCAACAAGCGCATCGAGCTCGACTTCGCCACCGCCCTGCGCACCGTGCTGCGGCAGGACCCGGACATCGTCATGATCGGCGAGATCCGGGACCCGGACACGGCGAACATGGCGGTGCAGGCGGCGCTCACCGGCCACCTCGTCTTCTCGACCGTGCACACGAACGACGCGCCGAGCGCCGTGACGCGACTGCAGGACCTCGGGGTACCGAACTTCCTGATCTCGTCGGTGCTCGCCGGCGTCATCGCCCAGCGCCTCGTCCGCAAGGTGTGCACCTCGTGCCGCACCGAGACCCGCCTGACCGCCGAACAGGCGGCCCTGCTCGGCATCCACATGCCGCCGGGGCAGGAACAGGACCTGCCCGTCTGGTACGGCGCCGGCTGCCCGACCTGTCGCAACACCGGCCTGCGAGGCCGCACCGGGCTCTTCGAGGTCATGCCGATCGACTCCGGCATCCGACGCCTGATCAACGGCGGCAGTGACGCGTCCGAGATCCGCGCCGAGGCCGTGGCGAACGGCATGTCGACCCTGCGTGAAGCGTCGATCCGCAAGCTCGCGCTCGGCCAGACCTCGTTCGAAGAGATCGTCCGCGTCCTCGGGGAGAGCTGATGCTCGCGTTCGCCGACCAGCTGCACACCCTGCTCACGGCGCCGTACCCGTTCGTGTACCTCGTCACGTACGAAGAGGCGCGCGCGGTCGGGCTGCTGCGCCAGCTGCTCGGCGCGATGCGCCGGCCGACGCACATCTTTCGCCCCGAAGCCGAGGACGACCCGGCCGCCGCGTTCGACACGCTGATCGAGGCGCTGACCCACGCCGAACAGCCGACCGTCGGCATCGCGATCGACGCCCATCGCCTGCTCGACGACCCGATCCGGGTCCGTCGCCTGCGCGTCCTCGCTCGGCGGCTGCAGACCACCGGCGGCACCCTCGTGTTCGTGTCCCCGGTGCGGGTCGAGCCCATCGAGCTCGCCCGTGACTGGACGGTGATCGATCTGCCTCTGCCCGAGCGGGACGAGCTGCAGTCGACCCTCGACATCGTGCTCGACAGCGACGCAGCGCCGTACCTCGATCGCGAGCGCCTCAGCGCCGCCGCCCTCGGGCTGACCGGCGACGAAGCGCACCGCGCGTTCGAGCGCGCGCGCCACCTTGCGAACCTGCACCGCGAGGGACCCGAGACCTTCGACTGGGAGTCGTCGGTCATCGAAGAGAAGCGGCGGCTCATGCAGCGGTCGAACGCCGTGGAGTTCGTGCCGCTCACGATCCGGCTCGGCGACGTCGGCGGACTGCGCCAGCTCAAGCTGTGGGTCGAAGAACGCCGCCGCGCGTTCACCGACGACGCCCGCGCCTTCGGACTGCCCCAGCCGAAGGGCATGCTGATGCTCGGCGTGCAGGGCTGCGGCAAGTCGCTCGCCGCCCGCGCCGTCGCCGGATTCTGGGGCCTGCCCCTGCTTCGACTCGACCTCGGCGCCCTCTTCTCGGGCCACGACGCGCCGGACGACGCCCTGCGTGACGCCCTGCGTGCCGCCGAGGCGATGTCGCCGTCAGTGCTGTGGGTCGACGAGATCGAGAAGGGCTTCGAGGGCGACGACGGCGCGACCGCGCGCCTGCTCGGATCGCTGCTGATCTGGCTGCAGGAGAAGTCCTCGCCCGTGTTCTTCGTCGCGACGGCCAACGACGTGACGAACCTGCCCCCCGAGCTGCTGCGCCGCGGACGCTTCGACGAGGTCTTCTTCGTCGATCTGCCCGACCCCGCTGCGCGCACCCACATCCTGCGCATCCACCTCGAACGCCGCGGTCGTGACCCCCAGCGGTTCGACCTCGACGAGCTCGCCGGCATCACCGACCACTTCTCGGGCGCCGAGCTCGAACAGGTCGTCGTGTCGGGGCTCTACACCGCGTTCAGCGATGGACGCGACCTCACCCAGGCCGACCTCGTGGTCGCGGCACGCCAGCTCGTGCCGCTGTACGCGATGTACGAGACCGAGATCAAAGCGCTGCGCACGTGGTCCCGCGGCCGCGCGCGTCACGCGAGTGACGATCGCCGTCTCGTCGACTGGTTCGGCGGCCAGCGGAGGCCCTGATGACCGTACCGTCCCCGACTCGAACCGCCGTGATCGGCGCTGGATCCTGGGGCACTGCCCTCGCGTGGTTGCTCGCCGATCGTGGCGACGACGTGACGATGTGGGCCTACGAGTCCGAGTGCGCCGACGCGATCAACAACCAGCACGAGAACACGCTCTACCTGCCGGACGCGACGCTGCCCGACAACCTGCGGGCGACGACGAGCCTCGAAGAAGCGCTGACCGACGCCGAGCTCATCGTGTGGGTGACGCCGTCGCACGTGACCCGTGGTGTGCTCGAAAAAGCAGCACCGTTCATCCCCGATGCCGTGCCGATCGTCTCGGCGACGAAGGGCATCGAGAACGACTCGTTGATGACGATCAGCGAGGTGCTCGAGGACACACTGCCGATCCGCTGCCACCCGTACCTCGCGTACCTTTCGGGCCCGAGCTTCGCCCGCGAGGTCGTGAATCGGGTGCCGACCGCGGTCGTGATCGCGGCGTTCAGCGAGCGGCTCGCCCGCGAGCTGCAGGAGCACTTCACCCACGACACATTTCGCGTGTACCGGTCGACCGACGTCGTCGGTGTCGAGATGGGCGGCGCCCTCAAGAACGTGATCGCGATCGCCGCGGGGGTCGGTGACGGCATGGGGTTCGGGCACAACGCCCGCGCCGCCCTCGTCACCCGCGGGCTCGCCGAGATCTCACGGATGGCCGTGGCGCGCGGCGCGAACCCGCTGACCCTCGCCGGACTCGCCGGCATGGGCGACCTCGTGCTCACCTGCACCGGCGGGCTGTCGCGCAACCGGCGCGTCGGCATCAAGCTCGGTGAAGGGCACACGATCGAGGCCATCCTCGGTGACATGAACATGGTCGCCGAGGGCGTGAAGACGGCGAAGTCCGTGCACGATCTCGCCGAGCGCATCGGCGTCGACATGCCGATCTGCGAGAGCGTGTACCGCGTGCTCTACGAGGGCCTCACCCCCGGCCAGGCGCTCGCCGACCTGATGGCTCGCGAGCTCAAGCGCGAGAACTTCGGGTTCTAGGGCGCCTCTCGTTCGCATCCTGCATCGGGCCCTCGACGCGGCCCCGCCCCAGGCGCGCCGACGTCGCACGCGCATGCACGCACCTTTGCACGACCTCACGCTCTCGCTGACCCTGCGCCCGTTTCAGGCACGGGCGCTGCAGGTCATGCAGCAACGTGTCGGGGACGGTGCGCGCCGGCTGCACGTGGTGGCGCCCCCGGGGTCGGGCAAGACGATCCTCGGCCTTGCGTGGATCGCGGACCGGGACCAGCGTGCCGTCGTCGTCTCGCCGACCTCGACGATCGCGGCGCAGTGGGTACGGGCGGCGCAGGACCACCTCGCGGCACCGCTCGCCGACGCTGCACCGGACCCGGACGCGCTCGCCCACGGCGATCACCGCGCAGACGCGCTGCCGCACATCCTCTGCACCACCTATCAGGCGGTGTCGGTGAAGGACCGCACCGGCGACACGGACTGCGACGCAGACCTGCACGACAACGTGCACGCCCTCTTCGAGCGGTTCGCCGAAGCCGGGGTGCGCACCGTCGTGCTCGACGAGTGCCACCACCTGCTGAACCACTGGGCGCGGGCGATCGCGGTGTGGATGGACCGCACCCCCGACGCCCTGCTGCTCGGTCTGACGGCCACGCCGCCGGTGGACTCGTCCGCCCGCGAGCGTGCGCTGCATCACGATCTGCTCGGCCCGGTGACCGTCGAGATCCCGTTGCCGGCGATGGTGCGCAGCGGGCATCTCGCCCCGTGGCAGGACCTCGCCCTGCTCGTGCAGCCGACCGCACGCGAGCACGCGTGGATGGCCGGCGCCCACGCCCGGTTCGCCGATCTCGCCCGCACCCTCGACGACCCGCCCGAGCCGCTGCTCTCGCTGCGGTTCTGGATCCAGCATCGCCTCGAAGCCCTCGCAGAGGGGGCGACCGACGTCGGGTCGTGGGCCGAAGCGCTGCTCGACGCTCCGGACCTGCTGATCGCCCTCGTGCGCGTCGCCGACGAGCGGGGCGTGCCGCTGCCCGCCGGCGCGTGGCGCATCGACGAGATGAGCGACCCGCCGGACCTTGCCGACGAGGCGCGGGTGCTCGACGACTACGCCCGAGGGTACCTGCGGGCGCTGCGCGACGGCGACAATGACCCGTTCGTCGAGGCGCCGGCGACCGACGATGCGCGGCGCGCGGCCGACGCGCTGTGGGCCGACATGCGCGATGCCCTCGCCCCGGTCGGGTACCGGCTCACCCGCCGCGGTGTGCAGCGACGAGCGTCCGAGCTGGATCGCCTGCTCGGGTTGTCGGCGGCGAAGTACGACGCCCTCGGGCAGATCCTGACGACCGAGCAGGCGACGCTGCTCGACGAGCTGCGGGCGGTGGTCGTCGTCGACTTCGAGCGGGCGACCTCACGCCGCACCCTCGAGAAGCTCGACGGCGTGCTCGATCCGGGCGCCGGCGGCGCCGTCAGCGTCGTGCGCTATCTCGCCGCGCACGACGGGCTCGACGACCTCGACGCGGTGATGGTCAGCGGCTCAAACCTCGTCTGCGACCCGGACATCGCCGAGACGATCGTCGACGCGCTGGCCCGTGAAGCCGCGATGCAGGGGTGGTCGATCGAGACCCGGGTCGAGCACCGGGACGGGCTGTGCCGCATCGTCGGGCGCGGCGCCGATTGGCGGTCGAGCCACTACACGCTGCTCGTGACGCGCCTGTTCGAACAGGGCGTGTTTCGCTGCATCGTCGGCACCCGCGGGCTGCTCGGCGAGGGGTGGAACACCCGCACCGCAAACGTGCTCGTCGACCTCACGAGCGTCTCGGCGTTCGTGTCGACGAACCAGGTGCGCGGCCGGTGCCTGCGCATCGACCCGGACCGGCCCGACAAGGTGTCGAACCTGTGGGACGTCGTCGCGATCGCCCCGACGCTCGATCGCGGGTTCGCCGACTTCGACCGCTTCGTTCGCAAGCACGGGCACGTGTTCGGCGTGGCCGACGACGGCGCGATCGAGCAGGGCGTCGGGCACGTGCATCCAGCGTTCAGCCACGTGGCCCCGCAACACCTCGCCGCCCGCATCCCGACGGTGAACGCCGACATGCTGGCCCGCGCCGGGGATCGCGACGCCGCGCGAGACGCGTGGGCGATCGGCGCCGACTGGGCGGACGAGACCGTGTCCAGCGTCGAAGTCCGCGTCGACCCGGGCACACTGCCGGTGCCCGAAGTGGCCAGCGCCGAGCGCGGCCCGGACGCACCGTTCGACGACGTCGCGTTGCCCCCCGGGCTCGCCCAGTCCCGGGCGCGGCGGTGGGCGCGCGCCGTGGCGGAGCGCGACGCGGCGGTCGACGACGCGCACCGGCATCGCGACGAGGCGCGCGCCGCGGCGCAGACCCTGCGCGACGAGGCGACGGCGATCGAGGCCGACGCGCAACGGGATCACGACACCGCGCTCGTGTTCGTGTCCGCCGAGCAGGCCCGTGCCGATCGATTTCGGCGTGCGTGGGTCACACAGTTCGCACCCGGGGCGGTGGCTGGCGCGGTCGCGGCCGCGTTCGCCGGGGCGTCCTTCGCGTGGCCGGTGTTGCTGGTCGTGATCGCCGTCGCGTCGCTTGCTGGCGCACAGACGACGCACGCCCGACAGAGCGCCGTCTTGCGTGACGAAGCGAGCGCGGCCGCCGTCACCGCGCAACGCCACCACGCGTCGGCCGCCGCCCTTCGTGCCCGCGCCGACGGCATCGAAGCGCAGGCCGACGACGTGACGCGCACCCGAGAGCACGACGCCGACACGCGGCTCGCCACGGCACGCACGGTGGTCGAGGCCCCGGTCGACGACGCCGGCGCGGCGCGCTTCTATGGCGAAGTCCTGCTCGACGCCTTTCGCCGATGGGACGCGACCCGGGCCGAGGCGAGCACGGGAGCGGTCCGGGTCACTCGACGTGTCGACGGCGCCCTGGCCCTCGAGCTGCGCGGCGTATCGGCGGCGTTCACCGCGACGTGGACCCGGGCGTGGCGCGAGCTGTGCGGGCCGCTCGCCAACCCCCGGTACGTGCTGCACTGCCCGACGGCCGGCCTCGCGGCGTCAGTGGCGCGTGCCATCGACGGCGTCGACGCCACCACGGTCGACGGCGGCGCTGTGCTCGCCGTGCCGGACCCGCTCGCGTCACACCGGGCCGGTGCAGACGCGATGGCCGCGGCATGGCGAGCCGCCGCCGGGCCGTGCCGCGTGCTCTACACCCGGCGCGGCGAAGGCGCCGAGCTGCTCGCCCGCAACCTGTCGCGGCGACCGTGGGACGTGCGCTCGATGCGACGGACGGTGTGGCGCTGATCGCGCAGCGATGACGATGTGACCCGAACCTCGCTGCGGCTCAGAGATCGCCGCCGCAGACCATCCGGCTGACGATCCGCTCGGACGCGAGGCTCACCGCGCATCCGGCGGCGAGCTCTCGCTCGTCGACCTCGGCGACCGGGATCACGCAGACGCTGGACGCGTCTCGGCACGCGATGTCGCCGCCCTCACGGCACGACGCCGTGCGACCGAACTCCCGCGTGACGACCTCGGTGAGGGGCCCCACCGCACCGTCGGAGCACACCACGAGGAAGTCGCAGTACGCATAGAGCCCGAACGGTTCAGCGAGACCGCTCGTGCCGGCGAACCGGTCCGGGTCGCAGGCGAGCCCGTCGAGCACGCAGCCGCACCCGCACTCGTCACCGCCGAAGTACTCAGCCCCGTCGGGGCAGATGTAGTCGATCAATGCGCAGGTCTCGGGGTCCTCGGCGGCATAGTACACCCGCGGGTCGTCCGCGTCCGGGCAAGTGTCGGCATCATTGGCGATGCAACCGCAGCCGCACGGGCCACCAAAGACCTCTTCGCCCTCGTCGCAGGCGAAGAAGATGGCGGCGCACTCTTCGGGGCTCCGGCCGACGTACTCGACCGCGCGGTCCGACGGATCGGGGCAGACGTCGGCGTCGTACAGGCAGCCGCAGCCGCAGTCGTCGCTGAACATCTCGCCCCCCTCTTCGCAGCGGTACCGGATGCGCGAGCACTCCTCGACGCTGTCGCCGACGCGCTGCACGAACGGGTCCGCGTCGTCGTAGCAGCTCGGGCCCGTGATGCAGCCACAGCCACACACGTTCGAGAACGGGCGTCCGGCGTCGAAGCAGTCGTAGTCGATGGCCGCGCAGTCCTCGGGGCTGCGCGCGACGTAGTCGACGTTCGGGTCGGCCGGGTCGAGGCAGATGCGCGGCGCCTCGACGCAGCCGCAGCCGCACGAGCCTTCGAACGGCGCGTCCCCATCGGCGCAGCCCCAGTCGATGTCGGCGCACGCCTCGGGGCTGGTGCCGATGTACTCGACGCCGGGGTCGTCCGGATCAGGGCAGAACCCCTCGCCGGCCCGGCAGCCACACCCGCACTCGTTGGTGAACAGGTCCCAGCCGAGCGGGCACATCCAGACACCGCTCGCCGCGCACTCGTCGACGTCGCGCGACAGCCAGTCGTACCGCGGGTCGTCGTACTCGCTGCAGCCGGGGCCTGCGTCCGTCGGGGGCACGTCCTCGACGACGTCGACGAACGGCACATCCGGCGCGACATCCGGCGCGACGTCGGCCGCATCACCGGGGCCGACGTCCCCGACCGTCGTGTCCGTCCCCGCGTCGGTGGGACCGGCATCCGGCGGCGTGACGTCCGACGCCGCGTCCTCGCTCGTCGTGTCGGAGCCGGCGTCGACGCCGACGTCCACGACAAGGTCGGTCGGGTCCGAGCCGCAGGCGGACGCGGCGAGGGCAAGAACGAGAGCACATCCAACGAGAACGGTCTGACGCATGGCAGAGCAGGGGCAACGGGGGTGCCAGCGTCCTCTCGCACAGACCATGCCACCGCGCAAACCCGGATTCTGCCTCGGGTTCGGCGGCCCGAAGCCGACGATCCCGTCAGAGTCGTGACCCGCGCGCCATGGATCTCTGAGGGGCCCGCGCCCGTGTCGGTCGTCAGGACCGCGGGCCGAACTGGTCGACCATCCAGTCCGCCAGGGACGGCACCGTCTCGCCCTCGGCGAGGGGCATCATCGACCAGCGCAGCAGGTGGTGCGCGACGGGCACGTGGATGATCTGCCCGGACCGCTCGACGACCTGGAACACCGGCGGCGGCGCGAGCCCGCTCTGCATCTCGTCGCACTCCGCCCACGCGATCCGGGTACCGAACTCGGCCTGGGCGACGACGCCGATGAAGTCGCAGAGCGCCTGAAACACCAGCGCCGGCATCCACCGGATCACGCCGGGGGTGTCGTCCCCGACGAGGAGCTCGAAGGCGCGGATGCCGTCGAGGTTCGGACGGATGTCGGCGCCGAACTCGTGCTTCGCGAACGTCGCGAAGAGCTTCGACGGGCCGCCCGGAGTGCGCCCCCAGACGTCGTTGCCGAGCCGCCCCGCTATCATCTGCTCGAGGGCGATGAGCTTGTCGGCGCGACCATCCGGCGGCAGCGCGATCGGCGCCGTCCACATCGACGTCGGGCGCCCCGGCGAGGGCATCCCCACCGACCGCGCCTCGTCGCGCAGGGTGTCGAGGCGATGGGCAAACCGCTCGTCGTCCCACGGCGCGGCGCGGAACCCGAACGCCCGGACCGCCGCCTCGGGATCCCACGGCAGGTCGGCGAACACGACGAGGCGCAGGCCCGTGCGCGGCCGCACGATCTCGCGCACGCGCTCGGGAGTGCGGCTCAGCTCGGCGAGCATCGTGGCCTCGACGAGCGCGAGCACCTGCTTGTGCAGCTCGCGCATGCTGCCGGGGTCGGACCAGCAGGTGAACACCCATTCCCAGCCGTCGTCGGTCTCGACCTCGAGCACGCGCGGGTGCACCGGCATCTGCGGCACCGGCGGCTCGACGGGCCTGGTCAGCTCGGGCAGCAGCGCGTCGAGCGGCCGATCGGCGGACATGGACGCCACCAGGGACGGGCTGCGGCGATCGTCGTCAGACATGGGCGGGCTCACCAGTTGTAGTGCACGCGGTCGTCGGGCACGGCGGACGCCTGCAGGGTCGCGGCGACCGCCCGTTGCATCGGCTCGCTGCCGCAGACCACGTACCGGGCGGTCGCGGCATCCGGGGCGGCAGCGTCCTCGCGCCAGACGTCCTGCACATAGCGCACCGGCACGGCGTCGAACACCGTGTGCACGCCGACGCCGAGCCCGGACCACCGCTCGAGATCGTCGGCGAAGAGCAGCGCCTCGGCGTTCGGGGCGCCGTGGTACAGGTGCAGCGCGTCGGCGGCGAGCCCGTCCGCCAGCAGGGCGTCGAACACCGGCCGCACGGCCGCGAGCCCGGTGCCCGTGGTGAACGCGACGACCGGGCCTCCGCGCAACGCGTCGATGGGGTAGCCGTCGCCGAGGGCCTCGCTCATCGACACGGTCGATCCAGCCGGCAGCTCGGTCAGCGCGTCGCTCACGGCGCTGCCGCGCTGCACGACGAACTCGACCCGATCCCCGATCGGCGGGGCCGACGCGACGGCGAAGAACCGCGCGTCCCCGGTCGGCAGCCCGAGGGCGACGTACTGCCCGGGACGCACGAGGGTGGACGCCAGCCGGTGCCCGGTCGCAGCCACCTCGATCCGCGCGCACCCGTCCCCCTCGTTCGCCACGGCGAGGACGGTGGCGGGAGTGCGCTCGATCGACGCGAGCCAGGCGAGCATGTCGGATTCCAGCATGGACACGAGCGTCCGAGGGACGGGGGCCCGGTCATCTAACCACGACCACCGGATCGGCCAACCCCGTCGCGAATGGGCTCGCCGTGGCGTCAGTCCGCCGCGCCGAACAACGACTGCTGGGGCTCGGGCCCCGGTGCGAAGCCGAGGATCGCGTCGAGCAGCCCCTCGGTGACCGCGTCCCGGGCGTCCGTCTCGACGATCCGCGCACGGACGTGCGGGGCGACGAAGACGCGGATCTTCTTCACGACCTTGATGAAGTCCGTGCCGATGCCCTGCACGACCTTCGAGATCATGTGCAGCGGTCGACTCACCCGGCGCGAGCCGCGCCCGAAGATCACGTCGACTGACTCGACCCGGTCCTTGTCGCGGGGAGGCGTGTCGATGATGACGTCGTCCGGTTCGACGGCAAGGTCGAGCAGCGCACTCAGACGCTCGCAGAGCGCGACCTTGAGCCGCTCGGTGTCGTCGGCGTCGAGGTGATAGATGCGCTCGTACGCCGTCTGCTGGCGCACGTCGTCCCACGCGCGATTCAGAGTCAGCACCCGCTTGTAGAACGCCCGTCGCCCGCCGGACATCGCCGAGAGCAACCGGTGCGTCAGCGACGTCGGGGGCGAGCGGTCCACGAGCCAGCGCAGGAACTCGTCGTCCGACCGGGCGAGCAACACCGCGGTCAGGTCGTCGACGGTGGGCGACTCGCGCCGCTGGTAGTCCGCGAGGGCGCGCTCGATCATGGCCGACGCCGCGCGCACGGTGTGGTGCCAGTACGCCTCCGAGAACATCGTGTATCGCGTGAAGATGAAGATCTCGGCCGACACGCGCCCCTTCTCGGTGACGGCGATGCGGTCGCCGTCGAGGTTCGCGCAGAGGCTGTCGAGAAAGCGCGCCCGGTCGTAGTTGCGCCCGTACGACACGCCCATGTGGATCGAGTCTCGCTCGAGGTAGTCCGCCTTGTCGGCGTCGACCCCCGACGAGATCACCGACGCGACCAGGCGACGCTCGGGGCGCGCGTGGGTGCCCGGCTTCTGAGTGATCATCGCGACGACGTCCTCGGGATCGACCCCGAACGCGTCGCGGATGTGGTCCCCGATCGGTCGCTCGCCGCGCAACGCGTCGACGTCACCGCGCAGGATCCGGCCGCTCAGGTCCTCGTGCCGTGGCGTGTCCGCGCCCTTGTGGTGCAGCGCCTCGAGGCTGTGCGCGAACGGGTAGTGGCCGAGGTCGTGCAGCAGCGCAGCCAGCAGGCAGCAGACGATGTCGGCCTCGGTGAGGCTGTCGGCGACGTGTGGATCGCGCAGCAGCGAGAGGAGGTACTGGCGCGCCATGTCGAACACGCCGAGCGAATGCTCGAAGCGCGCGTGCACCGCGCCGGGATACACGAGGTGCGTGGGTCCGAGCTGGCGCACGGTGCGCAGCCGCTGAAACGCCGGGTGGTCGACGATCTCAACGAGGCGTCGGGTCAGCGGGACGTTGCGAAGCTCGGGGATTCGGATCGTCCCGGCGTCGCCATAGAGTTCGGGCAGCATCGTGCTCTCGGGGCATCGGCGCGGGGATTGTCGCCGCCCGCGGCGCCGTCGACAACCGGGTCACGCGGCGCCGCTTGCATCGGCGCTGGCGGATGGCCATGCTCCGCTCGGTCGCACCGCGTGCCCGGTCGCGACCGACGCTCGCGCCCCACCACCGATCGAGCCGCCATGGATCCCGTCGAACGCCTGACCCACGACCACCACCACCTCAATCGGATGGTCGCCAGTCTGCGCGAGGCCATGCAGGAGGTCGCCCGCGGCGAGCGCGAGCCGATCCAGCTGCGCGACGACGTCACCGAGTTTCTCGACCTCGCTCAGGACGAGCTCTTCGAGCACTTCGAGGTCGAAGAGACGCAGCTCTTCCCCTTCGTGGTCGAGCGGCTGCCCGAGCTCGGCGAGACGATCGAGCACCTGTCCGTCGGCCACGACCGGATGTGCGGCGCCATCAGCCGCCTCGAGCGGTGTTCGCGCCTCGATGATGACGCGTTCGGCGAGCAGATCGACCAGGTGATCGCGCTCATCGCCCGCTTCGACGCCAACTACCTGCGGCACGCCCAGGAAGAGTACGACCTGATTCAGGTCCTCGCGACGCGCCTCGATGCCACGGACCGCGACACCGTCGCGAAGCTGCTCGACGAGATCTGAGGCGACGACCCCGCGACCCCGGCGTGCTGTGCGAGACGGCGCGCCTCGGGGTGGCATCTCACACGCTCGCTTCGCGTCAGGCGGGCACCTCGGCCCGCGCCCACGCGTCGGTCTGGTTGGGCGACGCCGCGACGTACACCTCGTCGACGGCGTTCAGCAGCAGCGTGGTGAGCACCGGATTGTCGCGCGTGCCGTCGATCGCCAGCTCGTCGTCGATCGTGTGCAGCCATGCCGGATCGTAATGCTCGAGCTGCCGGCGCAGCAGAGCGATGAACCGATCGAGCACCACCTCGGTGAACAGCCCACGCTTCGCGGCGATCAGCGCGGCGAGAGCCCCGCGCAGCAGGATGCGTTCGCGCTCTTTCATGACGGCTCCAGGAGGCGGCGGACGAGGTCCGAGGCGGGGTCGTGCGGCGACGAGAACGCGTGGCGGACCCAGCCGGATGCCACGCTCGAGAACGCATCGGCGTCGGACCCGGCGAGGGCCCGCACCGAGACCAGTCCCTTCCACCGCAGCAGCAGGATCGCGTCCGGCTCCCCCCCGCTCGCAGACGGCGACGCCGTCCACCATCCCGGCCACGCTTCGTGAACCGTATGTCTCGTGTCCGAAGTCATCAGCATGGACCGTGCCAGATCGGGATCCGAGACGGGGACGAGCGCGAACTGATCCCCATCACAGGTCAACACGACCCCGTCCGACGTCGCGGGCCACCACAGCCAGCCATTTGCCGGCAGCGCATACGCCACCTCGATCCGCCCGAGCCACGCCCGCCGCTCGGCGAGGTCGGCGAGGCGCGCGCCGTCGGGGACCGACGGCCAGGGCGTCGTGTCAGCGGTGGTCGAAGGCATCGACGATCACGGTCTCGCTCGTCAGCGTCCGGTGCACCGGGCACCGCACGATCATCTCTTCGAGGCGCTTGCGCTGGGCGTCGTCGAGGTCGCCGACGATGCGCACGTCGCGGCGAATCACGTCGAGCTTCTCGTTCTCGGCGCCCTCGGTGACGCAGGCCTCGCAGTCCTTTCGGTAGACCTTCTCGTGGTGCAGGTCGATCTGGACGGTCTCCAGCGGCCAGCCCTTGCGTTCGGCGTACATGCGCAGGGTGATCGCCGCGCACGCCCCGAGCGAGGTGAGCAGCAGCTCGTAGGGGTTCGGCCCGAGGTCGGTGCCGCCGAGGTCCCTTGGCTCGTCCGAGACGATGACGTGGCTGTGGGTCCGCGACCGGACCTTGTATCCCGCGTCGAGAACGACGGACACGGAGTGATGCTGCGACATGGGCTCCACCGGGTTCGAGAGGGCACACGACAGCGATGGGGACGAGACCGCGGCGCGCAACCCGAGTCGCATTTGACACGACGGATCCCCGCGGTCGACAATCCCGCGTCTTTCGCTCCCGGTCGCTATGCCTCGCTTTCTCGTCCGCCTCGGGTTCCTCGTCGCTCTCGCCGGTGCGAGCGCCGCGTGCCGCCCGCCTGCGCCGACACCCGACGAGAGCGAAGGCAGCGGATCCGAGAGCGAGGGGTCGACCGAAGCCCCTGCAGAGGCGGTCGACCCTGCGGACCTCGTCGGCGCACCGCCGCCGCCGATCGACGCGACGTCCCGCACCTGCCGGGTCGACGACGACTGCCGGGTCGTGCAGCCCGGCGACTGGTCCGCCGCCGTGGAGTGCTGCTACGACTATCCGTGCACCCTCGACTACGACGCGGTGAACACGGGCTGGCTCGAACGTCGCCGCGCGTGGCAGCAGGCCAACCCGTTCGACTGCGCCGCCGCGCTGGCCGAGCAGCCGTGCCCGACCCGCAGCCCGCGGTGCGGCCTGTCGCAGGATCCGCCGCCGGTGGCCTGCGACGACGGCACCTGCCGCATCGCGTGGCCCGCACCCTGGCCCGTCGTCGACCCCGACGCGCAGACCTGCACCGTCGACGACGAATGCGTCGCCTTCGCCCACTCGCGGACGTCCGCCGAAGGCCGATGCTGCGACGACGCCTGCATCGGATCGCCGGTCGCCGTGAACCGGCGCACCGCCGAGGCGCTGACGGCGTGGATCGAGACCGACGCGCCCTCGTGCGAGAGCGTCCTGCCGGACACGAGCGCCTGCGGCATCGACGACTGCGCGCCGTGGGATCCGCCGCCGGCGCACTGCGACGCCGGGCTCTGCGCCCTCACCGGCGGACGCTGACGCGCACCGAACCCGGGCAGTACGTCATCGCGGGCCGGTGATCTGGCGCCGCGTTCGTCTCGTGGTACCGCCACACTCGCTCCACGACCAGGGCGCGCCGGACGGCCGGGCGGCTCGGCCCACAGGTTCGGCGCAGTGGGACGGCGCAGCGGGACGGCGCGATCAGACGCCGCAGCGGCGCGCGCAGAGGGACGGCCGAGCCGTCGATCAGGGCATGACGCCCGCGGGGGTGAACCCGTTGTCGTTCGGGCGATCGAGCAGGCGGACGCTGCCCCCGTCCTCGACGGCGGCGGCGAGCCAGAACCGGCCCGTGCGCTCCATGTTGCGGGTCGCCGAGGCGAACTCGATGCCGTCGAAGTAGAACCGCACCGTCACCTGCGACGCGCCGAAGCCCGAATCCGAGAAGTAGTAGATGCCCACGTAGTACGACTCGTTCGGGTCCTCGAGCACGATGATCTCGGGGCCGAGCCCGTCGAGCTCGTCGCGCAGCAGCCGCGGGTCATTGCCCGTGTACCCGTCGCCGCCCCACGCCGGGGACCGGTTCGAGTAGTAGCAGTCCTGGTTCGAGTTCCACCGCAGGCCGCGGGGGGTCACGCGGGCGAGGTGCAGGTCGACGTCCGTGCCCGGGTCCTCGAGCTCGTCCGGGTCGCCCGGCGTCCGCCACGTCGCCACGATGCGCAGGCCTTCGCCGACACCCGAGTCGCGGGCCACATCGACCGTGACGAAGCCCTCGCCGGTGCAGCCGTCGTCGAGCTCCCAGAACACGCGGAACGAGTAGTCCCCGAGCGCCGTCGGCACGAAGCTGACCCGGCCGTTGACCGCGGTGTCTTCGAACTCGGGCTCCGGTCCGGGCGCATCGACAACCTCCCAGATGACGCGCCCGTCGACGCCGCCGCCGAGGCCCGGATCGAGGTAGAGCCGCGTGCCAGCGATCGTGCCCAGCGCCGGAGCGAACGGCCCGGTCAGCGACCGGCTCACGCCAGCCACGGCGTCTGGGCACACCGTGTCCTCGGTCACCGTCGCCGCGAATCGCGCGGTGAGCGCCGGGCGGTCCGGGTCGTTCGACCGGACGACGAGGTCGTCGACGAACGTGCCCTCGGCCGTCGCGTTGAACCGCGTGCGGATCGTGAGGTCGCCCCCGGGGTCGAGCACAGCAGGCACTCGCGGGCGGGTCGTGTCGATGACGAAGCCGACGATGCCGCGACGGAAGCTCGCGTCGAAGACCTCGAGCGGCACGTCGCCACAGTTGCGGACGACGACGTCGCGGGTCAGCGATTCGCCCGCGTCCACGAGGCCGAAGTTCACCGAGCGGGGATCCAGCTCGATACACGGGGTGGGCTCGTCGCCGAACACAGTGCCGCGAATGACCACCTCGGCCCCGGTCACGTCGGTCTCGACGAAAATGAACGCTTCGGCGTCCCCGGCCCGCACCGCCTCGATGAGCACGAAGACGTCGATGACCTCGCCCGGCATGAGCAGCTCGCCGGGGATCCAGGGCGTCTCGACGTCGGCCGCGAACCCCGGCGTGGTCTCGGCGAACGCCTCGCCCAGCCGGATCGGCACGTCGCCGCAGTTCACGAAGAAGAGCGGCACCTCGAACACGTCGCCTTCAATCAGCTCACCGAGGTCGACGAACTCGGTCTCGGCGCGGAAGCACGCCTCGCCCGCCTCGTCGACGATCGCCTCGACCGGCACGGACACCGGGGTCAGGCGGTCCGTGTCGACGGTGAGCGTGCCACGATAGATGCCTTCGATCATGGCGCTGAACTCGATCGCGACGAACATCGTCGCCCCCGGCGCGAGGGAGCCGCCGGGCTCGACGCTCGTGTCGATGACCTCCCAGAACAGCCCGGCGCCGCTCGGGCGCGACAGCTCGAGGTCGGTGATGCGCAGCGCGACGTCGCCACAGTTGCGGTACCGCACCTCGATCAGGCCCGGCGCGCCGACCGGCGCCTCGCCGCGACCGATGGCGTCGAGCGGTTCGAGGCACGGCTCGAGCGGGGCATCCTCGCCACGACCAACGCCGCGCAGCGACACGTTCGCCGTCGGCAGGTTGTTCGCGTTGGACACGATCGACACGATGCCGTCGAAGACGACGCGCTCGCCGCGGGGGATGCCGCTCGGCGCGAACCGGACGGTGAACGTGGTGCAGCGCCCGGGGGTCAGCGAGATGTCGGCCGGCGGGTCGACGACCCACGTGCCGGGGTCACCGTCCTCGAGAAAGAGCTCGAAGATGCGCAGGGTTTCGTCGCCCTCGTTGCACACGCGCACGTTGCGCGCGACGGCGGTGCCGGTCGGCAGGGTGCCGAAGTCGAGCTCCGTCGGTTCGACGCGGATCCACGGCCCGCGAGCCCCTTCGCGCACGACACCGAAGAGCCGAACCTCGACGCTGACGCCGGGCTCGAACACGACGATCAGCGTGCCTTCGTACTCGCCGGGCTCTTCGGCGCGCAGGGTCACGGGGACCTCGGCGCGAGCGCCCGGGGCGAGCACCGGCGGCAGCGTCAGCGGCGCAGAAAAGGTCGGGCCGTCGACGCCGAACGAGAGCAGCGGCAGCGGCTCGGTGCCACAGTTCTCGATGACGGTCGTGCGGGTGCGCGACGAGCCGGACGGGACCTCGTCGAAGTCGAGCGCGTCGGGGGTCGCGCGGACGCAGATGTCCGACGCCTCGTTCGCGATGCCGTCGAGCGAGAGGGTCGCCTCGAGACCGATCCCCTCGGGGCTGAACCCGACGGCGACCCACTCCGCCGCGAAGCGCCCGGGCGCGCCAGGCACGAAGAACACGGGCACCTCGATCGCTTCGCCGGGCACGAGGTCGACCGGGGCGACCGGCAGCACCTCGAACCCGCGACCCGACGCCCGCTCGATGCTGTCGACGACGATCGGCGACTCGCCGCAGTTCACGAGGGCCACCGAACCGTCGAACGCGACGCCCTCGCTGTACGGACGCTCACCGAACGAGAACACCGGGGGCTCGAAGGTGAGGCACGCTTCGCCGGTGCGCGTGCCGGCGCCCGCGAAGGACCAGGGGCCCCACAGCGTGCCGTCATCGGACTGCAGCCGCCACGGGCGGCTGAATCGGCCGTCGGAGGTGGGCGCGAACGTCACCTCGACGAGCACCTCGCCGCCGGCCGGCACGACCTGAGGCCGCACCCGTGCCGCGAACGGGCCGGCGTCGACCAGGGCGCCCACGATGAACTCGTCGGTCATGCCACAGTTCACGACGACGACGGCTTCGGTCGCTACCGATCCCACCGGCACGTCACCGAAGTTCAGGCTCGTCGGATCGACCGTCAGGCAGCGATCACCGCTGTCTTCGACGATCTCGGCGGTCAGAGACACGGACGCGGTCGCGAGCCCCGGATCACCGACCTCGAACCGGCCCGCGCGCGGCCCGAGCGGGTCGGTGCCGAACGCGATGAACTCGAATGGCACGCGCTCACCCGGCCCGATCAGGTCGGGGAAGTCGTCGACCAGCCCGAACGTGTCTGCGCCTTCGAACGCGACGTTGCTCAGGGCGAGCTCGAGGTCGCCGCAGTTCACCAGGGTGGCGACGCCGGTCCGGCTGCCGTCGATCGGCACGCGGCCAAGGTCGACCCGCGCGGGCTCGAACGTCAGGCACGCGTCCGGGGGCGAGTCGACCGACACCTGCAGATCGATGATCGCCGGCGCGGTGCGCCCGTCTTCGGCGTCGAGGCGCAGCGCTGCCGACCAGTCGCCGACGGCAGCCGCGTCCGTCGACACGGTGAGCTCGAACGACGCGCCGGGCGGCAGGATCGGCTCGACGCCGTCGAACGAGAACCGGTCGCGGTCGCCGGTCAGCGAGGGTTCGCGCAGCACGAGCTCGGCGACGTCGCTGCAGTTGGTGACGGTGACGAGCGCCGCGCCCCGCTCGCCGACGAGCCGATCGCCGAAGTCGACGAGATCGGTCGACGTGAGGATGCACCCCGCCGGCGCGATGGCGTCGCCCAGTCCGAAGAGCACGCCGTCGTCGGCGGTGCCGGTCACGTCGACGACCTGCAGCGTCGCCTCGTAGGCGCGCGACGCGTCGGCGGTGAACACGACGGTCGCCGCGGCGGTCGTCTCGGGGGGGATGCCGACGAGCGAGGTCGTGTCGACGACGGCGAATGCCGCGGCGTCCGGTCCGGCCACGTCGACGGACTCGATCGTCACCTCGGTCGTGCCGCAGTTCGTGACGAACACGCGCCCCTCGGTCGACTCACCGACCGGGACGGCGCCGAAGTCGGTGACGGGCGCGACGCGCACGCAGGTCGATTCGATGGCCTCGCCGACGGTCACGCTCAGCGCGGTGCGCGCTTCGGTCTCGCCGGCGCCGATCACGATCAGGTCGTTGTTGAACACGCCCTCGAACGAGCCGCGCGCCGAGACGACGACGCGACGCGCCTCGCCGGGCTCGAGCACGAACGCGCCCGGCTGCTCGACCGCGAAGGTGCCCGTGCGATCCGGCACGACTGCGTCGGTCACCTCGACCGGCGCGCGCCCGCAGTTCTCGATCGAGACGCTGCGACGGGTGACCTCGCCGACCTCGATCGCGCCGAAGTCGATCACACCCGGGTCGGTGGACAGGCACAGCCGCGGCGGCGGGACGTCCGGCAGGGTGACGTCGTCGATGACGTCGGCGGTGTCCGGCCCGACGTCGCCGCTGTCGGTGCCCGTGTCGACGCCGTCGGGGTCGGTGCAGGCGCCCGCGAAACAGACGCGGGGCGACAGGCACTCGTCGTCGGACACGCACTCCGGCGGGCCGACATAGTTGTCACCGCAGCCGGGCAGGGTCGCCGCGAAGACCGCGGCGAAGACGACGAGGGGCAGAGCAGAGCGACGGACCATGGGCGCACCATGAGGTCAGAGAGCCAGACACGAGCGTGGACACGCGACCGCGCGGCGGCGACAGCGCGGGCCGCGTGAGCGTCCCCCGCGCGGCGCCGGGCCGTGCGCCCGAGCGGGGTCGCACGACAACGCCCGTGGTTGTACCGGACTTCGTGACCCGGGCCAAACCACAACCCGTGCAAGAAGCGACGGCGCGCGCACTTTTCGCGCGCGCGGCGGCCATCACCATGATAGTGCGCGCGCGCTCGTGCCGCCCCCCGAACGGAGGCTCCGATGTCCGAACGCACCTTCACGGTCGCTCTCGCCCAGCTCGCTGCGAACCCCGCCAACGAAGACCGCCTCGATCACGCCGCAGACGCGGTGGCCGAGGCCGCGTCGCGGGGCGCGCAGATCATCGTCCTGCCCGAGCTCTTTCGGCATCGGTACTTCTGCCAGGAGATGACGCCGGAGCACTTCGCGCTCGCCGAGCCGGTGGACGGGCCGACGTTCGCGCGCCTGAGCCCGGTCGCCCGTGAGCACGAGGTCGTGATCGTCGCGTCGCTCTTCGAGCGCGTCGCCCCGGGGCTGAGCTTCAACACGACGATCGTGATCGACGCCGACGGCGCGCTGCTTGGCCGATACCGCAAGCAGCACATCCCCGACGACCCGCTCTTCTACGAGAAGTTCTACTTCACACCGGGGGACGAGGGCTGCGCGGTGTTCGACACCCGCTACGCCCGGGTGGGCGTGCTGATCTGCTGGGACCAGTGGTTCCCCGAGGCGGCGCGTCTGACCGCCATGCAGGGCGCCGAGGTCATCGTGTACCCGACGGCGATCGGCACGATCGACGAAGAGGGGCCCGCCGAGCACGCACGGCAGCGGGATGCGTGGCAGACCGTCCAGCGCGGCCACGCCATCGCCAACGGCGTCTACGTCGCCGCCGTAAACCGGGTCGGCCGCGAGCAGGCCCTCGCGTTCACCGGCGGGTCGTTCGCCTGCGGACCTCAGGGCGAGCTGCTCGCCGTCGCCAGCGACGTTGCACCCGAGACCGCGATCGTCACCTGCGATCGTGACCGGCTGCGCGACGTGCGCGAGATCTGGCCGTTCTTTCGCGACCGCCGCATCGACACGTACGGCGGCCTGACGAAGCGGTGGTCGAAGTGACCGGGCGCGCGCAGCGGATCATGCCGCCGGAGTGGGCGCCCCACGTCGGGACGATCCTGTCGTGGCCGCACAACGTCGACGAATGGGGCGACGCCCACGCCGCCGCCGAGCAGGCGTTCGTCGAGCTCGCCACGCGCTTGAGCCGCGTCGAGACCGTGCACGTCAACGTGCCAGACGACGCATGGGCGCAGCGGGTCGGCGACGCCCTCGATGGCGCCGGCGCGCGACGGGCCGCGGTGCAGCTGCACCTCATCCGGACCGACGACGTCTGGGCGCGGGATCACGGACCTTCGGTCGTGTTCGAACCGGGCGCGCCGGACGCCGGACCGCTGTGGATCGACTGGGTGTTCGACGCCTGGGGCGGCAAGTACCCGCACGCCGATGACGCCGCCGTGCCGGCGCGGCTCGCCCCGCGGCTGGGTGCACGACGCGCCGCTGTGGACGTGGTCATGGAGGGTGGCGCCTTCGACGTGAACGGACGCGGCGACCTGCTGACGACCGAGTCCGCGGCCCTGCATCCGAACCGCGGCGACCGGACCCGTGCCGACGTCGAAGCCGCGTTTGGCGAACACCTCGGCGTCCGCCGGGTGTGCTGGCTCGGGGCTGGGCTCGCCGGGGACGACACGGACGGGCACGTCGACGACCTCGCCCGGTTCGTCGACGACGACACGATCGCGTGCGTGGTGTCGGACGACCCCGGCGACGAAGACCACGACGCACTGGCCGAGAACCTGGAGCGTCTGCGGACGTTCGTCGGCGTGGGCGAACGGCGATTCGACATCGTCCCGTTGCCCCAGCCCCGGCCGGTCGTGCGCGACGGGGAGCGGCTGCCGGCGTCGTACGCGAACTTCTACGTCGCGAACGGCCTCGTTCTGGTGCCGGTGTTCGACCAGCCGACGGACGCGGTCGCCATCGAACGCCTCGCCGCTGCGATGCCCGATCGGCGCGTCGTCGGCATCGACGCGCGCGGGCTGGTGACCCAGTACGGCGCCCTGCACTGCGTCACCCAGCAGCTGCCGGCGGCGTTGTCGCACGTGACGACACTTCGGGGCTGACGCACGCGCAGGCGTGTTTCTGTTCGCGCCCCCCCGTGTGTGGCACGATGGGGGACCTCCGAATGGGTGACGGAATCGACATGTTCGAAGCCGGCCAGCGGTTCGACAAATACACCATCGCCGAGAAGCTCGGCGAAGGGGGCATGGCAACGGTCTATCGCGCGGACAGCCCGTTTGGCCTGCCCGTCGTGTTGAAGATCCTGAACGCGTCCCTCGCGGGCGAAGCCGAGGTGCTCGAGCGCTTTCGGCGTGAAGGGCGCATCCAGTTCTCGCTGCGGCACCCGCACATCGTGCGGGTCACCGACATCGTCGAGGACCACGGCGTACCGGCGCTGGTCGCCGACTTCTTGAAGGGCAAGGACCTCGAGGCCGCGCTCAACGCCGGCCAGCGCTTCGAGCTGCCGGACATCCTGTCGATCGCGACGAAGGTGCTCGACGCGCTGCAGGTCGCGCACGATGCGGGGTTCGTTCACCGCGACATCAAGCCGAGCAACCTCTTTCTCGAGGACACCGACTACGGCTTCGAACCGCGGCTCATGGACTTCGGCATCGCCAAGGCCGAAGAGGCCGCGGCGCTGACCCGCGCGCAGGAGTTCTGCGGCACGCCGGCGTACACGAGCCCCGAGCAGATCGAGAGCACCCGCGACGTCGACGCCCGCAGTGACCTGTACTCGTTCGGCGTCGTGCTGTGGGAACTGCTGTCGAACCGCCAGCCGTACGGCGAGCTGACGGACCCGATCTCGATCCTCGTGCAGGTGGTGAAGCATCCGCTGCCGCCGCTGCCCGACCGGGTGCCCAGGTGGCTCGTGCGGATCGTCGAGAAGGCGCTGGCGAAGAAGCCGGACCAGCGCTGGCAGCGGGCGATCGACTTTCACGACGCTCTGCTGCGGGGCGCCGAGGGCGATCCCGAGCTGCAGGGCACCGTCGTGCTCGATGGCTCGGGACCGGTGCTCACCGACGCAAGCGGGCGGCCACGCACGGACCGGACCCTGCGCGGCACCGGGAGCCACAGCGTCGCCCCGCCGGTCGACGACCCGGCGCATGCGGACACCGAGCCGGATCACGGGCACGCCGTCCGCCGTGCGATGACCGTCGCGACCCCGATGCGCGGCTCGACGGTCGTCGATGGCAACGAGTCGTCCGTGGCGCGGGCCTGGGCGCGAAAGCAGAACCGCCCCCCGGTGGACGACGACGAGAGCGGCTCGCACGTCGTCGCCGCGCGGCCGATGAACACGTCGCCGCCCCAACCGCAGCGGCGGCCGGAGCCCGAGAAGCCGGCGCCGAGCAGCAAGAAGAAGGACAAGCGCGGGATCGGGCTCACGCCGGGCGCGATCGCTGCCAGCGGCGCCGCCGCGATCATCCTCGGTGCGACGCTGACGGTGATGGTCTGGAAGGTGTTCGCGCCGACCCCACAGGTGCCCGACGGGTTCGTGCGCATCGAGCCGGGCACGTTCGAGATGGGGTCCCCGGTCGGCGAACCCGGACGCGGCGCGGACGAAGGCCTGCACGAGGTCACGCTGACGTACCCGTTCGCGATCATGACCCACGAAGTTACCGTCGGGCAGTTCGAGTCGGTCAGCGTCGGTCGGTCGAACCCGTTTCGCGGGTGCGGGCCAGAGTGCCCCGTGATCAACGTCTCGTTCATGGACGCGGTCGAGTTCGCGAACATGCGCTCACAGCAGGACGGGTTCGAGACCTGCTATCGGCTGGAAGGCGCCGGCGCGAACCGGACGATCACGATGCCCGACGGTCTCGCGTGCCGCGGGTACCGCCTGCCGACCGAGGCGGAGTGGGAGTACGCCGCACGCGCGGGGACGACCGGCGCAACGTGGGCGGGGGAGATCGTCGAGACCGGGCGCTCCGTCGCAGACCCGACCCTGGCCGAGATCGCGGTGTACGGCGCGACGAGCGCGGCCACCTACTCCGGCGCGGTCGACTGTTCGAGCTGGGCCGATGGGTTCGAGCGCTGCGGACCGGCGCCGGTCGGCTCGCTCGAGGCGAACCCCTGGGGGCTGTACGACATGCTCGGCAACGTGTCCGAGTGGGTGCACGACGCCTGGGGGCCCTACCCCAGCGAGGCCGTCACGGACCCGGTGCGCGACCCGGCTGGCCGCGCCCGCACGATCCGTGGTGGCAGCTGGCTCGATGGGGCCGAAGACGCGCGCGCCGCTGCCCGAGAGAGCGGCGCGGCGGTGGGCCGGATGCACGTCGGGTTCCGACTGGCGCGCACGCTGCGGCGGTAGTCCCCCGGCGCGCGAACTGCGCCGGATATGACCCCGCGCGCGAACTGCACCGGATGTGAACCCGCGCGCGCACTGCTCCGGATGTGAGCCCGCGCCCGCACTGCGCCGGATGTGAACCCGCGCGCAAGCAGCGCGGGACGTACCCCTGCGCGGCCACCGCTCCGCGAACCGGCCGTCGTCTACGCGTCGTGCCCGAGCAGGCGGCGCAGCATCGCACCCGCCGCTGCAGGGCGCTCGTGCACCGGTGTCTGGTGCAGGTGGTCGACGAGCGCGCTGCCGACGATGACGCCATCGGCGTAGGCCGAGATGCGCTCGACGTCGGCGCGTTCGCGGACTCCGAAGCCGACGTAGACCGGCACGTCGGTGGACGCCTGCAGCCGCTCGACGAGGCGCGGCGCCTCGCTCTGCTCGCTGCCTCGCCCGGTGACGCCGCGGCGGGCGATCACGTACACGAACCCCTCGGCGTGCGTCGCGAGGGTGTCGATGCGCGAGGGCGGCGTGGTCGGCGCGATGAGCACGATCCGCGCGAGCCCCGCGTCGGCGAGCGCCTTCTCGAGCGCGGGCGCAGCGCCGGGGACGGCGTCGGTGAGCAGCACGGCGTCGACGCCGGCTTCGACCGCGCGGGCGGCGAACTCCGTGTACCCCATCCGGTGGATCGGGTTCACGTAGCTGAACGCCACGATCGGGCACGCGATGCGGTCGCGCAGCCCGGCGAGCATGTCGAGCACGCCGGCGAGCGTCGCGCCGCCTTCGAGGGCGCGCTGTGAGCTTGCCTGGATCGTCGGCCCGTCGGCGATCGGATCGCTGAACGGGATGCCGACCTCGATCGCGGCGGCGCCCGCGTCGGACAACGCCGTCAGGATGTGCGCCGTGGTCCCGAGATCCGGATCCCCCGCGGTGACGAACGGCACGACCCCGCGCTCGCCGCGGTCACGCAGGGCACGCAGGTGGGCTTCGAGTCGGTTCATTCCGCCTCCTTCGCCGCGCGCTCGGCGTCCGCCGCCTGCACGGTGTGGATGTCCTTGTCGCCGCGACCGCTCAGGTTGATGAGCACGCCGCGGTCGTGCGGCACGCCGGTCTGCACGAGGTGCTTGGCGAGGGCGACGGCGTGCGACGACTCCAGCGCGGGGAAGATCCCCTCGAGGCGCGTCAGCTGGTGGAACGCGGCGAGGGCGTCCTCGTCGCCGACCGGCAGGTAGTGCGCCCGCCCGATGTCGTGCAGATGCGCGTGCTCGGGGCCGATGGCCGGGTAGTCCAGACCTGCGCTGATCGAGTGCGTCTCGCGGATCTGCCCGTCGTCGTCGTGCAGCAGGTACGTGTACGTGCCGTGCAGCACGCCGGGGCTGCCGCCCTCGAACCGGGCCGCGTGGCGACCGGTCTCGACGCCGTGCCCGCCGGCTTCGGCGCCATAGAGCGCGACGTCCTCGTCATCGATGAAGGCCGAGAACAGGCCGATCGAGTTCGAACCGCCGCCGATGCAGGCGACCGCCATGGACGGCAGGCGCTCGTGCCGGTCGAGCCACTGGGCGCGGGCCTCGGTGCCGATCACCGACTGAAAGTGGCGCACCATCTCGGGGTACGGGTGCGGACCGAGGGCCGAGCCGAGTAGATAGAACGTGTTCTCGGGGTCGGCGACCCAGTCGCGCATCGCCTCGTTGATGGCGTCCTTGAGGGTGCGGGACCCGGACGACACGCCGCGGACCTCGGCGCCGAGCAGGCGCATCCGGTACACGTTGAGCGCCTGGCGGGCCATGTCGACCTCGCCCATGTACACGATGCACTCGAGGCCGAGCATGGCGCAGACGGTGGCCGTCGCGACGCCGTGCTGCCCGGCGCCGGTCTCGGCGATGATGCGCTTCTTGCCCATGCGCTGGGCGAGCAGCGCCTGACCGAGCGAGTTGTTGATCTTGTGCGCGCCCGTGTGGTTCAGGTCCTCGCGCTTCAGCCAGATCTCACCGCTTGCACCCCAGGCATCCTCGAGACGACGGCACCGGGTGATCGGCGACGGGCGGCCAACGTGATCGGCAAAGAGGCGCTGCAGCTCGGCGTCGAACGCCGGGTCCTGCTGCGCAGCTTCCCAACCGAGGCGCACCTGCTCGAGGGGCTCCCAGAGGGTCTCGGGGACCCAGGCGCCACCGAAGTCGCCGTAGTGTCCGCGGGGGGTCGAGTGATTCATCGTGCCTCCATGTCGAACGGGGTCGTCGCCCCGTCGTCGGATGTCGCAGGACGTGCCGGCGAAGGCCAGCCCAGATCGCGAAGGGCGTCGCCGAGGGCGGCCAGAAGCGCCGGATCCTTCACGCCGGGCGCAGACTCGACGCCGCTGGACAGGTCGACGCCCCACGGGTCGAGCGCGCCGACCGCGTCGGCCACATTGTCGGGGGTGAGCCCGCCGGCGACGAAGAACCGGCCCGGGGGCCGCGCGGCGCGGTCCCACCGAAACGCGGCGCCGGTGCCGCCGAACCGACCGGCCTTCTTCGTGTCGAGCAGCAGGTGGTCGATCGACGACGAAGGTGGCGCGGACCACTGCCCGTCGGCATCCACCGCGATGGCCTGGATGCAGGCGACATCGGGCAGCGCGGCGCGCAGCGCGTCGGCCGCGTCGTCGTCGAAGCCACCGTGCAGCTGCACGATATCGAGAGGGATGGACCGGGCGAGCTCGACGACGGCCTCGACCGGCAGCCCCTGCACGACGCCGACGAGCTGCACGTCGGCCCCGGTCGCTTCGAGGGCGGCCCGCACGGCGCGGGCGTCGTCGACGGTAGCCGCCCGAGGAGACGCGGGGACGAGCACCACACCGATGTGGGTCGCGCCGAGGGCCACGATGGGCGCCACGTCGGCGGGCCGACGCACGCCGCAGACCTTCACCGCGCCGAGGGTCATGCGACACCCCTCAGGGCGCGGAGCGTCGCGACGGGATCGTCGGCACGGGCGAGGTGCTCTCCAACGAGCACCGCGTCGGCGCCTGCGTCAGCCATGCGCACGAGGGTCGATCGGGCGTGGATGCCGGACTCGGCCACCGTCAGCACGCCGCTCGGGATACGCGGGCGCAGCTCGGCGAAGCGGTTCAGGTCGATGGTGAACGTGTGCAGGTCGCGGTGGTTCACGCCGACGATGCGCGCACCGGCCGCGAGGGCGACGTCGAGCTCGTCGGCGTCGTGCACCTCGACGAGCGCGTCGAGGCCGAACCGTGTGGCGGCAGCGATCAGGGGGCCGAGCGTCGCGACCGAATCGTGAATCGCGACGATGAGCAGCACCGCCGATGCGCCCCACAGGCGGGCCTCGGCGATCTGGCGCTCGTCGACGACGAAGTCTTTGCGCAACACGGGCAGGCGACCGTCTGCCGCCACCGCCCGAAGGTCGTTGGCGGACCCGAGAAAGTGGCGCGGCTCGGTGAGCACACTGACCGCCGCAGCACCGCCGGTGGCGTACGCGTCGGCGAGTTCGAGGGGCTCGGGGATGCCGGCGATCCGGCCACGGCTGGGGCTCGCGCGCTTGATCTCGGCGATGACCGCGGTCTCGTCGATCGACAGCGCGGCTGAGAAGCGTCCGCCGGGGCTCGGCGTGGCGAGCGCGCGCTCGAAGAGGGCCTCGTCGGGCTCGGTGGCGCGCGCCGCGGCGACGTCGGCACGCTGCTCGTTCGCGATGCGCTCGAGGATGGTCGGCAGCGCCATGTCAGGCTCCCTTCAGGCGGGCGGAGTACGCCTGCAGCAGCTTCCACGGCTCGCCGGACGTGAGGCAGCGGCGTGCCTCGGCAATGCCCGCCTCGACGGTGGGCGCCGCGTCCGTGAGGTCGAGCGCCAGGCCGGCGTTGAGCGCGATGGCGTGGTGCAGGGGATCGGGCCCGCCGCCCGAGAGCAGCGCCTCGAGCAGCTGCGCGTTGTGCGCCGCGTCGCCGCCCTCGAATGCGGTGAGGTCGAACGCCGGCACGCCGTGTGCGGAGGGGTCTTCGGTGGTGACGTTCGCAACGCCGCCGGACACCCGCGCGAGGTGCATCGGACCGCCGGGCAGCGCCTCATCGGCGCCGTCTCGCCCGTGAACGATGAGCGCCTTGAGATCTCGCCGACGGTAGATCTCGGCGTACTGCTCAAGGAAGGCCATGCGCGGCACGCCGACCATCTGGTGCGTGAGCGGCGCCGGGTTGGCCATCGGCCCGAGCAGGTTGAACACGGTCATCACGCCGAGCGCGCGGCGGGTTGGGCCGACGACCTTGAGCGCCGGGTGGTGAAAGGGCGCGAAGAGGAACGCAAGGTTGAGGTCTTCGACACATCGAGCGAGCCGGTCCGGGTCGGCGATGATCGGCACGCCGGCCGCCTCGAGGACGTCGCTGGACCCGGACTTCGACGACACCGACCGGTTGCCGTGCTTGGCGACAGGTACGCCACACGCAGCGACGACGACGGCGCTGGCGGTCGAGATGTTGAACGTGCCGAGCCCGTCGCCGCCGGTGCCGCAGGTGTCGATGAGGGTGTCGCACGACACCGGCAGGCGGACTGCGTGGCGCATCAGCGCGGCGAAGAAGCCGAGCACCTCGTCGGTGGTCTCGCCGCGCTGGCGCAGGGCGGCGAGCGTGGCGGCGACCTGCACGTCGGGCACCGACTCGGCGAGCACGGCCTCCATCCACGCGTCGGCTTCGTCCCGCCCGAGGGTATCGCCGCCGATGAGTCGGTTGAGCACGTCGCGGGCGTCGATGTCGATCAGATGGTTCATGCCGCCCCCCGGTGCTGTCGCACGAGCGCGAGAAAGTTCGCCACGATCTGCTTGCCGTGGTCCGTCAGGATGCTCTCGGGGTGAAACTGCACGCCCCACGTCGGATGCTCACGGTGCCGCACGCCCATGATGAGGTCGTCGTCCGTCGAGCGAGCGGAGACCTCGAGTGCCTGAGGCATTACCTTCGGGTCGGCGACCAGGCTGTGGTAACGCCCCGCCATGAAAGGACTTGGCAGCCCTTCGAACACGTCGCCATCGTCGTGCGTGACCGGGCTCGCCTTGCCGTGCACGGGCTCCGGAGCGCGCACGATGCGCCCGCCGAAGGCTTGCACGATGCACTGGTGGCCGAGGCAGACGCCGAGCAGCGGCAGCCGGCCGGACGCGCGACGGGTGAGCTCGAGCGAGATGCCCGCGTCGTCGGGATCCTTCGGCCCCGGCGAGACGATCAAGCCGGCGGCGCCCCGGTCGAGGGCTTCGTCGACCGTGAGTACATCGTTGCGAACGACCTCGACCTCGACCCCCGTCTCGGCGACATACTGGTAGAGGTTGAAGGTGAACGAGTCGTAGTTGTCGATCAGGAGGATCATCGGCGTCTCTGTGGCGACGTCGTGGTCATCGTACGATGCTCACGGGGCGGGGAGTCGACCTGCGGCTTCGAGCGCTGCGAGCACGGCGCGGGCCTTGTTGCGCGTCTCGGCCTCTTCGTGCGCCGGCACGGAGTCGGCGACGAGGCCCGCGCCGGCGTTCACGGTGGCGATACCGTCCTTCAAGAAGAGCGTGCGGATCGCGATGCACGAGTCGAGGTTGCCGCGGCCATCGAAGTAGCAGACCGACCCGGCGTAGACGCCACGAGCGGTCGGCTCCATCTCGTCGATGATCTCCATCGCGCGGATCTTCGGAGCGCCGCTGACCGTGCCCGCGGGGAAGCACGCCATCAACGCCTGAAGCGCGTCGATGTCGGGGCGCAGCCTGCCGACGACGCGGCTGACGAGGTGCATGACGTGGCTGTACTTCTCGACCGTCATGAGGGCCTCGACCTCGACGGTGCCTGGCTGCGCGACGCGTCCGATGTCGTTGCGTGCGAGGTCGACCAGCATGAGATGCTCGGCCTGTTCCTTCGGGTCGGCACGCAGGTCGTCGGCAAGCGCGGCGTCCTCGGCGTCGTCGGCGCCGCGCTTGCGGGTGCCGGCGATGGGCAGGGTCTCGACGCGATCCCCGCTGACCCGCACGAGGTCTTCGGGACTGGCGCCGATGAGCTGGTGGTCGCCGGTGTCGACGTAGAACATGAACGGCGATGGGTTGATCATCCGCAGGGCGCGGTAGACCTGCATCGGATCGCCGTCGAAGGGCCGAGAGAAGGACCGGCTCAGCACGACCTGAAACACGTCGCCGCTGAGGATGTACTCGCGAGCGTCGCGGACCTGCTGCTCGAACGTAGCGTCGTCGGGCTGCACGGTGAGCGGCCCGAGGGTCGCGCCGGTCTGCACCCGGCGGGCGACGCCGATCGGCGCGGTGGACCGCCACTCGAGCGCGTCGAGGCGCACGAGGGCGTCGGCGTACGCACGGTCGCCGCGGCCTTCGTCGGGGCCGACGAGGGTGACGAAGTACACGCGCTGCTTGAGGTGGTCGAAGACGACGAGGTCGCGAAAATGAAAGAAGAGGTAGTTCGGGGTCGGGTGGTCGTCGTGCCGGTCGGGGATGCGCTCGTAGAGCCGGATGCCGTCATAGGCGAGATAGCCCACAGCACCCGCAGGCAGGGCCTCGGGCAACCGCGTCTCGGCGACGGTGTGCGCGGCGACGAACGCCCGAAGGTCGTCCAGCGTACCGCCTTCACGCCCGATCTCGCCGGACGGGTTCACGCCGAGCAGGCTGTACCGCCCGACGGTCTCGCCCCCCTCGGCGGACTCGAGCAGAAACGCCGGCTGACCGGGCGCGAAGAGACGCAGGGCGACGCCCACGGGCGTCACCAGGTCGGCGGGCCGCTCGCGCACAACGGGTGCCCACCGATCGGTCGGCATGGCGGCGAAGGCGTCGAGGGTGGTCTCGAAGAACATCGATGGCGAGGGGCAGCAGGTTCGGGCACGGCCCGCGCGCGAATTCGGGCACGGTCAGAAACGAGAAAAGGCCCGCCGAGGCGGGCCTTCGTGCAGGGTCCGAGGCGGTCAGCCCCGGCGCGACACGTCGGCCCACGCACAACGCCACCACCACCACGAGGTGGCCGGCTGCGACGTCTGGCGGGCACGAAGGTCCATGCCCCCCACGGTGCCCGGGCGCGCCGGGGGTGTCAACGGGTCGCGGCGCCCGCCAGATCCGTCACGCAGCATAGGTATGGCCGATGGACACCGACTGCCGTGCGACAGCATGCTGCGCTGAACGCGTTGCGGGCGTCGGCACACTCCGTCCCGGACAGTCCCACGATGACGACAGGCACGCTGTACCTCGTCGCCCCCCTGGGGCCCGACGGCCCGCTGGGGCCCGACCGAAGGTCAAGCCGTGGGGCCCGACCGACGGTAATGACTCGTCCCGGGGCCCGACCGGGGCAGGGGCCCGACCTGGGGCCCGACCTCCAGGGGCCCGACCGACGGTAATGACCCGTCCGGGCCCGACCGACGGTAATGACTCGTCCCGGGGCCCGACCGGGGCAGGGGCCCGACCTGGGGCCCGACCTCCAGGGGCCCGACCGACGGTAATGACCCGTCCCGGGGCCCGACCGAAGGTAGTGACTCCTCCGCAGGGGCCCGACCGACGGTAACGAACCGTCCCGGGGCCCGACCGAAGGTAGTGACTCCTCCGAGATCGCTCTCGGGCGCGTGGAGGCGAGCAAGAGAGGTCACGACCGCCGTTCGAGTCCCCCGATTGCGCGACGGCAGCGCGCCTCCGGCGCTCATTTCTACCGACGAACCGCTCGTGCTTCGACGCTCGTGCCGTCCTCCCATGGGTGAACGCTGACGCATGAATGCGCCGGGCATCGAGCCGTCCCCTGTTCCGCTTCCGCGAGGAATTCTACCCGACGGCAGCGGCCCCCGCGTGGACGACGACCCACCACGTCCCGGCGGGGAACATGACCGTACGGTCGCCTGCGCTCCAACGCTCCCACGCGGACCGGTAGGCTTCGCGGAACGTCTTCAGGGCACGAATGGCGGCGATCCGTTCGGCGCGCACCTTTGCTGCGAGTGCCGGTCGCAGGGTGAACCACCGCTCCCAGCTGCGTGATCGGTCGCCGCACTTCGCCTGTCGAAGCCGCCTTACGCCGATGACGCTACGACCGTCCTGTCGACGGTCCGCGCGGTGGGCCGCCTCCTTCTCGCGCAGCTTTCGCCACAGAAGCGCTCGGTACGCATCGAGACCGAGGTACTCGAGTTCCGGCGGGATCTCGAAGCGGAGCGTCACCGAGGTCGGCATGCTCCCGCCGTCTTTGAAGAAGAACTCGGGCCGTTGCACCGTGATTGCAGCGCCGATCCGGTCCGGTGTCACCACAACCCCGGGATAGTCCTCGACGCGATTGACGAGGCCAGCTGCTGCGGGATTCGCAAGCCCGTACACAATCTTGCCGAGCAGGTCCTGCGGCGACTGCGGCACGACGGCGACGTATTCCGAGCCCGACCAGACCTTGTCGCTCTCGGCTTGCAGCGTGTTGAGCGCCCTCGCGAGCAACGAGTTCACGTAGCAGACGAACGCCGGAAGATTGCCGTGCACATCGCGCGCCGCGAGGTGGTAGTGCGTCGCCATCATGACGAAGCCGTACAGTGACACGCCGTAGCGCTCCGCGCCGACGCCCAGGACGTAGAGCACGAGGTCGTTGATCTCGCGTCGCGGCAGAAATCGAAACGTTCGGGCGAGCGTGCGCTGGGTGATCTCGACGGGCGTGTCTTTCAGGACGCGACGAGGCGGGGTCATCACGAACTCCGGTCGGAAGGGGTTCGTGAGTGCAGTCGACACGTCGGCGCGAGTGTTGCTTCGCTTCACGCGACTGCGAGCCGCGGACACTGGGGAATCTACCCTCGGGCGGGGATGGCCTGGCAACAGGCGGCGCCGAGAATCTACCTTCGGGCAGGGCAGAAGGGGGCAGAAGGCGCAGCTTCGAGCAGGGCAGAAGGCGCGAAGGCGGGGCCGAGAGTCTACCTTCGGGCGGAGCCAGGTGGGGCGCCGAGAATCTACCTTCGGGCGGAGCCAGGAGGGGCGGAGCCAGGAGGGCGGAGCCAGGAGGGCGGAGCCAGGAGGAAGGTGTCACCGATCCACGTGCTGCCGTCACGCAGGGCGCTTCGGAACGCCTCGCACCCATCCTGATGACGGCGCTCGCGTCCGGGCTCGGTCTCCTACCGCTCGCCCTCGCGAGTGGAGAGCCCGGGAGCGAGATTCAGGCGCCTATGGCCGTGGTCATCCTCTTTGGACTGGTGACATCGACGGTGCTCAACATGTTCGTCGTTCCAGCGGTGATGCTTCGGTTCGGCTCGGTACGATCTCTGACACGATGTGCCGACCTCGCGAATGTCACACCCGATCTCCACGGTGGTGGTGTGCAGTAGTCGGCGGGGCGAGCGCGCCGGGCAATACCGGGGCGCTCGCCTGCATCGCGATGCACGGCCTGGCGCAATCCGGGATACGCCGCGCCGAACGACGGCGGTGCGGGGCAACCTCACGGCCCTCGGCACACCGGTGCCAATTGAGATCAGGACGAGACACCCGAACCCGAGCCACCCGAACCAAACCAACGTCTCGACCACCGCTGCAAGAAGCTCGGCCTGGTCTGGCCGGTGTACTGCCACTGCGTGATGCACTGGCCGGCGACCTTGATGCACTGGTCGCAGATGTTCACACCGGGGCCCGTCACCAGCGCCCCCAGCTCGGTCCGGGGCTTGTGACAGAAGCTGCAGCGCAGCTGCTGCCCGTCATTGGTCGTGGCCTCGTTCAAGTACCCGTGCAGCGCGTGCGTCAGTGTCGACGTGGCCATCGAAACCTGCGCGTCCGTGAGCCCCGACGAGCGCACGTCGAACTGAATCCGCGCGTCGATGTCGTCCTGCTCGGCGTCGGACATTGCCAGCTCGAGCAGCCAGCGCAGGGTGGTGTGGAGCGTCGACATGCAGCTCCCCGGGGGTGTGTGCGGCCCCCACGGTCGCGCAGGTTGTGCGACGGTGTCGAGCACGACGACTCACCGCCACGACGCGGGCGACCGCACCCGCACCCGGATCACCCCCGCTGCGCGGCCAGTGTGTCCGCCGCGAGGCGCCATACGTCCGGGTCGATGCCCATGCCAAAGTGGCCGGAGTCGGCTTCGTAGTGCACGACGTCCGGGCTCGAACGGTCGAGGCAGGCCGGCCACGCCACGATGCCGTCGCGGCGGGTGAACACCGCGCGGATCGGTCGGGCGATGGGTGAGCCGACGTCGAGCTCGGCAATCTTCTGAGCGACGTACGCGCGCTTCTCCGGCGTCCACGCCGTCGCGGCGATCGTGTACGTCGGACCGCCGATGACCGGCGTGCCGTACGTGACGACGCTCGACACGGCGTGGGGGACGGCGCGGGCGACCTCGCGGGCGATGACGCCGCCGAGGCTCCAACCGACGAGACCGATGGGGCGTCCGTCGGCACGAGCTCGTGCCTCGACGACGCGCGCCAGTCGCTCGGCGTCCACTTCCGGCTGACCGCCGTTTACGCCGAAACCCCAGTGCCGGGCATCGAAGCCTCGGCGAGCGAGCCACGCGCGCAGGGGTTCCATCGCCAGCTCGGGAGACCGCCACCCGGGGATCACCACCACCGGCGCACCACCGCCCCTCGCCGCGTCGCGAAGTACGGACCGCCGCACGACGTGGCGCGCCGGCTGCACCAGCGTCGGCCACTCTCGTGCGAACGCCCGCCGCTGCGGCGTCCACGGCGCGGGCGCCGGTGGTGGCGCAGCATGTTCGATCAGCGCCATTGGTCAGCCCTCGCTCGCCGGCGCGCCGTCGGACCAGACGGCGAGCTCGTTGCCGTGCGGGTCGGCGAAGTGAAAACGCCGCCCGCCGGGGAAGCTGAACGTCGGCCGCACGATCTCACCACCAGCCGCCTTCACCCGGGCCTCTGCGCCCTCGAGGTCCGCGGCGTAGAGGATCACCAGCGCGCCGCCGGTCGCCGTCGTCGACCGCGCCTCGGACACATAGAATCCGCCATCGAGGCCGGCGTTCTCGATCGCCACGTACGATGGACCGTAGTCGACGAACGTCCAACCAAACGCGGCGCCATAGAACGCCTTGATGGCGCCGAGGTCTTCGGCCGGGAGCTCGACGTAGTGGATGTGCAGAGGGGACGTCACGGCGGACTCGTCGGTGGAAGGGCAGTGGGGCAGAACGAAGCCGGTGGCGCGGCAGCGCATCGGGGGGCCCTGCACGGGCACGGGACCGGGCAGCTTCTGTGGTGCGGGACCCGGCGATCGGCACCGCCACGGGATGGGCTGCGCAGCACCGGGCACGGGCAGGTCCTCGTGGCACTGAGCCGCGGCGCACGGTACCACGATGCGAGCCGCCAGAAACGAGGTCTTCGATGCACGTCCCCAACCGCCCTCACCCGCTCGTCATCGACGGTCGCCCGGTCGGCTGGATGCATGTCGTACGCGGCGCCAACGAAGCGATCGTGCGCATCACCGCCGACCGCGACGACCCCGGCGGCGGCGACGGAATCGTGCCTGCGCCGGACCTCGGGTTCCTCTCGATCCGGGACCTTCCGCCGCGGCATGCAGGCACGCCGCGTGGCGGCCTCGGGACGGCCTGGACCGTGGCCAGCGGGCGCGTGGACGCCGCCCTCGCCGCCGACCACAGCACCCTCTTCGACCTCGTCGCCACCATCACCGACCACGTGCTCGGCGACGAACTCCAGGTGAACCTTCGGGTCGACGTCACCCGCGTCACGGTCGAGTGCTGCTTCGACGGCGAATCGCGAGACGACTGGCGCGTTGTCGAGCCATGATCGCGACTGCGCGAGGTCGCGCGCTTGACGGTGACGGCAACACCCGGCCCTCTGGTCGTACCTGCCTGCCCGAGCCCTCGCCGATGACGCCGCCCCGCTCTGCTTCGTCGCACGCCCTGCGTGTGCTCTTCGCTGCCGCTCTGCTCACGGCCGCGGCCACGCCCCTCGGCTGCAGCGGCGACGACGGCTCTGGCGCAACGACGCCAGACACCAGCGACGACGCGTCACCGGACGACGCCGGCGAAGATACGGCCACTGACGTCGAAGACACCGACGCAGATTCCGGCGGCGACACGGCCGAAGACACACCGGACGCGGACACCGGCGACGCCGCAGACACCGGCCCCGATGTCGTGCCCGACGCCACCCCCGACATCGGCCCGCCGCCCGACGATCCGCGGGTGCACGACCTCGCCCTCGGCTGCTTCGCCGTCGAGGCGGTGGACGCGTCGGGCGCCTCGCTCGGCTTCCTCGCCGCGACCGACGACGGCGACGCGTTCGCGTTCGACGCCACGGCGCTCGACGACGCGGCGGCGTTCTTCTTCAAGCCCTCAGACCTCGCGACGTACCTGCTGCACGACGCCGGCGAGCGGTACCTCGTGGCGTCGACCGACGCCGACGGGTTCGCGCGCCTCGAGACGCTGGAGTCGGACATCACCCGCATTGAGGACGGCTATCTGCCCGGTGCCCAGTGGGTGTTCGAAGGCTCTGCGCTCGACCCGACGTACCTGCAGATGCGCCACCTCGCGTCGAGCACCTACCTGCGCACAACAGGCGTGGGCGTGCGCATGGCGAACGCCGCGCGCATCCGCGCCGTCGCGACCGAAGGTTGTGTCGCCGTGCCCGAGCTCAGCCTCGACGCGACCGGCGAGGTCGTGCCGCGCACGTGGGACGACGGCTCCGTCTGGGGCTACGCCGAACCGCACACGCACCTGTTCACCAACCTCGCGTTCGGCGGCGGCGGCATCTTTCACGGCGCACCGTTTCACCCCCTCGGCGTCGAGCACGCCCTCGGCTCCTGCGAGCCCTTTCACGGGCCCGAAGGGCGCGCCGACCTGATGGGCATCTCGACGTCACCCGGCACCGAGCTGACCGACTTCATCGGCATCCTCGCCTCGGGGCTCGCGAGCGAGCCGAACCACGCGACGGATGGATATCCGACGTTCACGAGCTGGCCCGACGCCCGGGACTTCCCGTCGCACCAGTCCCAGTACTACCGCTGGATCGAGCGCGCCTGGATGAGCGGGCTGCGCCTGATGGTCAACCACGGCACCGGCTACGAGGTGCTCTGCGAGCTGATCGTCGGCGCCGACATCGGACCGGCGCGCTACGCCTGCGACGACATGGTCGGCATCGACCGGGGCATCGAGGCGACGTACGCCCTCGAGCGGTACATTGACGCCCACCACGGCGGGCCCGGGCAGGGGTGGTTTCGCGTCGTGACGAGCCCCGAAGAGGCCCGTGCCGTCATCGAAGAGGGCAAGCTCGCAGTCTTGCTCGGCATCGAGGTATCCAACCTCTTCGACTGCTACGTTACCGAGCGCGACGGGCGGTCCCGGTGCACGCAGGACGACGTGCTGGCCGCACTCGACCACTACCACGCCCGCGGCGTGCGCGTGCTGTTCCCCAACCACAAGACCGACAACGGGTTTTCGCCCGGCGACGGCAGCAAGGGGATCTTCGAGCTCGCGAACTGGGTGACGACCGGCCACTACAACCAGTTCACCGAGATCGGCTGCCCCGAGCACGGGCCCGGTTTCGACGACGGCTCGCTCGGGTTCGCCAACCTGAACCAGCCGCGCGAGGACTACTTCGCGCCACCGGTGTTCGACTTCGACAACTTCGCATCGGACCCGCTCGCCACGGTCTTCGAGAACGCGGCCGAGGCGCTCCCGGAGCCGGCGCCGGGCAACTTCTGCCAGGAGGACGGGCTCACCGACCTCGGGATCTTCCTGCTCGAAGAGATGATGCGCCGGGGCATGCTCATCGAAGTCGACCACCTGCCGCGCTTCGCCTACCAGCAGGCGTACACGATGCTCGAGGCGGCGAACTATCCGGCCCTGGGCACCCACGGCAACTCGAACAACGGCCGCATCTACCCGATCGGCGGGCTGTCGACGTCGCGGTTCAGCACCTGTCCCGAAGGTCCGGACGGCATCCGTGATCGTCGCCTGACCGAGCGGGGCGCGATCCGCGCGGAGCTCGGCTTCTTGCCGACCGAGCCGTGGTCGTTCGACCTCAACGGCTTCGCTCCGGTGCCGGGCGGGCGCTTCGCAGAAGGCGCCTGCGGTGGCGCCGAGCAGACGAACCCCGTCGAGTACCCGTTCACCGGCTTCGGCGGCGACGTCACCTTCACCGAGCCCGTCATGGGCGAGCGCGTCATCGACTTCAACACCGAGGGCATGGTGCACATCGGCATGATGGCCGAGCTGATCGAGGACGTGGTGCGCACGACCGGCGACCCCAACGTGGTCGAGCCGCTCTTCTGGTCCGCCGAAGCGTACATCCGGATGTGGGAGCGCGCCGAGGCGCGCGCCGCAGAGCTCGGCGGCGAGTAGCCGCGGCCCTGCGTACGCACACCGATCGTCAGGTCAGCGCTCGAGCACGATCCGGTACCGCGCCTTGCCGTCGTGCAGGTGCGCGATGGCGTCGTTCACGTCGTCCATCGCGAAGGTCTCGATCTGCGGCGCGATGCCATGACGCGCGGCAAACTCGAGCATCACGCGAATGGCGGCCGGGCTACCGACCGGAGACGCTGAGACCTGCTTCTGGCCGCCCATCAGGCTGAACACGCCGATCTGCAGCGGCTCGAGGGTCGCGCCGACCATGTGCAGGCGCCCGCGACGGTTGAGCGCCGCGGTGTAGGCGCCCCAGTCGAGGGTCACGTTCACCGTCGACAGGATGAGGTCGAAGCGACCCGCCTCGGCCTTGATCGCCTCCGGGTCGCGGGAGTTCACGGTCCGGTGCGCGCCCATCGCCATGGCCTCTTCACGCTTCGACGCGGTCGACGTGAACGCCGTCACCTCGCAGCCCCACGCGTGCAGGAACTTGAGCGCCATGTGCCCCAGCCCGCCGATGCCGACGACGCCGACGCGAGCGGTCGGCTTCACGTCGAACTGCAGCAGCGGGTTGAACACCGTGATGCCGCCGCAGAAGAGCGGGCCGGCGTCCGCGAGCTCGATACCTTCGGGCAGCTTGATCACCGCCGCCGCCTGGGCGCGCACACGGTCTGCGAAGCCGCCGTGGCGGCCGACGATGGTGCCCTGCTGCGACTCGCACATGTTGTGGTCGCCCGACATGCACGGCTGGCAGTGCATGCAGTACCCGCTGTGCCAGCCGAGCCCGACGCGGTCCCCGACCTTCAGGTGCGAGACGTGCTCGCCCACGGCGGCGATCGTGCCGGCGACCTCATGGCCGGGCACGAAGGGGTACTGCGTGAACCCCCACTCGTTGTTCAGCATCGACAGGTCACTGTGGCAGATGCCGCAGTGGGTGACCGCAATCTCGACGTCGTGCGCGTCGAGCGGTCCCGGGTCGTACGTGAACGGTTCGAGGCGGCCGCCGGGTTCGGTGGCGGCCCATGCGTGGATGGGGTCGTGGGTCGACATCGCGCGCTCCTGTCGGTGGTGGGGCGTCGCGAGAGTGGGTCGCGTGCGTACGCGATGCAACCGAGCCGCTACATCGCGAACCGGTCGCCCCGTCGGGACCGGCGGCCGCGTCAGCCCTTTGCGGGCTTCGGCACGTGCTGGTCGAGCAGCACCGGGTTGCCGTCGGGGTCGATGACCACGATGTGCGCGGGGCCGTCGCCGTCTTCTTCGGCGCGGGTCTCGATCTCGACACCGGCGGCGTCCAGCTTCGCCTGGATCTCGCGGACGTCGATGAAGTCGTCGAGGGGCGTCGCGCCCGGGCCCCACCCGGGATTGAACGTCAGCATGTTCTTCTCGAACATGCCCTGGAAGAGCCCGATGACCGTCGAGCCGTTCACGAGGATCTGCCAGCCCTGATCAGGGTCCCCGCCGATGGCAGCGAAGCCGAGCGACTCGTAGAAGGCCCGCGACGTGGCGAGGTCCTTCACGGCGAGCGAGACAGAGAAATTGCCGAGCGGCAGGGTGGGTGCGGGCATGTCCATGGCGACCTCGTTGCGTTGGGGGTCGCCCATCGTCGCAGCGACGCAGGCCCGCGTCACGTCTCGTCGCGCCCATCGTCGACCGGCCGCACCTGCGTCGTCACGAGGCGCACCATCGCGGCGACGAAGCGGTCGATGTCGAGGGTCTCCCACGGGTCGGTGATCCACCGCAGAAACCCGTACACGAGGGTCGGCGTGACGACGTAGATCGTCGCCGACGGGTCCTCGACCACGTATCGGCCGGTCTGCACGGTGAACCAGTCGCGAACGAGATCGGCGATGCGGGTTTCGAGGACGCGCATCATGCCGATCTCGGGGCTGACCGGCGTCACGCGAAGCAGCTCGCGCAGCAGCGGGCGGTACTTCTCGAGACCCGCTGCGAGGGTGCGCAGCAGCCCTTCGACGATCACCTCGATCGGCTGGTAGAGCCCGTCGCCGGCGAGCACGACCCGCAGCCGCTCCTCGGCGTCGATCACCCCGCGCTCGACGATGCCGGCGACGACCGCGTCCTTGTTCGCGAAGTACTGATAGAGCGATCCCGGGCTCACCCCGGCGACCTCGGCGACCCGGTTCGTGGTGAACCGCGCGGTGCCCTCGTCCTGGAGCACGCGGACCCCCGCATCGAGGATCGCGTGCACCATGTCGACCGACCGCGCCTGAGTCGGGATGCGGGTGAGACTCTGGCGAGGCAGTCGGTTCATTCGGCGGCCGGCACGGCGGACGCGGCCGCATCGATTTCGCGCGCGCGGAGCTCGGCGACCGTGGCCGATCGCTCGTCCGGGTGCCATCCGGGGGGGCCGAAGAGGTACTTCAGCGCCACGCCGAACCGCCCGGCGGACGCCGCGTCGCGCGCGAGCTCGACCCACGAGTCCGTGTTGATGCGGATCGGATTGAACGTGTCGATGTCGTGGATCAGTCCGTACACGACCGGCTCGTCGTCGCGCTCTTCGACGAACGTGCCGAAGAGGCGGTCCCAGACGATGAAGACGCCAGCGTAGTTCGCGTCGAGGTACCGCAGGTTCGAGCCGTGGTGGACCCGATGGTGCGACGGCGTGTTCATCACCCACTCGAGCACGCCGAGGCGACGCACCGTCTGCGTGTGGGGGAAGAACTGGTACACGAGGTTCAGCCCGTAGCAGACGAGATACATCTCGGGGCTGAACCCGAGAAACGCGAGCGGCAGATAGAACGGTGCCGCGGTGAAGGTCTCGGTCCAGCCCTGCCGCAGCGCGACCGCGTAGTTGTAGTTCTGCGACGAGTGGTGGACGACGTGCGACGCCCAGAACACGCGCACCTCGTGGTGGATGCGGTGGTGCCAGTAGAACAGGAAGTCCGTCACGACGAACGCGGCGATCCAGCCCCATACGTTGTGCGGCACCGACCACGGCACCCACTGGTTGATCGCGGCCATCGCGAGCACGAGCAGACCGTGCGAGAGCGTCGAGAACGCGATGCTGACGATGCCGACGACGAGGGACGCGACGGCGTCCTTCTTCTCGTACAGTCCGAGGGCGTGGGCCCGCGACACGAGGAACTCGACCACGATGAACGTGACGAAGATCGGGATCGAGGCCGTCGAGACGATGTCGAGCATGGCGCATCCTGTGTGACTGCGATGACACAGGTGTAAACCTGATGAATGCTCGTGTTCAATTCGCATTTTGCTCGGATCGATCGAAATGCGAATTGAACACGAGGGGTCGGGCGTGGCCCGACCCCTGATGAGTGCCCAGACCACCATTGGAGGTAGCGCGCCAGTGGTGTGGCCCGACCCCTGATGGGCGCCTGGATGACCAATGGAGGTAGCGCGCCAGCGGCGTGGCCCGATCCCTGATGGGTGCCTGGATGACCGATGGAGGGCGGGTGCGCGGGGTCAGGCGACGATGGCTTGCATGACCTCGAGCATGGCGTCCCAGACGACGGCCACGCGAGGGACGTCGCGCAGGGTGCGGTGGGTGACGATCCACAGGTCGCCGCTCGGCGGGGGCGCAACGCGTTCGGCGCAGCGTGCCGCCAGTGCGATCCGCTCGAGCCCGTAGGCGGCTACGCTTGGCGCGGGCACCAGCGCCACTCCGAGACCAGCGGCCGCCGCGGTGAGCTGGGTACGCAGGTCGTCGGTGCGTAGCGCGGGCTCGCGGGTCACATGGGCCGCCAACCACTGCGCGGGCGGCGGCGTGCTCGCGCGCCCCCAGGCGACCCAGGGGACAGCGTCGAGGTCGTCGATCGGGCCCCAGGCGCGAACGCGGTCCGGGGACGCGGCGAGCACCATCGCCACAACGCCCACGCGACGAGCAACCAGATCGCCTTCCGTGGGCCGCACGATGCGCAGCGCGAGGTCGGCTTCGCGGCGGGCGAGGTCGACCGTCCGTTCGCCGGGCACGAGCTCGACACGCAGCTTCGGATGCCGCTCGAGCAACGGCCCGAGCGCGGGCACCAGGGCAACGTCGGCCATGTCGGGGGGGCACGCGACACGGACGAGCCCACGGACCTCGCGCTCGAACCCGTCGATCGACCGGCGCACGTCGTCGACCCCGGCCTCGACCCGCTCGGCGGCGCCGACGAGGGCGTCCGCGGCGGGCGTGGGGCGCAGGCCATGCCGCCCGCGCTCGAAGAGGACGGTGTCGATCGCGTCCTCGAGCGCCGAGAGGCGACGCGACACGGTCGAGATGTTCACGCCGAGCAGGCCCGCCGCGTCACCGAGGGTGCGGGCGCGATACAGCGCGAGAAAGAGGCGGATGTCGTCCCACGACTGCATGCAGGCCTTTCATTGCAGATTCGCAAACCAGAATCCCATCATTCGCCATATTCACGCAGAACAGCAACCCGCATGCTCGTCCACGTCACCGGGGCGATGCCCCACTCACCCGGCCGAAGGGCCACACCCGAACGAGGATCGACCATGCAGACCACGACCCACACCACGACGCAGCCTCTCACTCTCGTCATCGGCGCGAAGGGCAAGACCGGACGCCGCGTGCTCGCCCGCCTCGAGCGCGCCGGCCTGCCCTGCCGCGGCGTGTCGCGCTCGACGCCCACGCCGTTCGACTGGCACGACCGTACGACGTGGCCCGCCGCCCTCGCCGGCGTAAAGCGTGCGTACATCACGTACCACCCGGACCTCGCGATGCCCGGCGCCGACGACGACATCCGCGCGCTGGCCGACATGGCGGTGACGATGGGCGTCGAGCGGCTCGTGCTGCTGTCCGGTCGCGGCGAGCCCGCCGCCCGGGACTGCGAGCGCATCATCGAGGCGAGCGGCGCGGACTGGACGGTCGTGCGCGCCGACTGGTTCATGCAGAACTTCGACGAGGGCCACTTCGCCGACATGGTGCGCGCCGGCGTGATCGCGATGCCGCAGCGGACCGAAGGGACCGCGTTCGTCGACGCGGACGATATCGCGGACGTCGTGTTCGCCGCGCTCACCGAGCCCGGCCACGCCGGCGAGATCTACGAGGTCACCGGCACGCGCCTGCTCACGTTCGACGATGTCGCGGCCGAGCTGACCGAGGCATCGGGCCGCCGGATCGCGTTCGTCGAGGTGACCGCCGAGGCGTGGATCGCCGGCGCCGTCGAGGCGGGCGAGTCCCCCGAGGTGGCCGCGTTCCTCGTCGAGCTGATGGACATGATCCTCGACGGCCGCAACGCGCACCTTTGCGACGGCGTGCAGCGCGCGATCGGTCGCCCGCCGCGCGATTTCGCCAGCTACGCCCGGTCGATCGCTGCGACGGGGGCCTGGGCGGCCTGACCGGGACCGGGGCGCGCTCGCCGCCGGGCCGATCTGGCGCGGCGGTCGGGCGTGGCGGTCGGGCGTGGCCCGACCGCTACTGTGGCGGTCCGGGGCGGGGTTCCTGGTTGTGGATGGGGTTGTGCGACTCCCCCGCCGCAACCGTCTGGCCCGGGCTCGACGTCCACTCATCAAGATTCAAACTGTGGAGGATTCGATGCAGATCACTGGCACCACCCTTGCGATTCTCACGCTCATCGTCGCCGCCGGCTTGTCGAGCGGCATCACGTTCGCCTTCTCGAACTTCATCATGGCCGGCCTCGACCGGCTGTCGGCTCCGCAGGCCATCCGCGCGATGCAGCACATCAACGAGACCGTGCTGAACCCGGTCTTTCTGGTCGTGTTCATGGTGACCGGCCTCGCCGCCGCGGTGCTCGCCGGGGTCGACGCCGTGCAGCACGGGCGACCGAACCCCTGGCTCGTCGCCGGCGCGCTCGCCTACCTCTTCGGCGTCGTCGGCGTCACCGCGGCGGGCAACGTCCCTCTGAACGACGCCCTCGCCCTGGTCGACGGCGCCCGTGACCCGGACGCATGGCGCCGATTCAGCGAACCGTGGCTGCGGTTCAACCACGTCCGCTGGGTCGCCGCGAGCGCGATGGTCGCGACGTGGACGGTGGCGCTCGCAAGCTGACGACCCGGTCACACGGGGCGAATGAGGCGCCACGAACGAAACGGCGCGCGGCCCGTACAGGGTCGCGCGCCGAGTCCGCGTTCGAAGAATCGCGGCTCAGTTGCCGCCGGTACCGAAGAACGGGCCGGACGAGCCGCTGTTGATGTCGTCCTCGTTGCCCTCGTTGGGCTCCGGCTGCACCTCACCGACGGTGCTGGTCGGGCGCGGCGCCGGGCCGGGACGCTCCTGCACCTCTTCGCCCGAACCTTCGCCGTCCTCGGCGGTCAGCTCGGCCGGCGCCTCGGCGGCGGTGCGGGTCTGGGCGAACGCCGAGAAGGCGAACAGGGACACGGCCAGGACGGCCACGATCGTCGAAATCGTCGTACGCATGATCATCGATCCGGTCTGTGGACGGGATCTCGGGTGTACCGGGGACGCCGATTCGACGCAATGGGCCGCCGGCCCCGTGGACCAGCACAGCCGCTCGAGCGGGCGCCGTTCGTCCCGCCGCTTCGATGCGCCGCGACCGTTCAACCGCCCGCGTTCAGCCGCCAGATCGAGACGTTCAGCGCCGTCGCGAACGTCACCCACAGCAGGTACGGCACCAGCAGCAGGCTCGCCGCGCGCTGCAAGGGCCAGAACGCGACGATCGTCGCGAGGATCGCGCACCACATCGCGACGATGATCACCGCAGCGGCGCCGGGCTGGTGCATCCCGAAGAACACCGGCGACCACGCCGCGTTCAGCGCGAGCTGCACCCCCCACAGGACGAGCGCCCAGCGGATCGCGTCGCTACCGTGGTCGCGCCAGACCAGCCACGCGCTGACGCCGATCATCGCGTAGAGCGCCGTCCATACCGGGCCGAAGAGCCACCCCGGCGGGGTCCACGACGGCTTCGCGAGGGTCTCGTACCAGTCCCCCGGCGGCGAGAACGCACCGGCGGCGGCGGCGAGGAAGGACAGGACGAGAAACCCGATGAGGGCGGGGATTGCGGTCATGGTCTACCGAAGGACGCGATGTCGGCTCGTGCGAGGCTCCACCCATGGGATGCGCCGCGGCGCCCGTCGATACACGGCCACCCGAACCGAGCCGGTCAGCGAGGTGGGCTCAGCCGCACGGATCTGTGGGTCAGTCGCCAGCGCAGGGGGTGTCGGTGCGCGTGTTGCCGCTCGTGCGCAGCCGCCGCGCATCGGCAGACGGCGGGCTGCACCCGGTCGTCGTGTCGTCGAGGTAGTAGCGGAACGCGCCGAGGGACGCGCACGACCACGTGCCGTCGAGGATGTTGTCGCGAAACTGGTTGCCCCAGCTCGGGCACTCGGGCTCGGGTTTCGTGCAGTCGTCGCGGGCGTCGTGGTCGCAATACCAGGTCGTGTACGCCGCCTCGACGCCCACCCGGATGAACCGGTTGTCGTTCACCACGTTGTCGTTCGAGTAGTCCCGCACCCGCACCGGGTCCCCCGTGCTGCGCTGAAACCGGTTGCGCTCGATGCGGTTGCGGTCGCTCATGTGCGCCACGTAGATCGCGTGGATGAGCCCGCCGGATCGCGTGTTCACGACGTCGACGAAGTGGTTGTTGGCGATGACATTGTCGTCGCTGTTCACCAGCCGCAGCGCCGCCGTCGACGGGTCGAGCGCCTCGTTGAACACGTTGCCGATCCGCGAGAAGTAGCAGCCGTACACCCGGTTCGAGCCGTTCGACGTGGCCTCGACGTTTCGCGCGCCGTCGAACGAGATCGCGGTGCCGTAGTTCTCGACCCGCAGGTACTCGAACGTCAGGTTCGTCTCTTCGCCCGCCGAGTGGCGCAGGCGAAACCACGTCCCGCCGGGGCAGTCCGCGGTGGGGTTCACGACGGGGTACCGGGTGCAGCCGTCGAAGACCGGGCGGTCGCCGTCCGGGTCCGCACGGACGAACGCGATCGTGTGGTCGGCGAAGGTCGTCGTCCACGTGACGGTCTGGCCAGCGTAGCGGCCCTCGGCGATGCGCACCTCGACGTCGCGCGGTTCGGCCTCGGCGGTGACGATGGCGTGCGCCCGCTCGAGGGTCCGGATCGCGCGCCCGGGTGCCGTGCCATCCCGGCGGTCGTCGCCATCCGGGGCGAGATAGAGCACGAGCGGGTCGAGCTCGACCGGCACGTCGGGCATGGCGTCCGCTGCGTCCCCCTCGGTCGCGTCGGTCGCCGCATCCTCGATGGGATCGGTCGCAGCGTCCGTGGCCGGATCGTCGCGCACGTCATCCATTGCGTCGTCCACTGCGTCGCTCGCGACGTCGTCTGTCGCGTCGCCTGCTGCGTCGCTCGACGCGTCCATCCGGACGTCTTCGGCCGCGTCGGTGCCCGGACCCGTATCCGACGACGCGTCACTCACGTCGGACGCGTCCGGGCCAGCATCGCTCGCCACGTCCGGCCCGCCGGCATCCGCATCCACAGACCCGTCGGCGGGGTCTCTCGCCGCGTCGCCGGCGGCCCCGGAGTCGTCCGAGGCATCCGACACGCCGTCTGACGCATCCGCCCCGGTCGCGTCGGCGACGCTCACGTCCGACGCTCCGCCATCGATCGTCGACGACGAGCAGGCGAAGGCCAGGCTCGCGCAGAGCGCGATCACGACAAGCGCGGCGTCACGCACAGGGCGACTCGCACAGCCAGTCCCCGTTGGCGTAGCACCCCTCCTGGTTCGCGACGCACTCGGCGGGCGAGCCGTCGCAGCCCGCCGGCGGCGCAACGCACGCGTAGTCCGTCGCAGCGTCGTCGGGGTTGCCCGTGTCGATGCCGCAGCACAGGCAGGTGACGACGCACACCTCGCCGCTCGCGCACGTCAGATCGAACCCGCACGGTGTCTCCGTCCCGCCATCGAGCACCTCGAGGTCCACGTCCGCGACGTCATCGTCGCCTGCGTCCTCGTCGACGACATCGCCGTCATCGCCGTCCTCATCGCCCGCGTCCGCCGTCGCGTCTTCGGCGACGTCGCCCGACGATCCAGAGTCGTCGTGCGGGGTGTTGTCGTCGGGGGTGTCGTCCGTCCCGCAGCCGGCGACGACGAAGCCACCAGCGGCCAGTGAGACGAGGGTCGCGAGGGCGGATCGGCTCAGAACGTTCACGGAGCATTCGGGGTGTCGAGGGTCCTCGACCCTGGCAGCGAAGCGAGCCCGCGTCACGCGGATCTCGTTCGCTGCGCCTCGCGCCCCGCGTCGCCAACGAGCGAACGCGGGGTAGCGCCGGATCGACAATGTCGTCAGGATCCGGCCACCCCTCGAACCGGCCCCCGCATGCGTGCCCTCTGCTCGATCCTGGCCTGCGCGCTCCTGTGCAGCTGCTCCGCGACGATCGAGTCCGGCGCGGCCTCCGACGTCGCCGACGCCAGCGACACGACCCGGACCGACGCCGGCGAAGCCGAGGATGCGGTCGACGACACGGCGGTGGACACCGACGAGGACGCGCCCGCACCGGACGCCGCAGAGGATCCCGGCACGAGCGACGCCAGTGACGCCTCCCCGACGGACGCCGACGCCGCCCCCATGGACGCGGACCCGCCGGATGCGCCCCCCGAACCCTGCGTCGACGGCGCCTGCCCGGACGGGTTCCAGTGCTACACCGAGGGGTGCATCCGGTTCATCCCCGCTGGCGATCCCTGCGACCGCACGTCCGTGCTGCCCCCGTGCGAGTTCGGGTCCCGCTGCGTGACCGTCGAAGACGAGGACCGATGCGTGCCCGACGGTACGGATCAGGGGATCTGCCGACATCCGGGCAACGATGGCGGCGCGTGCCGCACGCAGCCGGTCTGCGACGACGGGCTCGGCTGCGACCCCACGCGATGGGTCGGCGGGCACTGCCGCCCCGCCCTGCCCGCCGGCGCGTTCTGCCCGTCGCCCAACGACGTGTGCAACGCCGGCACCGCGTGCGTCGAGGTCGATGGCGTGCGTCGGTGCGTCGCCGATGGGGCCCGCGCCGGCGGCTGCCGACCGCCCTTCGACGCCGCGTCCCCGCCGCCGCTCTGCGACGAAGGGCTCACGTGCGCTCAGGCGTTCGAGGGCTGCATCCGCGGGTACGACCGCTGCGTCCGCAGCGTTGGACCGGGCGCGCGATGCGATGGGGCGGACCGCTGCGCCGAGGGCCTCGAGTGCGTCCGCGGCGACGATGGCGTCGGCGTTTGCGTCGACCCCGGCGCACTCGGTGCGACGTGCGAAACGGACGACGCCTGCACGGACCCCGGCGCCGCCTGCGTCCGCGTCGGCTTCGAGGGCGTCGGGCGTTGCCGCGTGGCGCTCGGGGAGGGTGACGTGTGCGACGCATCGGGCCGCACGACCGCGTGCCCCGAGGCGATGACCTGCACCGCTGACCACCCCGCCGACGTCGGGCGCTGCGCCGCCGACGGCACCGTGCCGGGTGCCGAGTGCGAAGCCGGCGACGCCCCCTGCGACGAGGGACTGACCTGCTCGTTCTTCTCGCGGTACCGGCAGACCTGCCGCGCCGTCGTCGACGAAGGCGAGCGCTGCGACCTCGGCGCGATCGCGCACGTCTGCGACGACGGGCTGCGCTGCGTGCCGGTCGCAACCGACGACGCCGGGACGGTCGATGCTCGCTGCTTCGCGCCCCGCCCCGAACGCGAGCCGAACGACGACGACGACGACCTGCTCGCCGCCGCACCGGGTGAGCCGCTGCTCGTGCAGGCGAGCGAGTCGCTCGGCGCGACCGACTGCGTCGCCGCCGAGGTCGAGGCCAGCGGCGGGCTCTATCTCGAGATCGCGGCCGCCACCGGCGGGTTCGACGCGGGGATGCGGATTCGGCTTTTCGCGCCCGACGGCTCCGAACGCGGGCAGTGGCTGCATTCGATGTTGCCGCGCAACCCGGCGGGTCCGCTCGCGGGGTCCGCGCGGCTCTCGGCGTGGACGAACCCGGCCCTCGCCGACCTGCCCGCCGGCCGCCACGTCGTCTGCATCGACGGCGTGACGGACCCGGGCACGGACTACGTGCTCGCGGTCGGCGTGATCGCCGCCGACTGAGGCGCCTCGGCCGGTGTGGCGAAGCCGTCGGGGTACCATCCCGGTGGATAGACGAGGCAACGAAGCCGGTCCGCCCAGGTCGGCATGCTACGCCACTTGCGGGCGAACCAGCGCAGGCCGGCGGTCTCGATGGTCACGACGTTGTACGACTCGAGGCGGTCGACGACGCCGTACGTCGGCTCCTCTTCTTCGCGCTGGTACGTGCCGAAGAGGCGGTCCCACAGGATCAGCACCTCACCGTAGTTGCGGTCGAGGTACTTCTCGTCAGACCCGTGGTGCACCCGGTGGTTCGACGGGGTGGCGAGGACCGCGTCGAGCACGGGCAGCTTCGGCACGAGCCGCGTGTGCTGGGCGATGCCGTAGACGTTCGTCACCAGCTTTACGACGAGCAGGTGCAGCGGTGACATGCCGAGCACCGGCAGGACGAAGAAGAACGGCCGGGTGAGCAGCGTGTTGTCGAGCACGAACCCCCGCGACGCGACGGTCATGTTGTACTCGTTCGACGAGTGATGGACGTGGTGAAACGCCCAGAACAGGCCGGTGCGGTGGGCGATCCGGTGGTCGATGTACCAGGCGAGGTCGTACGCGAGGAAGGCGATCAACCACCCGACCGGACCGAAGCCCAGGGTCGCGATCCGCACGTTCTCGTAGAGCCAGAACAGCGCCGCGACCGGCAACACCGCGCCGACGAAGACGTCGACGGCGAGAAAGACCCCCGTGATGACGACGTTGGTGAACGCGTCCCGATCGTCCCACCGCCGGTCCTTCTCGAACACGAAGTGCGCGACCCGCTCACCGCCGAGCAGCAGCACGTAGACCGGCAGCAGGATCACGTAGATCTCGCCGGCTTCGACGAGCTCGAGCAATCGAGTGGTCAGGTCGGTGAGCATGGGCACACGGCGCGCAGACAGGAGTCCGCGCGATCGTGACCCGAGCTGGGGCCGGCGACAAGCCTGCCCGGTGCGGTGACCCGCCGAGCTCGAATGCAGGGCGCTGCGCGTTCAGGTGCGCCGAGCGCGTCGCAGCGTCACGACACCGTGGGCACGTCGCCGGTCAGGCGGGCTTCGGCGGTGGGATCGAACATCCGGCGGAACCCGCGGATCGCATCCGGATCGCCGATCGCGGTGATGCGGTCGCCGTCGTGCAGCTCATCGAACGCGCCGGGCACGAAGACCGAGCCGTCGCGGCGCTGCAGCAGGGCGATGATGATGCCCTTCGGCAGCTTCGCGTCCTTGAGCTGCCGGCCAATCAGGGCCGCGGACGGCTCGTCGGCGTGGATGCGGACGTGGTGGAACCGGTCTTCGCGCAGCAGGATCTCCTTGATCTGCGACTCGGACCGGGCCTCGAGCCAGGCGCCCTCGAAGTCGACGTCCGCGACGCGGCGCCCGAAGTGCGCGAGCACGCGCAGGTGCAGCGAAAGGTCTTCGTCGGGGCCGACGAGCACCGCGAGAGCGAACACGCTGCGGGTCGAACCCCGTCGCTGCCCCGGCACGAGGATGCCGTCGGGAGCGCGGACGATGACGAGGCGCGACTGCTTGAGCCCCTCGATGTTCGCCTGCGCCAGACCGAAGCGCTGGATGACCGGCAGCGCCGGCGCGCCCTGGATGAGGCGGTCGCGCAACGCGTCGACCTCGTCGCCGGCGATGTCGCTGAACCACCGCACGACGTCGGTGATGACGTCCGAGCAGGCGCGCTCGCCGGCGAGGTCCATCACCTCGGCCTCGACCACGAGGCGCTCGACCGGGTCGCTGTCTTCGAGCCCCTTCTCGGCGACGATGTCGCGCAGCTCGTCGTCGAGCCCGCGGTACACCTGACGGCCGAGCCGCTCGAACACGTGGTACACCGCGCCGTGACGCACCGTCCGCTTGTTGGCGTACACGAGGTACCAGCCGATGCAGCCGGCCACGACGCCGGCGGTGAAGAGCACCGCGAGCCAGCCCATCTGCACGATGAGCCACATCGGGATGAGCATGCCGGCGATCTGCATCCACGGGTACCACGGGCTGCGATAGCCCGGCTGGTAGTAGTCGATGCGGCTCTCTCGCATGACGATGAGCGCGAGGCAGATCAGGCCGAAGAGCATGAGCTGAAACGCGCTGGCGAGCTTGGCGACGGCGGCGATGTCGAACGCGACGATGAGCAGGATGATCATCCCTGCGGTCGCGACGACGCTGACGACCGGGGTGCCGAAGCGCTTCGACAAGGTGCCGAAGCGGGCCGGCACGAGGTTGTCGCGCGCCATGGCCATCGGATACCGCGACGACGAGAGGATGCCGGCGTTGCCGGTCGATGCGAACGCGGCGGTCGCGGCGATGACGATCAGCCAGAGGCCGATGTTCTTCGGGATCCAGGTGATGATCACCTCGCCCGCGTCGGCCACCGGGGTGTAGCTCGCGTGGAACGCGTCCGGCTCGAGCACGAGGGTCATCAGCCCGACGCCGATGACGTAGATCGCGGTCGCTGTACCCAGCGAGAGCATCATGCCCAGGGGGATGTTGCGGTCCGGATCGCGGACTTCTTCGGCGACGCTCGCGACCTTGGTCAGGCCCGCATACGACACGAAGACGATGCCCACGGTGGCGAAGAGTCCGTCGAGCCCGTTCGCGAGAAACTGCCCGTCCATGCGCGCACGGATCAGCCCTGCCGGATCGTGGCCGAGCCAGTACCCCACCCCCTGCACGATCCACGCGCCGAGGATCAACACGAGGGACGCGACGAGGATGCGTTGCAACCCGCTCGTCTCTTTTGCGCCGACGATGTTGAGCACAGCGAACGCGATGGTCAGCCCGACCGCGATCGGCTTGATGGGCACATCGACGAAGAGCATGAGGTACGCGCCCATGCCGAGCAGCGCGAACGCCGTCTTGAGCACGAGCGCGAGCCACGTCCCGAGGCCGCCGATGGTCCCCATCAACGGGCCCATGCTGCGGTCGAGGAAGTAGTACGCACCGCCCGCGCGCGGCATCGCCGTCGCGAGCTCGGCGACGCTGAACATCGCGGGCAGGATCAGCAGACCCGCGAGCAGGTAGGCGAGCGCGACGGAGGGTCCGGACTCGATGGCGGCGATGCCGGGCAGCAGAAAGAAGCCCGAGCTGAACATCGCGCCGGTCGAGATCGCGTACACGTCTGCGAGGCCGAGCGTCTTCTTGAGACCTTCGGTCTCAGCCATGGATGGACCGGGATCAAGTGGTGGAGCGGCCGACGGGGCCGATGGCTGCGAACCTACGGGTAGTGGGTCGTCACCCTGCAAATCGCAAGGTCGCATGCCACCTCGCCGACGCGCAAGCCCAGGAGCCGCCGCGCGTCGCCACCCGGGTGAGCGATCGACGGGGGTCGGTCAGTCGTCGACGACGTCGTCCAGGTGGGACGTGCACTCCGGGCACCGGGACGCCTTTCGCGGGATGGTCATCGCGCAGTACGGGCACTCGCGGTCGCGTGGCGACGCCGGCGTCGGGTCGACCTCCTCTTCGCGCTTGCGCTTCAGCCGGTTCACGAAGCGCACGAGGATGAAGATGGCGAACGCGACGACGAGGAAGGTGAAGACCGACTCGATGAACCGGCCATAGTAGAGCACGGTGGCGCCGGCCTCCTGCGCGGCTTCGACGCTCAGGTACGGGGCGCCGGCGGACGGGTCCTTCAGGATGGTGTACATCCCGTCGAAGTCCGCTGGCCCGAGCAGCAGCGAGATCGGCGGCATGAGCACGTCTTCGACGAGCGACGACGCGATGGTCGCGAACGCGGCCCCGACGGCGATACCCACCGCCATGTCGACGACGTTGCCGCGTGCGGCGAACTCTTTGAACTCGGCCCAGAAGCCGGACCTCGGGGTGTCGGCTGCGTCGGTCATTGCCCTGCTCGAATTGTCGGAGGCCTACAGGTTCGGACGACCTCGGCGAGTGTGCAAGCCGTCCATCTCGATTGCGCCGTCGCCGTACCGTGGGCGTGGCGGATGGGCCGCGCGGGCCTCATGCTGCGGGGGTACCTGCGTCGCAGCGAGCCCCGATGACCGACCCGAGAGACGTCCACCGCACCACGCCGCTGGTGTACACGCGCAACGCGACGACGTGGGACGCGCACCGCCCGCGCACGCTGACCGAAGCACCGTGGCTGGCGCGACTCACCGCCGGGTTGGGCCCCGGGGACCCGGTGCTCGACGTCGGCTGCGGTGCGGGCGAGCCCATCGCCGCGTGGCTCGTGGGTCGCGGCTTCGCAGTGACGGGGCTCGATATCGCGCCGTCGATGGTCGCTCTCTGCGTGGAGCGGTTCCCCGCGCACCGGTGGCGGGTGGCCGACATGCGCGGCGACCTGCCGGAGGGGCCGTACGCGGCGATCATCGCGTGGGACAGCTTCTTTCACCTCGCGCCGAGCGAGCAACGTGAGACGTTGCCTCGACTCGCGGCCAGCCTGCGATCCGGCGGCCGGCTCGTCGCGACCGTGGGCCCACGGGCGGGCGAGGTTCTCGGCTCGGTGGCCGGCGAATCCGTGTATCACTCGAGCCTCGACCCCTCGGAGTACGAGCGCCTGCTGGTCGACGCGGGGATGTCCGCGGTCGAGCTCGCGCTCGAGGACGCGGCCAGCGGGCGAACCGTGCTCTTCGCCGAGCGCTGATGGCCAGACGCGACGCCCGGGGCGTCAGAACCGGACCCCGTTGATCAGGGTGATGGTGACCTCGTCGGCGCGGGTGTCGACGATGCGATCCCGATCGACGGAGTCGGTGATGTCGAACGCCGCCATGCGTCCGAACCCCGCCGCGTACCGCAGCCCGACGGTGGTCTCGAACACGATCGAGTCGACCCGTTCGGACGCGCCGAGCGAGATGGGGTCCCGCCGATGAAGCCCGACTGCGGCGCCGTAGAAATCCACCGGCCCGCGCAGGTACGACGGGTCCCGCTCGGCGCTGCGATCGGTGAACACGCCGCCGCCGAGCGCGACCCGGTCCGAGAGCTGTGCGCGCCCGCCGAGCTGCACGTTCCAGAGCGGATCCTGGTCGGCGCCGAGGGCGACGTCGCGCACGGGCGCAGCGAGGGTGAAGCTCGCCGCGACGAGTCCACGACCGGTCGTGCGACGCACGCCGGCCCGCATGCGGATCGGTCCAGCGCGGCCCGTATCGATGCCGATGCCCTCGTCGACGGTGACGAACTCGCCGACCGCGACGTCCTCGGCGGCGCCGACGAGGAGGGCCCCGCCGCGCTCTCGCGACGCGATCTGCACCTCGGGTCCGCGGATCGTCGCGCCGACCGACCAGCGCTCGTTCGACCAGAGCACCCCGGCCACGGCCTCGATGCCGATGCCCGCGTCGTCGACGTCCAGATCGACCGCGACGACCTCGACGACGCCGTCGGCATCGACGGCCTGCAAAAACACGCGGCTGCGTCCGACCTCGGTGCGGTACACACCGTCGAGACCGACCCCGACGCTCCACCCGCCGTCGAGATCCACGCCGACCGCCGCACCGCCGCGGAGCGTCTGGCGCACGAGGGCGAGGTCGATGGCCGCCCGGTTCTGGCGATCGCCGTCGTCCCAGGTCGTATCGATGCCGAGGCGCATCTGGTCGATCTCTTCGACGCGCACCGAGAAGCCGCCGAGTACCCGCGGGGCGAGGCGCATCGTGGATGCCATCGCCGGCGGTGCGAGCACGAGGCCCGTCCCGCGCAGGTCCCGGGTGAGGTCGGCGGTGACCTGCGCCGCTTCGGGCGCGCGAAAGGACCGCACGGACCACGCGCTCACGCCGATCTGCAGCTCGTTGCGCGCGCCAATCAGTCCGGCCGGGTTGTACACCGCAGCCTCGGCGCCGGTCGCTGTGACGGCTGCGGCGCCAGCGGTGGTCGCCGCGGCGGGGCCGAAGACGAGGCCTTCGCGGTTGCCGGCCTCGGCGACCGCAGGCGCCAGGCACGTGAGCGCGAGCACTCCGACGGCGCCCAGGGCTCGAATGCGGTGCACGTCGCGCTGCGGGGCGGCGGTCCGGCGCGTCACGGCGCCACGCGGATCGTCAGCCCGTCTGCGTCCTGGTCGAGCACCTCGACCGTCACACCATCGACGACGGCCGACCCACCGACAGGGATCGCCTCCTGTCCGTTGCCGACCCGGATCGGCCCGTAGCCGCTGCCGATCGTCGTATCGACCGTGTAGACGACCGCCCCCTCGACCGGCAGCGCCGCGTCGTAGCCCATCGCGCGGCGGCTCTCGACGACAACGACGCGAGTGCTGCTGATCGGTACGATGGCAGCTTTCGAGCCACCGCTGGTCTCGACCGGCGACAGCACGATCTCGGTGTCGGCGGCGGGATCACACAGGATCTGGTCGTCATCGAGCCATCCGAGCTGCCACCGCTCCCACGCGAAGAACTCGGGCGCCTCGCTGCTGATGAGGTCCATCATGCTGAACGGGCGCGTGAAGCCGATCGGCTCGTCGAAGCTGTACAGGTCGGGCAGCCCGAGCAGATGCCCCATCTCGTGAGGCAGCCAGAGCCCGTCCCACGCGAGGATGTCAGCGCCCGAGGTCGTGCCGTTCGTGAACTCCGTCCCGTCGGCGAACACGCCGGACCCGAACGACGCGGACATCGCCGGGCCATACCCGACCTGATTCGCGGACGGTGGTACGAGGACGACGACGAAGTCGGCACCGCTGAATTCGACGGCGTCGTCCGCGAGAGTGACCGATTCCTGGATCATGTCCCGGTGGCCCTCGAACGTCGTGATGGCCTGTGCGTAGTCCGCCTGTGTGCCACCAAGCGTGTACCACTGCAGGTGCGGCTCGAGCTGCAGGTCCATCTGCCCGTACGACATCGCGTCGTACCAGTCCTCGGCGTGCGGCGAGACGAGCGCGAACATCTCGTCGGGGGTGCGATCCGCCGGGCCGTCCGCAAACTCGGCGAAGAGGACGATGCCACGCACCGTACCCGTCGACCGCAGCCGGTAGTCCGGCGTCGGGAACCCGACACCGACGGTCGGCGTCGGCCCGAACGCGAGCCGGCACGCGGACACCGCGTCCGCCCCACCGCCACCGCCGCCGCCGCCGCCGCCGCCGCCGCCACCGCCGGAGTCGATGCATTGCCCGGTCGCCGGATCGACGGGGCAGGCGGTCGAGTCCGCGCAGCCGGTGAACGGGGCGGCAAGGCTCGCGACGACAAAGAGATAGAGCAGGTTCGTGTGCATGGCGCACCGTCGCACGGGGTCCATCGAACCGAAAGCAGATCGCGGTGACGCGCCCCGCCGCGACCTCACGCATCCTCACCGGTCGCAACGTCGGGCGAGCCTGGCCGGGACAGCCACGCGATGTACTGCGCCGAGCGGGCGGCGTGGGCGTCGGCATCGATCCCGACGTCGGCGAGCGAGCGATTCACGGCGTAGTTCGTTCGATCGCGGGCCGTGTGCACGCGCGGCACATGGTCCGGCAGCTGCTCGTCACCGAAACAGCGTCGATAGATCGTCCGCATCGTGCCTTCGAGATCCTGTGCGTACGCGGTGAACCGGATCACCGTCCGCGCGGGACCGTCGGGTCGTGTGAACCACGCGTGCTCGCGCGCGTCGTAGGCCGCGGCGGCGTCGGGCAGCGCCTCGGCGAGCCAGGCCCACGGGATCGCGCCGAGCGGCTCGAAGATCGGGTTGCCGTGGATGTGATTGAGCACGCTGCGCAGCCGCTTCACCGGGTCTCGGGTGACGGTCAGAAAGTGCGCGTCCGGGTACCGCGCCGCCAGCGCGTCGTCCGCGGCCTGAAAGTGCCCTTTGATGTACAGCCGTCGCGGCCGCCCGTCGGGCCCGGGCCCGGCAAACGCGAGGGTCTTGCGTCCCAGCCGGTCGATGAACCCCACGAAGTCACGCTCCCACATCCGGCGGTTGTGTGCGGCGCGGCTCGAGAAGGCCATATCGTCCACGAACGTCTCGGGGCCGAAGCACGGCGCGAGGACGTGCACCCGGAGCACGAAGAAGAGAACCTCGAACGTGTCGGTGCGCATGGGGTGCACCTCGTGTCGCTGGATGAACTCGAGGGGCATCGTCGCCCGAAGCCAGGCCTCGAGGCGCGCCTCGGTGATCCATCGGCCGAGAGGGCGCGCGAGGTGCCAGAGCCACAGGTACGGCACCAGCGTCTGCAGGCTGGACGGTGCGGCCAGCCGCGGGTCCTCTTCGAGGTAGCGCGAGATCTGCGTGCTGCCGCTGCGGGCGGCGCTCAACACGATCACCGGCGCATGGATGGGGTGCGCCGCCATCCGCCGGGCAAGGAGCACCTCGTCGAGGTACCAGGCGGCGCCGGCGACCGGCACCATCCACAACCGCTGCACGAGGTGCGCGAAGAGATAGGCCCGCGACAGCGGTGGGATGCCCGGGGACGGGGGTCGTGCAGTGAGCACGAGGCCAAAGTACCGCGCAAACTCCGCGGGCCGAGCGACGTGCGGCGGCCACCCGAACACGAGCGCACCGACCGCGAACAGAGGCCAGAGCGGCAGGACGATCGCTCCGAGCACCGCCACGAGCACCAGTTTCACGAGGAGCCGCAACGCGAACACAGGCGCCGCGGCGCGGACGCGCACGGGCTCGTGCGGCAGAGCGTCGGTGTTCGGCGAGACGTACACGTGCGAGGTGGGGGCGAGGCGGTGAGACCGCAGCCTACCCCGGCGCGCCGCAAACGTCCGGTCCGAAGACCGACCATCCCATGTTCACCTGGCGAACCCCTGCAGGATCCGCGTCAGAACCCGCGTCAGAACCCGTCGGACACGACGGCATCGTCGGGCAGATCGTAGTAGTCGCCCTTGTCGCCGACGAACGTGTGCTTCGCGATGCGCAGGCCCGTCGGCTCGTCGAAGAGCCCGAGCGCGACGGCGGTGTACTGGTAGCCCTCGATCATCGGGTCCCAGAACAGCGTCGAGCCGCAGGTGCCGCAGAACCCGCGCCGCACCTTGTCGGACGACTCGTACCAGCGCACGTGCTCTTCGCCGGACACGTGCAGGGCGTCACGCCGGACGTTCACGGCGACGAGGTAGTGGCCTGAGTGCTTGCGGCACTGCCCGCAGTGACACGCCTCGGGGGCATGTTCGAACGGGCCGTCGATGGTGAGCGTGATCTGGCCGCAGAGACAGCTTGCGCGCATGGTGTGTCCTCGGTGTCCGATGCGCTCGACCTTTGCCGAGGAGCGCGACGCGACCAGCATATCCTGATCCCACGTGACGTCTCGGTCGATGTTTCGGGTGTAGATCCCGGACGGCGTGTCGACGGTCCGTGTACCGAAGCCTCGATGAGGCCGCGCCGAACGCGCGGCGAGCCCCCGACCGCTACCCCGTGCACCGCGTCCATCCCAGCCCGGCGTCCTGCTGGACTCCCACCCTTCTGGCGCTGGCCATCGCCCTCGCCGGATGTGGTCCGTCGGGCGCCGAGCACCGCGCCGCGGGCGACGCGGGCGACGCGGGCGACACGACGTTCGACAGCGCTCCGGTCCATGACGCGGGGGACGCCGCGGCCGAACCGGACGCGCCAGAGGATGCAGCGAGCGGCGAAGATGTGGTGCCCGACGCCATCGAGGACCCCGTCGCCATCGACCCCGGCGATGCCCTGCCCGCCCGTCCCGGTGTGCGTACCTGCGTGTTCGGGACGCTGGATCGCCCGGACGCGGACGTCCCGGTACGCCTCTCGACGACCGGCTGCGTCGACGGCACCGCGCCAGCCGCGGAGTTCGTGCCCTACGAGGTGAACGCCGCGCTGTGGACGGACGGCGCGGACAAGGCGCGGTACATCAGCACGCCCCTCGACGCGCCCATCACTGTCGCCGACGACGGTCGCTGGACCCTGCCCGTCGGGACGGTGCTGCTGAAGCACTTCGCCGGACCGAGCGACAGCGACCGCGCCGACGCAGTGCTCGAGACGCGGTTCATGGCGCGTACCCCCGAGGGGTGGCTCTTTCGCACGTACCGCTGGGACGACGACGGCGCCGACGCCACGCTGGTCCGTGACGGCACGACCGTGCCCCTCGTCACCGGCGACGGTCCGATGGCGTACGTCGTGCCCGACGAGACGCAGTGCGGATACTGCCACGCCGCAACCGCCGAAGAGGTGCTCGGACCTCGTCCGGGGCAGCTCGATCGCGAGGTACAGTACGCGTCCGGCGTCGCCGCGCAGCTCGACGTATTCGTCGCGCTGGGCATGCTCGACGATCCCTCGGCGGCCGACCCGTGGCCGGACCCGTTCGACGAGACCGCGCCCCTCGAGACGCGAGCCCGGGCCTGGCTGGCCGCGAACTGTGGGCACTGCCACCAGCCCGGCGGCTGGCGACCGCCCGAGCTGACCCTCGACCTGCAGTTCGAGACGTCATTTGCCGATACGAACACCTGCGGCGAGCGGCTGCAGTACACCTCGCACGTGCCCGGCGAGGTCCGCATCGAGCCCGGCGATGCCGACGCGTCGAACCTCTGGCTGCGCATGACCGAGCACGGGCTGGGCCGGATGCCGTCCCTGGCGACGAACCGCCCGGACCCGCGAGGCATCGCGCTGGTGCGCGCCTGGATCCAGTCGATGGACGGCTGCCCCTGAGTCCGGGCATGCTCGCGCAGCGGGCCCTCGGCGCTCGCGAGCCACAGCCCGACGGAACGGCATGGATCTCACCGACCGCACGATCCTCATCACCGGCGCGTCTTCGGGCCTCGGCCGCGAGATGGCGCTGCAGTTGAGCCGCCGCCGAAATCGACTGGTCGTGACCGCGCGACGCGTCGAACGGCTGGAGTCCCTCGCCGAGGAGGTCCGCGCCAACGGCAGCGAATGCATCGTGTGCCCCGCCGACGCCACCGACGCGGACGCCGTGCTCGACGTGCTCGACGCGGCGCGAGAGGAGTGGGGCGACCTCGACGTCGCCGTGCTGAACGCCGGCGGTGGGCGCGCGTTGCGGATGGGCGACGCGTCGATCGACGACGTGATGCACCTGATGAACACGAACTACGCGACGGTGGTGCACTTTCTCGTGCCGCTGGTCGATCGCATGCGACATCGGCGCGGCGTCATCGCGTACACCGGCTCGCCGGCCGGATTTTTCGGGCTGCCGAAGTCCGGCCCGTACAGCGCGGCCAAGGCCGCCGGGCGCGTGCTCTTCGACACGTGCCGCATCGAGCTCGCGCACACGCCGCTGCGCTTCGTCGCGCTCTACCCCGGGTTCACCCGCACCGACGGGCTCGACGCCGACGAGGTGCCGTTCGATGCGCTCATCATCGAGCGGGACCGCGCCGCGAGAGAGATGATCCGAGCCATCGAGCGCGAACGCAGCCACTGGATGTTCCCACGGCGGATCCGGTGGCTGATCCACCTCGCCCGCGTCTTGCCCGAGCCCGTCCGCCGCCGCATCCTCGGCGCGGCGGCGGAGTGACCGGCGCCTCAACCGAGGCCGCGAACCGTACGCCGATGCCCGCCCCTTCAGGAGCCCGCGCATGACGAAGCCGACCGAAGAGCAGCCGCCGCTGAAACCGAAGGGCGGCACGGGCGCGCACAAGATCTCGGGCGAGCGCATCGAGGGGCACACGCTGCACCTCGGCCGCTCGAAGGTGATCGACACCCTCGTCGACACGACGTTCGTCGACTGCACAATCCGCATCCACTGCGGCGCGAGCAACCTCACCCTCGCCCGCTGCCGGTTCGAGAACTGCACGATCTGGCCGGCGAAAGAAATGCGCAACCTGCGTGTGCCGACCTGCACGTTCGAGGGCTGCACCTTCGTCGGGCGGTACTCGGGCGCCCGGTTCGGTGACGGCGTACGCGACTGCGACTTCTCGGGCGCGAAGTCCCTCGACCTCTGCGACTTCGGGCCCGGGGCCGACATCGCGTCGTGCCGCTGGCCGACCTGGCCCCACGTCACGATCGTCGAGCCCATGGCGCACCGCGCAGAGCTCGAAGCACTCGACGTGTCGTTCGATCTCGGGCTCACCCTCGAGATCGTCGCCGAACCGCCCGCCGCGTCCGCGTGTACTGTGGACCTGTCGCGCTACGACGACGACCTCGCCACGCTGCGCACGCGCTTCGAATCGTTGGACTTCGTTCGGTTCGACGACGCCTGATCGCGTCCGGCCAGCGCAACGGCATGGCCCCGCAGATCAGCCTTCGCAGGCCGTCGCCCACGCGCACTCGCCCGCCACGCAGAGGCAGCCGTCGGCCTCGAGCTCGGGCAGGTAGGCGCAGATCGTGAGCGTGTCGGGCTGGGCCGTGCAGGTCTGGCCGTTGCAACCGGCGGCGTAGCAGTCCGCGTCCGTCCGACAGGCCTGGGCGGCCAGCTCCATCCCGGAATCCGCGGCGTAGCCGAGCTCGTACCAGAAGTAGATCGAATCGTCGGGGTCGACGACGGCGCACAGGTCCTCGCCGAACGGCCCACCGTCGGCACCGTTGCCCTGACCGGGGAACGCGCCGCCGTTGCCGTTGCCCTGACCGGGGAACGAGTCCTGCGGGTTGGCGCGACGCTCTTCACCACGCGGCGACGCCGCCTTGTCGAGGGCGAACGTCCCCCACTCGGTATCGACGACCGTCGGGTCCGACGTGTCGTCGATCTGGAGGTCGGCGCAGCCCATGGCGGGAGCGATGGCGAGGGCGAGCAGGGGCAGAAGACGACGCCTGGCGGAGTCCGAGTGTGGATCTGTAGGGACACGTGCGACACAGCCCCTATCGGCCGCCACATCGTCCCGCAAGGGGATCCGCCCAGACTCGCGAGATCACAGGGTGAACCTGTCCCTTCGCACGGGTGCGCCGTGCCGCACGCGCCGGTCCGCGACTGCGTTCACCCGCTCGCACACCCGACGGTCACTCGAACGGTTCTTCTTCGGTGGGGACCTCACCGAGGATCCAGATCTCGCGGCCCGACTTGAGGGGCTTCTTCTTGATCGGCAGGTCGTCGACGCCCTCGGTCTCGGCGAGCTCGCGCAGCTCGTTCTCGTCCTCGTCGGTGCCGTCGCAGTACCCCATCGGGCGGCTGTAGCCGGCGCGTTCGAGCTGCACGCGAAACTCGCCGCGCCCCCAGCGGGTGGACGTCTCGTTGTTGAACGGATGGATCATGGTCGGTCCCCGGTTGCGGGCGTGCACGGCACCGGTCGCGATGCGCGAGGACGGTCCGGTCGTGTGATGCTGTGCACGAAGGGGCGGTCAGTCGACCGCGTTCGCGATCGCCTCGTCCTCTTCGATCTCGAGCATCTGGTATAGCAGCACCTCGGCGTCGACTTCGTGCTGGGGCAGATCGAAGCGCCCGGTGAGGGGCGTGTCCGGCTGCAGCGCACCGCGCTCGTAGGCGTCCCACATCTCGTGCGCGTACCGCAGCTCGCGCGCCGGGCGACCCCGCTTGAAGTGCGACGTCAGGTTCGCGACGTCCCGCAGCAGGATCTCCTTCGCGTTGTTGTTGCGCGCGGCGTTCAAGGCCTGGGGGAAGTCGATGACCACCGGCCCGCCGTCCTCGATGAGGATGTTGAACGGCGAGAGGTCGCCATGCACGACGTCCGCGCAGAGCATGCGAACGACCTCGCGCAGCAGCTGCTCGAAGGTGCGCTCGGCGACGTCCGGCTCGAGGGTGCACTCGGCGAGACGCGGCGCCGGACCGCCGCCGGGGCCCTCGATGCACTCCATGACGAGCACGCCCTCGATGAAGGCGAAGGGCTTCGGCACGCGGACGCCGGCGGCATCGAGCTTGTAGATGCACTCCGCCTCGGCGGCCTTCCACTGCGCTTCGTCGCGCTCGCGACCGTGCCGGGACCGCTTGCCCATGGCCCGCTGGTCGCGCGAGTTTCGCACGCGGCGACCCTCGGTGTAGCTGGACCGCTGGCGGAACGAGCGGGTGCTCGCCTCTTTGTAGACTTTCGCGACGCGCAGGTCCCCGCCGGCTTCGACGAGGTAGACCTGCGCCTCCTTGCCGCTCATCAGCGGCCGAACGATGCGTTCGATGATGCCCTCTTCGACGAGAGGGATCAGGCGGGGCGGAATTCGCATGCGATGACACGAGGGGATCAAGGCGCGCCGGGCCGAGAAGTGCCGACGTCGCGGGGGCTTTACACCACTCCGGCAGTCACGTCAGGCGAGATTTTCACGGCGGCGAGGTCGAGTGGGCGTTTCGCCCACAGTGCGTCGCATCCGAAGCCGCCGCCACGGCACAGGGTGTGGTGCATGGACACGAACATGCACCACGCCGCTCACGATCGCCGCCACTGCCGGGGATTGGCCGCGATGTACGCCCGCACCCGTTGCATGGATGCCAACGTTCGAACCCCTCGGTCATGGTAGCCACGATGCCACAGCGGCGCGTCGGGCGACCACAGGTCGAAGGACCGGCATCGGCGGGTCGATCGGGCCTTGCAGCGTCCGATGACTGCGCCGAGCGCGACGTCTTGCACATGAAGAAGGGCGTGGACGTGATTCGGCATGACAACCCATGCGTCGAGCACGACGCCGTCGAGGTCCGCGAGCTGACGCAGCTCATCGGCGACGATGTGGCCGATCGGCGAGTGCGTCACGACGCCATCGTGAACGGACCCGAGTCGATGGCGTCGCTTCGCCGTCACGAACGTCACGAGAAACCAGCCATGCCGGTAGTCGACGTGGGTTCTGCGTGGGTTTCGACGTGACATACCCCCGGGGTCGTTCGGACCGGGTCGTTCGGACCGTCGGGATGTTGCGGACTACAGGGCCGGCCCGGGGGGCCGGGGGGCGGGGCATGTTCGATCGTACGGCGGGGATGGGTGGGCGCGCCATCAACCCACCCCCGATTCCACCCACACCACGGGCGGGGCAGGCCCCGCCCCCGAGCCGGGCGCAGCTCGGCTCGGCCCACGCACGCGCATTCGCCGGGCGCTCGATCCCATCCAAACCCCGGGCTCGGCGATCACCGCGGTTCGCGCACCATGATCCAGCTCGTGAATCCGCACGTGCCGTACTCGAACGGCGTCTCGTCGACGACCTCGAAGCCCAGTCGGCGATAGAACCACACGTTCGCCTCGGTCTGCGTCTCGAGCACGATGGGATGGGCGTCGGCGCCAGCATCGAGCCGTGCAAGCTCGCTGCGCAGCACCGCCGTGCCGACGCCCTGCCCCTGCAGGCCCGGATCGACGCCGAACGTGTGCAGACACCACGCGGCGCGACCCGCGAGCACCTCGGTGCGCCGATGCTCCATCGCGAACTGGATCTGCACCGCTCGGCGCGTCGACCGCGGACCCAACGCGAATGGCGCAGCGATCAGCCCGTGGCGCACCATGTCGACCAGCCCCATCTCGCGCGCCGACGGCGGCTGCCAGAACCCGACGCAGGCCAGCGCGCCCCCACGACGGGCGCCGAAACCCTCACACAGGTCGGACTGGATGCGCACCACCCGCGACATCAACCACTGCATCCGCGCCGGACGCGTCGACACATCCGCGAAGATGCACCGATGCGGCGGATTCACGTCGAACGCCCGCGCCAGCAGGTCGGACGCCGCGGCGTGGTCTCGAGGGTGCAACGGTTCGGTCGCTTCGCGCATGGACGGACTCGATGGGCACGATGAAGGCGCCTGGGTCTCTACCTCGGTCCCTACCGTCGGTGGCCGCGCCGACACGCGCAACGCCCATCGTGTTCAGAACGGTCGTTCGTGGGGCCGGCGCACGGCGTGCCCCCGTCGCGTCGCCCGCACCCGCGGTGGCCCCGGGCACCCTCGATGCCATCGGCTGGCGGCCTGACGCGATGCCCTCTACAACCGAGCAGGACGCGATCTCGACGCACGACCCGGTGACCTGTGTGACGTACGCCCTGCCGCCCTTTCCAAGCTGGCCTCGCTGGCACGCGCCCCGTCTCGCAGCGGTCGCCGCGCTGACGACCCTCGCCGCGTGCGCGCCCGATGACGTCGGCCCGACGCCCGGCGACGACAGCGCCACGACGAGTCACGCCGTGCTCTACGGCGACGACAATCGGCTCGAGTACTACGAAGCCGCCTCAGCCGAGCAGGCGCTCGCCGCGTCGACCACGACCCTCATCTTTCGGTCCACCCTCGTGGGCGACGACGGGGGCCCGTACGGGTACGACGCGGAGTCACTCGCGGACGACGACGACGTCTGCGCCGACGAGTGGTTTGCCGACCAGCCGACCGCGAGCGAGTGCAGCGCGTTCTTGATCGACGATCGCCTCGTCGTGACCGCCGGCCACTGCATCGACGACGGCGACGCCTGCCCTGAAGAGGTGTTCCTCTTCGGCTACTGGTACACCGCCGAGGGCGAGTTCGCGGCGGTGACGGACGACGACATCTACACGTGCCGTCGCGTGATCGCGTTCGACGACCCGGACGTCGAAGGCGGCGTCGCGGACTACGCCGTCATCGAGCTCGACCGCCCCGTCACGTCGGCCACCCCGCTCGCAGTCGACACCGCGCGGGTGCGCATCGGCGACGAGCTGACCCTCATCGGATACCCGGATCAGCTGCCGGTGAAGATCGCCGGCGACGGGCAGGTGATCGGCGTCGGGTGGCGGGACGGCACGGCCTTCGGCGGCACCGTCGACGCCTTCGGCGGCAACAGCGGTTCGGCCGTGTTCGACGACGACGGTGAGGTCGTCGGCATCCTCGTGGCCGGCGAAGAGGACTACGTCTGGGACGAAGCCGCCGGGTGCAACCGGTACAACGTGCTGCCGCAGGACGGCGGCGACGACGGCGGCGAGACGATCACGAGCATCGGCATCGTGGTGCAGGCCGTCTGCGAGTCCGGCTATCCGAGCGAACGCCTGTGCGACGCGTTCGGCGAATGCGGCGACGGATTCTGCACCGGCGACGAGGACTTCGCCTCGTGCGAAGAGGACTGCAGCGCCGGGCCCGGGCTGCCGCCGCCGGGCTGGACCTGCGATCCCGGCTGGTACGACGTCGGCGACGATTGCGACTGCGAATGCGGCCTGTACGACCCCGAGCTCGACATCTACCGCTGCGACGACGGAGAGATCTGCAACGCCTTCGGCGAGTGCCAGCCCGAGGACCTGCCCGAGGGCTGGACCTGCGATCCCGGCTGGTACGGTGTGGGCGACGACTGCGACTGCGACTGCGGCGCGTACGACCCGGACTGCGACGATCCGAGTCTCGACCTGCTGAACTGCGAGAGCGGCCAGTTCTGCAACGCCGACGGCGACTGCGAAGACACACCGGTCGACCCGGACCCGGATCCCGAACCCGAACCCGACGCCGGCACCCCCGACGCCGGGCCCGGCGCAGACACCGGTGGCGAGGACACCGGCGGCGAGGACGCCGGCGGGGACGACGTCGCCGAGGCCGACACGACCGCCGACTCTGGCGCCGGCCCGGACGCGTCCAATGACACGGCGTTCGGCGGGTCAGGACCCGGCGGATGCGCCGCGGGCGGCTCCGCCCCGCACTCGCCATGGCTGCTCGGCGCGATCGCCGGCCTCGCGTGGCGACGGCGACGCCTCGGTGGCGCCGACGCCTGCAGCCCTCGTTGAATATCCGGGGCGTCGCCGCGTCCGACGGTCGCCCCCGAACCCCACGCCCACGAAGGACATGATCCGACCCGCATCCATCGCTCTGCTCGTCGCCTTCGCCATCCCCGCAACCCTGCACGCTCAGAGCCGCGACGCGCGGGAAGCGCAGGACCTCGCCCCGGCCGAGCTCGCGCCCCAGGCGGCCGATACCTGTGACGTCACGGTGCAGATCGACGCCTCTGCGCGGGCCGACGATGGCACGCTACCCCTGCGTGGGTGGACCCACGTGACCGTCAGTCACCAACGAAGCGCCGAGGGCGCGACGGTCACCGACACGCAGGTGAACGAAGCCCTGCGCGCCCTCGACGTGAACGGCGACGGCGCGCTCGACGAAGGCGAACTCGAGGGCCACCTCGAGGGCGACACCTCGGGCCGCAGCCTGACGGTGCGCCTGCCGTCGGAGTGCCGACCCAACGGGCGGCTGTAGGGTCCCAGAGCGCAGTTGCGCGCGTCCCGAGCGCGGCGCAGAGTGTGCGCATCCCACTCGCACGCGAGCCCCCCATGCCCCAGTCCCGCCCTCTCGTTCAGGCGGCGCTCGAAGAGCACCTCGCCCCGATCGCCTACAAGGTGCTCAAGAGCGGCAAGGCCCGGTTCTCGGGACCGGGCTACAAGTTCGAGCTCGTCACCCGCATCGTGACGCTCGGCCCCTTCCCGAACCTCGAGTTCACGGGGCTCACCTACCACGATCACGTGGTGAAGCGCCTCGCCGAGGTCATGGGCAAAAAGAAGCTCACCACGTTCGAGGGCCTGACCGTCCACCTGCAGCACCACCGGATCTACGACGAGTGGGCGGCGCCGTACGGCCCGCTGCTCGACAAGGACAACCCGTTCGGGTGCGCGATCATGGGCGACGACTACCCCGACCTGCACGTGCATCACTTTCGGCAGATGCTCGAGAACGACGTGCTGCCGTGGATCGCCAGCCTCAGCGACCCGAACGCGTACGACGCCTTCATCACCGAGGACATCAAGTTCGAGTGGCCGTACCTCGGCCTCGCCCAACAGTGCATCAAGGCGGTCTGCATCCGGTCCATCACCGACCCGAGCACGATCGACGACGTGATGGCGCGTTGCGACGCGGCCCTCGCGCAGTTCGACGACTTCGCGCGCCAGCCGTACACCGACTTCATCGCGGCGTTCACGAAGTGGCGCGAGGGCGCCGGCGTGTGACGAACGACTCGGGCATGCGCCGGAACCCTCCGACCTACCCCACTCCATCCGGACGTCGAGCCCTCGCGGCTCGACTCGGCGTATCCTGTTCACCGGACATGCAGGACTGGGAGTGGGAGATCGCGGACCCCGAACGGCTCGACGAGTATCGCGCTCTGCTCGACACACCCGAGCTCTCCGAAAGCGAACGCATCTCGTTGGTCGAGATGCTCCTTGAGTGCTTCGAGGTCCTCGCCCACGACGGCGCCCTCGATGCGCGATGGGAGCAACTCGACCGCTATCTCACCGCCCACCATGCACTCCACGCCTCGACGCTCGCGTACTGGTCGGACGGACCCTTCAAGATCGCCGAAGCCGTGCGCCGGATCGTCGAACGCCGCGCCCCATAGCCTTCGCCAGGCGTCGAACGACGATCGGACCGTGCGTGCACATCCATGTGTTCGACCTCGACGGACAGGCTCGACGCGAAGCCCTCGGCGTCATCACCTGGCGCAGCCGGTGCCACCCCCCCCGAATCGCCCGATCCCTTGCGTCTCGGCATGGACAGCGGCCCATCTCGCTATAGTCTCGCGGGCGTTGCCCACCATCACGGGGACGAATGACGCACGAAGAGCTTGCTGATCTGCTCGCTGGGCTTGGCGCGACCCCGCGGCTGCTGCGTCACCTCGAGCTCGTCACCGAGGTCGCGGCGGACCTCGCGCATGCGCTGACCGGGCTGGGGGTGGACCTCGATGTCGAGCGCACCCTCGCGGGAGCGACAGCGCACGACGCCGGCAAGATCGAGCACCCCGAAGAGCTCGACGCCCCCGGATCACGGCACGAGCCGGCCGGGCGCGCGCTCCTGCTGCGCCATGGCGTGCCCGCCGACATCGCCGAGGTCGCCGTGTCGCACGCGAGCTGGTCGGACGACACGCCCCTGGAAGCCCTCGTGGTCGTGCTCGCAGACAAGCTGTGGAAGGGCGCGCGACGACCCGAGGTCGAGCTCGCCGTGGCCCGGTCCGCCGCTCGGCGCGCGAACCTCGACCCGTGGAGCCTCGTCGACGCGGTGGAGCGCATCGCCGAACGCGTGGCGCTGGGGGCGGACGAGCGGCTGCGACGGTCTCGCGTCGCCGGCGTCTGATCGCCGACGTCAGCGGATGCACCGGGCGCGATCGTCCGAGAAGCGGCACCCGTTGCGGATGCCGTTGCAGTCGTCGAACGTCCTCCAGCCGCAGCCCTGCGCATCGCATCGCTGCGCCAGACGGCCGCTGCATCGCTCTGCGCCGGGGGTGCACACCGTCGGCAGGCACGCGCCGTCGGCGCAGCCGCACGGCTCGCACTCCTCGATGACCCCGACGCCGCAGCCGTCAGCAAGGCACCCGACGATCGCGTCCCCCTCGCAGACGGCGCCGTCGCCCGGGGTGCACTCGAGCGTGGCGCCATCGCAGGCCGTGTCCGACGTGACGCCTTCGACGCAGACATGTTCGTCGAGGCCGCAGGGCCCGCACGACGTCCCCGGCTCGTTCGCGAGCGGCTCGCACCCGTCGCACGCATTGTACGCGGCGTCGCCGAGGTCGCCGACGCAGTCGACCGTCTCGGGAGTGACGCAGACGACGAGGCCGCTGCCGCACGTCCCGCAGGGCTCCCCCGGTGCCTCGGGCAACGTCTCGCAGCCGCCACACACGTTCGCCGGTCGGTCACACGCGCCACAGACCGTCGGCCCGTCGAGGTCGGTCTCACAACCGTCCGCTACGTCGCCGTTGCAGTCGTCCCATCCGCCGTCGCACGACGCGATCGTGCATGCACCGTCGACGCACGCGCCAACGCCGTTCGCCGGGTCGCATGCCACGTCGCAGCCGCCGCAGTGTGCCGGATCGGACGTCAGGTCGAACCCCTCGTCGACGGTCCCGTCGCAGTCCTCGTCGCCGCCGCCACAGAGCTCGTCTGCACCGGCGTGCGTGTCCGCATCGCTGTCGTCACAGTCCTCACCCGCGCAGTCGACGCCGACGCCGTAGCCATCCTCGTCCGCGTCGACGCATCCGGTGCAGGCGCCGGCCAGCGGGACACAGACGGCGAGGGGCGCGCCGTCCGCCGAACCGGTCTCGCACGTCGCGCCCGGCGGGCAGAGCCCCGAGGTGGCGCACGAGGTGGCACAGAACGACCCGTCCGCGCCCTCGTTGCACCGCGCCGACGGTGACCCACAGTCGATGTCCTCGGTGCATGGCGCACAGAACGCGTCGCTGTCGGGCACACACAGGCGGACGGATTCGCCCGCGCCGTCCTGCCTCGCCGCGCACGTCCAGCCATCGGGGCAGGCGTCTTCGCATGGGTTCGTGCACACCGCGCCATCGGCGCTGTCGATGCAGTATCCGCCGGCGCAGTCGGCCCCAGTGGCGCACGCGCACCCGAGCGCAGCGCACGCTTCGCCCGACGCATCGGAACCGTCTGCGTCGAACGACGACACCTCGTCGAAGTCCGCCCCGTCCGCGCCGGCGCCCGACGTCGACGAAGCGTCGCCACAGCCGATGAACGCGGCGGCGAGGACCGAGAGGATGGCGAAGGCGCCGGTGCTACGATGTGCCATGCGTCGATTTCACCGGTCCATCCGCGACACGTCAACGACGATGGTCGACGACCCCCACGGCCAACCCCAGCCGGCGCTCGTCCGCGCGGGTCGCGTCCTGTGCCCACTACCCCAGCAACGTCACCGCGACGCCGGCGAAGAGGACGAGAAACCCACCGACCTCGCCCACGGCGAGCAGACCGGTGCCCCACGTCGAGATGAACGTGCGGCGGTCGAACTGGTTCGTCGTCCGTTGCCGCACGCCGTGCCAGACGTACGTGCCGATGGCGACGGCGAAATAGAACAGGCAGACCGCGGTCGCGGCGAGGTCGACGGCGACGGACCACGCCGACAACGACGCGAAGGTCGCCAGCAGCATGGCGGCGAACGCGTAGAGCAACGACGCCCGGTGGGCGATGTCGACGTACGGGTGCGCCTCGTGGGTCGGGCTCGCCATGATCTGGCGCCACTTCCACACCCCCGTAGCCAGCGACGTCGTGAAGAACCCGCCCGCGCTCAGGATCGCGAGCACGGCGGCGGGTTCGATGCCGTCGAGGGCCGCTTCGGTGAACACCCTCAGTCCCCGGCCGCGCAGCTGATGCCAACCAGATCGAAGCCGGTCACGCCGCGCCCGAGCGCGACCAGTCCGCCGGCGAAGCCGAGCGCCGTCACGCGCCCACGCTGGCTGTTGTCGGTGAGCTCGGCGACGACGACCTCGGGCTCGTCGCCCCGCCACGTCACCAGCTGCTGAACGGCCCCGTCCGGCGAATACCGCGTGCCGATCCACCGGTCGCCATACACCTGTCGCTGCTGCAGCTCGCCGGTCCGCTCGTCCTCCGGCCAGTCCTCGAACGTGTCGAGCTCGCCCAGGGTGCCGACCCGCCCATTGGCATGCAGCGTGTCGCCGACGAGCCACGCCGTGAGGATGTAGCTCGTGGCAAACCGGTGTGACGTCACCAGCATAGGGGCCAGCGGGTCACTCACGTCGAACAGGTGCACACTCGATCCCTGAGGGTCGTCGGAGTCGAGCCTCGGTCCCGGGAACACGACGAGCCGGTCGCCGGCGTGGGCCATAGCCGCGACCATGTTCAGCGCCTCGGCGTCGGGGTCCGGATCCAGCTCGAACTGCTCGCGAACGGCACCCGTCTCGTCGACGACCACGAGCGCGCGCTCGACGACGGCATACAGGCCCGCTTCGTGCGCGATGACCGCAGCCGCTTCGGTGATGTCGACCGCCACCGGCGCAGGGGTCGTCGCGCTCGCGAAGTCGTACATCTGCCAGACCCCATCGGACTCGACCGCGAGGCGCGAGCCGCCCGAAACCAGACGAGGCTCGACGAGATCGGACGCGAGCACCACGCCATCGCCCCCGTTCACTCCACACGCGTCGTGGACCCGCAGCTCGGGCCCGTCCGCGGCAACGAGCACGTCGCCGACCCACGCGACCCCGGTGACGTCGCCCGTGGCGCGACGCGTGAGCGGCGTCTGCTCGACGTCGACGGACTCGGACAGGTCCGCGACGTCGACGATCTGCAGCGCGTCGTCGACGACGGCGGTCAACCTGTCACCACCCGTCGTCGTTCGCGACGCGAGCACGGGTGCAAGCGCGTCTGGGATCTCGACTTCGACAGGGGTCTCTGCGCTGACGTCGAACGCCGCGAGCACCTCCTGTCTCTTGAGAAACGCGATGCCCCCGGCCGTGAACAGGCCGCCGACGAACTGGTCGCCGTCCCAGGTCGCGGTGCCGATCGGCTCGAAGCCGTCGAGCGTGAAGGTCCGAACGGTCACCTCTGTCGTGCCGGTCGAGCTGTTGGTCGCCGAGCTCACCACGACCACACGGTCACTCGTCCATGCCACCTGGGGCCAGTTCCGGTCCGCGCTCTCGGACTCGAGCACGAGCGTCTGGATCTCCACCAGGCCCTCAGCAGAGATCCGATACGATCGCAGCACGGTATCGTCCCACATCGACTCGAACTCGTAGCCAACGACAAGCACCGTATCCCTGTCGACGAGCGCGACATCGACGACGTCCGACTCGTTGTCCACGTGCCCAAGCCGGCCGATCTCGACGGGCGGATCCTGCGAGAGATCAAAGATCGCGGACGGCGCGCCTTCTTCACCGGTGATCTGGATCAGCGCTGTGTCACCGATCAGCTCCAGGCCGGGCAACCACGCGTCGGGGATTGCGCCCATCACCGCGAACTCGGTCACGAGCGCCGGTGCCTCGGGATCGCTCACGTCGAGGACGTGGCCGGTGAGCGCAGCCCACTCCGGATCCGGATTGAACGGCGGGTCGACGTCTCCGCCTTCGGACCCCTCGTACGTCGACGACATCACGAGCGCGCGATCCCCGTCGACGGCCAGCGCCGTCGCGAACCGATGGTCGGCGACCGCCCACTCGCCGATGCGCTCGCCCCCGTCGAGCGTGTACACCTCGAGCCCGCCGGGCCCGAGCACCCAGGCCTCGTCGGCAACCGCGACGTCCACGACCTCGCCCCGCCCGATGGCCGAGCCCCGCAGGACGTGGCCGCACTCGGCCGCCGCGGCGCAGCCCGCCGTGCCCCCGGCATCCTCGCCGACGTCGGTACCACCAGCGTCGGTACCACCGACGTCCGTGCCGCCCGCGTCGACAGCGGTGCTGGCGCCCTCGTTTGGGTCGTCGGAGCAGGCAACAAGAGCGACGAGACCGAGCGCAAGACAGCGCCGGGCGATGCGTGAAGACAGCATGGCTCGATGGGGGTGTCCGGACAGTGTGGCCCCACCATGTCGTGTTGCGTCGTTCGCCGCAATCGACTCGCAACTATGCCGGCCCGTAGCAGGCGTAGTCCCCGTCCCCGACACCGACGATGTCCAGGCCCACGCCACGCACCCCGAGCTGATGCTCTTCGTCCCATGGCGGGACGAGCAACACACCGAAGGCGACGCCACCGTCGTCGCGGCCGAAGAGTGTGAACTCGCTCAATTGGATGTACCCCGCGAGCTCGTCCGCGGACTGCACATCCGGCAGCACCTCGGCGCGCTCGTCGTCGTCGAACATCCCCGACTCGGCCGCGACGATCGTCGGATACTCCCGAAAGATCGCCGCCGCCGTCGCCTCGGCCACCGCCGGCGCGTGCTCGACCAACCAGCGCGCAGCTTCGAGCGCCGCGACGCCGGCGAACGCAGCATCCGCATCGTCTGCGACCTGCACGCGGATGGTCGGCGACCACCCGGATCGAAACCGACCCCATCCGGGCAGATCGGCGGCGAGCGTGAAGGTCCGGTCCGAGGTCTGCGTGAGGGTCGTCATGTCTTCGGGGCGAGAGCAGCGACGAGGCGTGCGATGACGCCGGTTGCGCTCGCTGCGCTGGGGTTGTCGGACGTCTCCAGACCGGCCTGAATCGCGTCCACTTTCGCCATGGACGCGGCGGACCCATCACGCACGAGCAGCCCGGCGAGCCCGAAGAAGGGGACCATCTCGACCCCCCACTCGACGAAGGTCGGCTCGCGAAGGTGCTCTCGCAGCACGTCGAGGACCTGTGGATCGACGTCGATCGACCACCGCTTCAGCCGCTTGATCACGTCGGGCACGTTCGGCGAGCCGTTGAACTGCTTCAACACCCGCATCATCTCGCCCTTGCAGCCTGCATCCTTTGCCGCACGCAGCAGCTCATCCTTCAGCATGTCGAGGTCCCGGGGTGACCGTGGCGTTCGCCCGCGCACGATACCATCGAGACGCCTCGACGTCCGCAGAGTGCCACGCACCTCGGCCCATCGCTGCACGGCGTCGCCGATCCCGACCGGCCGATCCCGACCGGCGGCGGGTCCACCGATGGACGCCGATCGCGAAGTGCTGTAGCGGCAGAGGTGGGGGGCGTGCGCGTTGGTTGCGGGCCCCGCCGTCGTCCGGGGCTGCCATGCACTCGGACAGGATCCCGCTGGCCTGTCTGCGAGGAGTCGCACGCCATGACATCGACGTCTCGAACAGCGTCGTTCGCGCTCACCCCGCCGACGCGGCCCGCCGGGGTGCGCCGGGGGCGATGGCACCTCGCGACCGTCGCACTCGTGCTCGCCTGCTGCGCAGCCGCGTGTGGTTCGGACACGGCCACCGACCCCGACGCTCCCGTCGCGGTGACCTTCGAGAACCTCGAGGGCTACTGGCACTCGGCCAACGAGACCGCGCCCCTCGGCAAGCCGATCGTCCTGCACTTCGGCCCGTCAAACGCATCCGACGCCGACCCGATGGGCAGCCTGCAGCTCGTCGAGGTGGTCGGCGCCGGGTTGCCGTCCATCGGACCGGTGGTCCTCGGGGACGACGGTACGTTTGCGTTTCAGCGCGTCATCGATGGGCAACTCGGGACGTACCTGCAGGGGACGATGGAGCTCACGTCGAACGAGCTGACCCTGCACTTCGACACGGACGGGTCTACGGTGCGGTTCGAGCGGTCCGCCGGTTGTGGAGCGCCGGGGACGTGGCTCGACGCCGGGTTTCAGATCACCGACATGGGGTGGGGCCCGGACGGGTCGTTGCACATCCTGCAGGATCCGAACGCGTCGGTTGCCGACCGAACGGGATTCTACGTGTTCGTCCCGCCGGGCCGCTGTACGCCGTTCGTGCCGGAGACCTCGGCGACCGGGCACACCATCGACGTCGCGCCGGACGGGACGGTCCGCATCCTGAACGTCGGCCCCACGTCCATCCGGTTCGTCGAGATCGAGCCGGCGCCGTGGACGCGGTCGTCCCTCGAGCCGAGGGTGGTGGAGCTGTCCGACACCCTGGGCACGACGTACGTGCGCCCGACGGGGCGCATCGCGGACGTCGACGGTCGAGCACACGTGATCTGGACGGGGCGCGGCGGCGTCTACACGTGGCGCGAGAACGACGACGGGACCTTCGCGTCCATCCCCATCGTCGAGAACGGGACCGGGATCACCCCGCAGTACGCCCGCATGACGCGAGATCACGACGGCACGCCCTTCGTGACGCTGGACTCGATCCGCACCGAGCCGCCCGCGTTTGCATACACACTCGAGAGCGACACGTGGGTCCAATGGACGATTCCAACGCACCCCGACTACGGCCCGCCGTTGACGTTCACGTGGGACCCGTCGGGGCAGTTCTACGGGGCGTGGTCTGTGCCGGCCGTGAGAGGCGGGGCCGACATCGCAGTGATCGGTGCCCTCGACGCCGACGGGCGGTGGACGCTCGTCGAAGCCGGACCGGGGCGCCCGTTCGACATGGCCGCACGCGCGGACCGTCTCGACCTCGCGACGATCGACAGCATCGAACAGTCCCCACTGTACTGGACGCAGGTCGATCTGCCGCTGCGCCCGGGTGGGTGGCGCAGCTCGATGGCGCACGACAACCTCGTCGGCGGCACGCTGCTGACCGCCCAGATCGAGACCCGCAGCGAGTATCCACTCGCCCGCTTCGGACCGAGCGGAGAGGTCGCATTGGGTGGATTCGATCTGCTCTGGCGAGCACCCGCGTCCGAACCGGCCGATGACTTTCTGTGGCTGACCCAGCAGATGGAGTTCGCGCTCGAGGACGGCGCAGCGGCCACAATCGACGTGCCGGATCTGGACGTATCGTGCGACGCGTCGTGCGAGTTTCGGATGGAGCCGGGTTCGGTGGTGCCGCTCTTCGTCCAGGGTACGGACGCACTCGCCCGTCCGCGCGTTTTCGGCAGCGCCAGAGAGGGGACCCCGGACATCCCGGGCGAGGAGTGGATGCTCTTCGCGCCGCGACTCCGGTTCGGGCAGGGCGACGCGGTGCAGTCGATCGTGCGCGGTGAGGTGTCTCGGCTCACAGCCGCCCGCGTCGAGACGACGGAGGACCCGACCGTGGTGACGGGGTTCGACGTGGCGGGTGCACATTCGTTTGTCGGGACCCGGACGACGCTGCTTCATATCGCAGGCAGCGGCGAAACGAGCGAGCGAGCGTTCATTCGGATCGACGCGGTCCAGGGTCGGGCCGATGGATCGTCGCGCGTCGTCGGCTCCGACGACGGGGTCACCACCACGCTCTTCGACCTCGACGCTTCGCTGTCGACGGTGACGAGCATCCCGCTCGAGGGCGCGGCGGTGCTCGATGAAGACGGGGCGTGGGAGGCCGCGCGAACGGACACGGGCACCCTCGCCGTGTACCGCCACGACGCGCGGGGCCGCACGTGGGTCGCCGACACCCCGCACGTCGCCGGGTCCCTGCTCGGCGACGCGTCCGGGTTCTACGTCACGCACCCGAATCCCGACGGCTCCGGGCTCCAGCAGATCACGCGCTATGCGTCGGCGGGGGCCGCCGTGTGGACGGTCGACTACGCCATTTCATCGACCGACGCGCCCCTCCTGGCACTCCGCGGCGAGAACCTCGTCGTGTACGCGCACTCGACGAAGCCCATCGTCGTTGACGGCGCGCAGGTCCCGTCGTCGCTCGACAGCGGCTTCGAGCGCCACGGGTTCATCGAGCTCGCAGCGGACTCCGGGGCCATCGCAACCGAGCTCGCGGGGGATGGGACGTGGCCTCGCCCGGAGCCCGGCGGGATCGACGCAGACGACGCCGGGTTCGCGCTGATTTCGAGCCAGACGACATCGCTGGATCTGCTGCGCGTCAGCCCCGATGGCGACGTCGTCCGCAGCACGTACATGGCCTCCGTCGACCCGGGCCACTGCCTGCAACCCGGCGCACAGTGTGGCACCCTGGCAGGCCGAGCGCTGCTGGTCGGGGCGAGCCTGCAGGCGGTGTGGTTGTTCAGCGAGCCGTTCGAACTCGACGACACCCCCATCGAGCCAATGGCGCGCTTCTCACTCGCGCTGGGTGCGTGGTCGTTCTGACGCGCCCCTTCGTGTGTCACCCTGACCTGCGCCATCTGTGGTACCTTCGCTGTATCCCCCGTCCACACGATGGAGCCTGCGCATGTACCGGATCCTTCTGGCCCTGCTGCCCCTGTGCCTTCTGCTCACGGTCCCCGCGACCGCATCCGCCGAGCGCATCATCGCTGACTCGGACTCGTGCGCCGACCAGGGCGGCGGCGACATCCGATGCTGCGGCAACTCGGGGACGCGCTGCCACGACTACAGCGATTGCTCGATGATCACCGACTCGAACTCCTCGTACCAGGGGGCCTGGCGGTGCGCGAGCGTCGTGATCTACTGCGAAGAAGGTGACGGCACCGACTTCAGCGAGTGCGACGTCCAGCTGCTTCCTGCCCAGCAGGAGCGCACGATGGGCGGCACCGACGGCATGACACCCCGCTGATTCGGGGCGCGGTGCGCACGTGAGTTCGACGCCCCGGACGTCGCCGGGCGTTGGCCGCCAACCTACCAACCCGCAACCGTCCGCGGTGGCGACCATGGACGCGAGCATGCATCTCTGATCGAATCGGCGGCGACCTCCCTGTGGAGCACACGTCATGTCCGAAGACACGATCACGATGTTCCGGCCGACCGGACCCGAAGAACTCGAACTCGTGAAGGCCAGCGGATATCGCGCATGGCCTCCCCGCCTCGAGGGGCAACCGATCTTCTATCCGGTGACCAACGAGAGGTATGCCGCGGAGATCGCGGAGCAGTGGAACGTCCCCGAGAGCGGATCCGGGTACGTGACGCGGTTCTCGGTTCGAAAGGCGTTCATGGATCGCTACGAGGTACAGTGTGTCGGCAAGTCGTATCACACCGAATGGTGGATCCCGGCCGAAGAGCTCGAGGCGATGAACGCAAACATTGTCGGCTTGATCGAAGTCATTGACTCGTTCAGCGCCGGCTGAGCACGAGCCCGACGGCCTTCTGACGTGCCCGTTTGGCTCGCCGAGATAGTGCGTGATTCGCATGGGTTGAGATGCAGGTCGCGAACCTGATCTCGGGCCACCCTGGAGCGGCAGATGGCCTGGACTCGCCGTCCCCAACCCCGGTCTTGCGGGGGCGGTGGTCCCTATCTGTCCCCGTTCGAGTCGTCGGTGATATTCGACGGATGTAGCAGCCGGCTCCCTTCGAAGACCGTGAGCACGTGGATTTCGTCGGGGAGCATGCGGCAGACGATTCGGTACGTCCGCACGAAGACCTCTCGCACATCGTCCCGCCCGAACTCGGGGACCACCCGTCCGCCTCGCGGGTGACGCGCCGCGAGCCTCGCCCGATCCCTCAGGCGTTGGATCCAACGATCAGCAGCGACCGGATCTTCAACGGCGATGAACGACCGAATCTCGAGCAGATCGCGGACGGCGCCCCGCGTCCATCGAACGCTGCTCACTCGCCCCGTCCGAGCAGCGCATCGAGGTCTTCGTCGTCAACCAGATCGCCTCGTTCAGATTCGGCGAGGCCCCTCTCGACGGCCGCCACGAATCGTTCCCGCTCGGTCAGCCGGTCGAACTCCTCGGGCGAGATCAGAACCCCCGCTGCCCGACCGTTCTGCGTGATGACAACAGGCCGAGCGTCGCGCGCGAGTCTCCGGACGATCCGAGACGCGTGTGTCTTGAACTCGCCGATGGGTATGATGCTCTGGCTGGTCTGGATGGGCTTCATGAAATCCTCCGCCTGGAGGACGATAGCGCCAACGAAACCCCGAATCCAGACCAGAATTCTGGTCTACAAGTCGGCTTCCACTCCCTCCGCCATCTCATGTTCTCGCAAGACCGCGTCGAAACCCTGCTCGCCCGCCTCGACGAGCACACCCACGCAGGGGACCTCTGGAGTGGCGCCCGACACCCGCTCCGGCTGGACTTCTTCTCCGCGATGGAGCCGGCCGCGCACGAGGTTCTGAAGTCTGGGCACGGTCCGGGCGGCGACCCGGTCTGGATGGGCGCACTATTGGACGCTGGCTGGCCTGAGTGGCTCGTCATGCTGATGCTCTCGCTCACCTACGCGAAGGCGGGAGCGGGAGAGCGAGCGTTGCAGCAGGTTCGAACTTCTGTCGAAGACTTCGCCGGGGGACCAGAAGACGCCGCTGCCTACCAGTTCGTTCGAAGCTGCGTCGCGGCGCTGGCGACAGCGCGCTCGCCTGACCAGCTGCGAGCGCTCTATGTGCACGAGCGCCTCGCCGACGGCGAGTACAGTGTATTGCGTTGCCTTCGACGGATGATCTCCTCACGGAGCGAGGATCACGCATCTCTCGAGCCGCTCATCGAACGCGTCGTCGCGCTCGCAGCGCAGGTGAAAAGCCAGGAAGACCTTCCGAAGCCCGCCTTCTTCGAGGCGCGTCGCTACCTGCGCGACGCGTTGCAGAGCGAGCCGCTGCGCGACCGTCCCGATCACGGCGAGCTTCGGTCCCTTCTGGGCTTCGTCAGCGCCGCGCTGCGCATCGACGACGACACGCCTTTGCACTCGCTCGCATGGCCGAAGAACACCGAGAGCGCACCGTGGGCTCCCACGTCCGAGGAACTCTACCGGTCGTGCCGAGAGAGCCTTCTGCGGGCGCTCGGAGCCGGTTGACGGGCCGAGCGAGACGTTGAACAAGAAGTGTAGCACCCGCATAGATGCTGGGTTTGCGAGCCGATTGTCGCCATCTGTCGCCGTTTTGGTCGGGCGCTCGATCTGTGGTCCCGGAATCGTTGTCTCCTCGACAGCGTCTACTTCGGATAGACATGACCGCAGGTCCCAGGCCGTCCGCAATTCAACAGTGTCCAACAACGTTCTCCATATCCGAGTCGACGTGTCGCCGATGCCCAGCGTGTGGTGTTCCGACCCCGCAGCGCTGAGTCTTGGTCTTCAGCGCGGTCGTGACCAGATCGTTCGGGGGACGCCGACGGAGGGTGGCGTTCAGTTCGATGCCGAGGTCAACGTGAAGCTGGGCGGAGACGGCGAGCCTGACTTCGCTGGTCCACTCGTGCACGGCCGACGGGGCGAGCGCTTCCTCTACCTGTCCTGGGGGCGCGTCACTCCGAGTTCCGACCACGGCATGTTCAGGCGACTCAAGCTCTACCTGAGCCCAGTCTCCCGACGCGACTGGTCGAGCCCCGGTATCTCGTGGGAGCACGTAGAGCGTGGCGCGCGCGTTCGGGCGAACGTGAGCGGTCAGGGACCCGATGGAACCCCTCACTGCGGTACCGCGCCGGTGCAATGGGAGTCGATCGATGACTGAGCAAGACAGCCCGAACTTCAAGGCCACCGGTGCCGCCCCGATCTTCCCGACGGCGGATCTCCCCGGTGCCGTCGAACGGTATCGCCGGATGGGATTTCTCGTCCACGCGTACCCCGACGACACGGGCCTCGACGACGCCATCTACGCGTTCGCCTGCTACGGCCCCGGAGAGCTTCATCTGTCTCGTGTCGCGTGTGCCATTCCGCAGGCCAACACGGCTTCGGCGTACTTCTGGGTCGAGGACGCGGACGCGACCCATGCCGCGTGGTCGTCGGCGGACCTCGGCGGTGACCTCGATGTTCCGAAGGACACTCCCTACGGGCTTCGGGAGTTCTGCTACGTCGATCCTGACGGCAACGCCCTTCGCGTTGGTTCGCCGATCGAACCCCGCGAGGACGAAGACCGATGACGAGCGCGTGTCCCAGGTGCGGCATCGCTGGGAAGGCCGTGCACGCCGAGACCGTCACGGCGCAGAGCGTTCAGCCTCTCACCTCGGAAGACGCGAAAGGCTGGAGCTTCTGCGCGACCGAGGACTGCACCGTCGTCTACTACCGCGACGGGCGCACCATCGACCTCGGCGACGTTCGTTCGACCCCGTATCAGAAGTCTTCTGATCCCGAACGATTCGTGTGCTTCTGCTTCGCTCACTCGGTCGCCGAGCTTCTGGCTGACGTTGGTGTCGACGGGGAGTCTGCGATTCGGGACGAGATCAAGCGGCGGTGCAAGGCTGGTGAGGACGAGTGTCGCACGCGGAACCCGCAGGGCAGGTGCTGCCTCGGGAACGTCGGTTCGGTCCTGAAATCTTTAGACGATGGCGACACCGACTGCTGCGGCACATCGCGCTCGACGGACAGTGCCGTTGCAGAAGAGGTCGAGACGGAGACCTCCCAGCGCACGCGTGGGCGGGTCGGGTTCGGGGCAGCGGTCGGGCTGGCTGCGCTGTCCTCTGCCTGCTGCTGGGTTCCGGCTCTCGGGTTCGCACTCGGCGTCTCGACGGCTGGCGTCGGCGCGGCCTTCGCTCCATTGAGGGTCCCGGCCCTGGTCGTCGCCATCCTGCTTCTCGCGGGGACGGCCCTGTACCGGGTTCGGGCGGAGCGGCGGGCCTGCGCGACGACCGGGTGTGCACCGTCGAATCCGTGGCTGACGCCGGTCATCGTTCTTGTCGGGGTCCTGATACTCGGACTCTACCCGGTGTACGCGTCGACCGACCCCGTCGTCGACGCGGAGCCGGTACGCGCTGCGTCCGTGGAAGTGACCTACGGCGTGCAGGGTATGACCTGCGGAGGCTGCGAGTCCCACGTCGAAGCCGCTCTCTCTGAGATCGAGGGCGTCAGCAGCGTGGATGCCTCGTTCCAGCAGGGGAACGCGGTCGTGAGGTGGATTGCGGAGCCCGATCTTGCTGCCGTCGACACGGCGCTGGGCAGCCTCGGATACACGCGGCTAGAGGACACCGGGACAGCGTCTACACGTTGAACAAGAAGTGCATGATGTCACCGTCCTTCACGACGTAGTCCTTGCCCTCGCTGCGCAGGCGGCCGGCGGCGCGGATGGCGGCTTCGGTCTTGTATTCGCGCAGGTCGTCGAGGGTGTAGACGTTGGCGCGGATGAAGCCCTTCTCGAAGTCCGTGTGGATGACGCCGGCGGCCTGAGGGGCGGTGGCGCCGATCGGGACGGTCCAGGCGCGGACCTCCTTCTCGCCAGCGGTGAAGTAGCTCTGCAGGCCGAGCAGCTCGTAGCAGGCGCGGATGAGGGAATGGAGTGCGGGCTCCGTGAGGCCGTACGCCTCGAGCATCTCGTCGAGGTCGTCGCCTTCGACGCCGATGAGCTCCTCTTCGATGCGGGCGCTCACCACGACGACGCCGTTGCCCTCGGCCTCGGCGTGGGCGCGGACGGTGTCGACGTAGGCGTTGCCGCCTTCGGCGATGCTCTCTTCGTCGACGTTGCAGGCGTAGAGCACCGGCTTTGTCGTCAGCAGATGCATCTCGCGCATCCACTTCGCCTCGTCGTCGTTCTGCGGCTCGATGGTGCGGGCCCACTTGCCGTCGGTCAGCACGTCGTTGAGCTTCTCGACGAACGCCAGCTCGGCCTTCGCCTCGGCCTTGCCCGTCTTGGCCATGCTCTGGCACCGCTTGAGGCGCTTCTCGACGGTCTCGACGTCGGCGTACACGAGCTCGAGCGCGATCGTCTCGATGTCGCGGACCGGGTCGACGGAGCCGTCGACGTGCACGACGTTGCCGTCGTCGAAGCAGCGCACGACCATCAGGATCGCGTCCGTCTCGCGGATGTTGGCGAGGAACTTGTTGCCGAGCCCCTCGCCCCGGGACGCGCCCTTCACCAGACCGGCGATGTCGACGATGTCGACGCTGGCCGGGATGAGCTTCTGCGGCGGGATGTACTTCGTGATCTCTTCGAGGCGCGGATCCGGCACGGGCACGACGCCGACGTTCGGATCGATCGTGCAGAACGGGTAGTTCGCGCTCTCGGCGCCCGCGCTCGAGGTCAGCGCATTGAAGAGGGTCGACTTGCCGACGTTCGGCAGACCCACGATTCCGACAGACAGGCCCATGGTACGGCTCGGTGAGACGGGGCGTGAAGACGGCGCATCGCTACACCGCGCCGGGGGATGGGGCAAGGCGAAGGGGCAACGATTCCGGGGGCCGTTCGACCCGGGGGGGGGAGATTAACGACATCCAGAACCCGGGAGGATTCGATGCCACCGCCCACGCGAGGTCCGCGCTGGTACCTCGTCACGATCGCGACGGGCCGGCGCAGCCCTGTGCTCGGTTCTGTCTGCGAGGGCCAGTTGACGCAATCGCGCATCGGCCAGCACGTGATGGCCGCATGGGACGCAACGACACGCGATGGATGCGGTGCGCACGCCGCAGCGTTTCAGTTGATGCCGGACCACGTACACATCGTTGTCCGTCCCGACGCGACATCCCACGGCGTGTCGGAGGTGGTTCGCAGATTCAAGGCCCGAGCGACGGTCTACGTTCGTCGCGCCGACCTTCTGCCCTGCCGCACGGCGCTCTGGCAGCGCGAATTCCACGCTCGTCTGCTGCGCTCGCAGCGCGCCGTCGACGATGCGATCGCCTACGTGAACGCGAACCCGGAGCGTTGGTCGTCGCGATAGTCGCGGTTGCGCCACCCGGGACCAACCAACCATCGCCGAGCGGCCGCGATTCATCGCGGCTCGACGCCGTCAGGCGGCGATGCGGGCATCGCCCCGAACGTCACGGACACGGGCGAGGCCCGCACCTCCCGGCATGGCAGACACGGGTGATGCGAGCACCGGCGGCTGCGCCGCCGGGCGGCGATGAATCGCCGCCGCTCGGCGAGCGAACGTGACGACGGCGGTGTGCGAGGGGGCCGTATCACCTCGAACGTCACGGACACGGGCGACGCCCGCACCTCCCGGGGATGACCAACCATCGCCGAGCGGCCGCGATTCATCGCGGCTCGACGCCGTCAGGCGGCGATGCGGGCATCGCCCCGAACGCCACGGACACGGGCGACGCCCGCACCTCCCGGGGATGACCAACCATCGCCGAGCGGCCGCGATTCATCGCGGCTCGACGCCGTCAGGCGGCGATGCGTGCATCGCCCCGAACGTCACGGACACGGGCGAGGCCCACACCACCCGGGGATGACCAACCATCGCCGAGCGGCCGCGATTCATCGCGGCTCGACGCCGTCAGGCGGCGATGCGGGCATCGCCCCGAACGTCACGGACACGGGCGAGGCCCACACCACCCGGGGATGACCAACCATCGCCGAGCGGCCGCGATTCATCGCGGCTCGACGCCGTCAGGCGGCGATGCGTGCATTGCCCCGAACGTCACGGACACGGGCGAGGCCCGCATCGCCCGGGATGGCAGACACGGGTGATGCGAGCACCGGCGGCTGCGCCGCCGGGCGGCGAGCGAACGTGACGACGGCGGTGTGCGAGGGGCCCTAGCGCAGGTCGAACCGGTCGTTCTGCATGACCTTCACCCACGCGGCGACGAAGTCCTGCACGAAGCGATCGTCGTCCCACGCGTATGCCTCGGCGACCGCGCGGAGCTCGGCGTTCGAGCCGAAGACGAGGTCCATCTCGGTCGCCGTCCAGACGAGGTCGCCGGACTCGCGATCGCGGCCTTCGTACGCGTTGTCACCGGTCGCCGACCACACCGTGCCCATGTCGAGCAGGTTCGTGAAGAAGTCGTTGGTCAGCTGGCCGGGGGTGTCTGTGAACACGCCGTGCGCGGCGCCACCGGCGTTCGCATTCAGGGCGCGCATGCCGCCGACGAGGACGGTCATCTCGGGCACGGTCAGCGAGAGCAGATCCGCGCGGTTCACCATCGCGTCCGCCGGCGAACGCAGGCTGCGCTCGGCGTCGTAGTAGTTGCGGAACGCGTCGTTCGTCGGCTCGAGGTACTGGAACGAATCGACGTCCGTCATCTCGGCCGTGGCGTCGGTGCGACCCGGCGCGAAAGGCACCTCGATGTCGTAGCCGGCGTCCACAGCCGCCTGCTCGATCGCCGCGGCGCCGCCGAGCACGATGACGTCGGCGAGCGAGACGCGCACGTCGTCCGACCGGCCGTCGTTGAACGCCGTCTGGATGCCCTCGAGGGTGTCGAGCACCGTCGCGAGCTCGTCGGGGTCGTTCACGTCCCAGGTGTTCTGCGGCTCAAGACGCAGGCGACCGCCGTTCGCGCCGCCACGCATGTCCGTGTCACGGTACGACGCCGCCGCAGCCCACGCCGTGCGCACGAGCTGCGGCACGGTCAGACCCGAGTCGAGGATCTCGGCCTTCAGCTCGGCGATCTCGCCGGCACCCACCAGCGCGTGATCGACCGTCGGCACCGGGTCCTGCCACATGAAGACCTCGTCCGGGACGTCCGGGCCGAGGTACCGGGCACGCGGGCCCATGTCGCGGTGGGTCAGCTTGAACCACGCGCTGGCGAAGGCGGCCTCGAACTCCTCGGGGTTCTCGAGGAACCGACGCGAGATCTCGTCGTAGACCGGGTCGAAGCGCAGCGCGAGGTCGGTCGTGAACATGATCGGCGTGTCCATCTCGCCCGGCGTGTGGGCGTCGAACACGAAGCGCGTCGCTTCCTGATCCTCGGGCACCCACTGGATCGCGCCCGCGGGGCTCTCGGACTGCACCCACTCGAACTCGTAGAGGTGCTGCAGGTACTGCATCGACCACTGCGTCGGGGTGGACGTCCACGCGCCCTCGAGGCCCGAGGTGATCGTGTCGGCGCCGTTGCCGGTGCCGCAGCGGTTCTCCCAACCGATGCCCTGGTCCTCGACGTCGGTCGCGGCGGGCTCGGGACCCATGCAGTCCTCGACGGCGTGGGCGCCGTGGGCCTTGCCGAAGGTGTGGCCGCCGGCGATCAGCGCGACGGTCTCTTCGTCGTTCATCGCCATCCGCCCGAAGGTCTCGCGGATGTCGTGCGCGGCGAGCAGCGGGTCCGGGTTGCCGTTCGGCCCCTCGGGGTTGACGTAGATCAGGCCCATCTGAACGGCCGCGAGCGGGCTCTGCAGCTCGCGGTCGCCGTGGTAGCGCTCGTCGGCGAGCATCTCGTTCTCGGGGCCCCAGTACACGAGCTCCGCCTGCCAGTCGTCTTCACGACCGCCGGCGAACCCGAGCGTCTCGAAGCCCATGTCGTCCATCGCCACGGTGCCGGCGAGGATCATCAGGTCGGCCCACGAGATCGCGTCGCCGTACTGCTGCTTGATCGGCCAGAGCAGACGCCGAGCGCGGTCGAGGTTGCCGTTGTCGGGCCAGCTGTTCAGCGGCTCGAACCGCTGCTGGCCGCCACCGGCGCCGCCGCGACCGTCGATCGTGCGGTACGTGCCGGCGCTGTGCCACGCCATGCGGATGAAGAACGGGCCGTAGTGGCCCCAGTCCGCCGGCCACCAGTCCTGCGACGTGTTCATGAGCTCGACGAGGTCGGCGCGCACGGCGTCGAGGTCGAGGGACTCGAACGCCTCGGCGTAGTCGAAGTCTTCGCCCAGCGGGTTCGAGCGGGTCATCTCGTTGTTGCGCAGCTGCGTGAGGTCGAGCTGGTTCGGCCACCAGTCGATGTTCTCACGCGCCTCGCCGATCGCACGCTCGTAGTCGTCGAGCTCGGCCATCTCGCCGCCCTCACCCGACGCGGGCGTGGTGTACGGCACCTCGCTGCGCGGGCCGTCGACGGCCGCCATGGCGGCCGCGTGCGGGCAACCGTCCTGCGCCGACGCGGACGCGCCAGCCGTCGCGGTCACGAGCGCAGCCGCGGATGCGATGAGAAAGGCGTTTCGGGATGTCGTCATGGGTGTCCTCGAAGCCGGGGTCGGGTGCGGCGATGCCGCAGGGTTCGTCGGGATGGCGGGGCCGCGAGCGCTGCAATGACGCGACGCGCGGCCTCCGGTGCCTGGTGCAGATGTGAGAAGCGACCCTGTCCTCGAGTCGCCACCTGACCGCGATGCGCGCGCGCATCACGAGGTGCACAAGAACCAGAACAAGAATCGTTCTAATTTATGACCCGAAGGCACTGCAAGCGGAATGCGAGGATCTCGGCGGTGCGCGCGTCGTCACAAATGACGGACACGGGTGGTGCGGGCATCGGCGGCTGCGCCGCCGAGCGGCGATGAATCGCCGCCGCTCGGCGAGCGAACGGGACGGCGGCGGGGTGCAACGCCCGACAAGCCCCGACCTTCGCCGAGCGGCGGGGTGCAACGCCCGACAAGCCCCGACCTTCGCCGAGCGGCCGCGATTCATCGCGGCCAGACGCCGTCAGGCGGCTGCGTGCGCGTCACCCCGATCGGCAGAAACGGGCGGTGCGCGCATCAATCGACGCGCACCACCACCTTGCCGAAGTGCTTGCCCGCCGCGACGTACTCGATGGCGTCCACGGCCTCGTCGAAGCCGAACACGCGGTCGACGACCGGGTGGATGTCGTGGGCGGCGAGGGCGCGGTTCATCGCGGCGAAGCCGTCCCCGTGACCGACCAGGATGCCCTGCACGCGGATGTTCTGCATGAGCACGCGCGTCAGGTTCACCTCGCGCGGGCCTGCGAGCACGCCGATCAGGCTCACGGTGCCGCCGACCTTCACCGCGCGCACGGACCGATCGAACGTGCCGGCGCCGCCGACCTCGACCACGTGATCCACGGGGCCGACCTGCGCGACGACCTCTTTGTGCCACTCGGAGTGCGTCTTGTAGTTCACCAGCGCGTCGGCCCCGAGCGCCCGCGCCTGCTCGAGCTTGTCGTCGGAGCTCGACGTCACCACCACCCGCGCGCCCATCGCCTTCGCCAGCTGGAGCGCGAAGATCGAGACGCCGCCGGTGCCGAGCACCAGCACGGTCTGCCCGGCGAGCACGTCGCCATACGTCACCAGCGACGACCACGCCGTCAGCGCAGCGCACGGCAGCGTCGCCGCCTCTTCGTCCGAGAGGTGGTTCGGCGCGGCGATCAGCCCGTGCTCCGGGAACACCCGCTGCGTGCACAGCGTGCCGTCGAGCGGCCCGCCGAGAGTCGTGCGGATCTTGTCCTTCGTCGGGTCACCACCGATCCAGTCCTGCGCGAAGAGCCCGCAGACGCGATCGCCGACGGCCCACTTCGTGACCCCGGGCCCCACCGCCTCGACCACACCTGCGCCGTCGCTGCACGGGATCAGCGGCAGCGGCTGGCGCGGGTTGTAGTGCCCGCGAATCATCAGGATGTCGCGAAAGTTCAGCGACACGGCGCGCATGCGGACGCGCACCTCGCCGTGCCCCGGCTCGGGCGTCTCGCGCTCGACGCGCGTCAGGTTCTCGAGGCCGAAGCTGTCGCGGATCTCGTAGGCGATCACAGGGTCCCCGGGGGATCGGTCAGGAGGGATTCAGCGCTCGCTGGCGCGACGGCGACGGTACGCGCGCACCTCGTCGAAGATGCGCTGCACGCGCTTCGCGTTCGCCACCTTCGACTCGCCAGACAGGCGCGGCTTCACGTTGATCACGGTCTGATCGATCGTCAGCCCCCGCTCGACGCCACGCTGGATGAGCTCGAACGAAAAGAAGAACGTCTCGCACTCGATGACGGGCACGAGCTCCTTCGCGACCGCGGTCGGGTACACGTACAGCCCCTCGAGCTCGAACCGGATGTCGGCGGCGAGGGCGAGCAACCCGCGAAACACGCGGCTCATGAGCAGTCGGATCATCGTCGAGTGCCGGTGCGGGTACACAGACGTGACGATGTCGGCGCCGTCGAGCAGCGGCAGGATCTTCTCGAGCTCGATCGGCTCGAGCTGTCCATCCGCGGGGAAGATCACGAAGTGCTCTTTCGTCGCGCTCGTGATGCCCGTCCGCATCCCGGCGCCCATGCCGCGGTTGCGCCCGTGCTGCACGAGCTCGATGCGCGGCTCGGTGTCCGCCAGGGCCCGAACGACATCGGCGCTGTCGTCCGAGCTGCCGTCGTCGACAACGACGATCTGCCAGTCGTCGACGTGGTCCTCGAGCCAGGCCACCCCGTCGTTCAGGACGGGCCCGATGTTCTGCTCTTCGTTGAACATCAGGTACACGAGCGTCAGCGACGAGACACGCAGCGTCATCGGTCGGTCGGGGCCAGGGGGGGCGTCAAGGTACCGCAGCGCGGCGGATCCGGTCCATGATCGCCGCGCCGAGTCCGGCTTCGTCGCACGCCACGACGTCGACGGATGCGGGGGCGCGGGCGTCGATGTCGCGCAGCGCGGCGAAGAGGCGCGCGGCGGCGTGGCGCGGGTCACCGTCGGCGGCCAGACGCTCCACGCGGGCATAGCCGGACGCGGCGTCGACATCGCCGAGCAGCACGAGCAGCTCGGTGCCGGGGGCGACGTCGTCGCGCGGCCCGCTCACCAGTCGCAGCGGCACCCGCGTCGCGTAGTGCCGCGCGAGCTGCCCGGGCGCCAGCGGGCGCTCGAGCACGCGCACGCCGCGGCGCACCGGACCCACGACGGCTTCGAGATCGGCGACGTCGACGCCGCCGTACCGCAACACCTCGGGCGCATCGCCCACCAGCGACACGATCGTCGATTCGACACCGACGGCGCACGGACCCCCATCGACCACCGCGTCGATGCGGCCGTCGAGGGCGTCGATCACGTGGTCCGCCGTCGTCGGCGACACATACCCGAACGGGTTGGCGCTCGGCGCGGCGACCGCCAGCCCGGCGCGCTGCAGCACCGCGCGCATCACCGGGTGGGCCGGCACGCGCACGGCCACGGTGTCGAGCCCCGATGTGACGATGTCGGGCACGTCGCGGCGCGGCAGCACCAACGTCAGCGGGCCGGGCCAGAACGCCTCGGCGAGCGCGCCGAAGTGCGCGCCGGCCGCGGCCACATCGGCCACCGCGTCGACATCGGACGCGTCGAGGACGTGCACGATCAGCGGATCAAACGACGGCCGCTGCTTGGCGGCGAAGATCCCAGCGACGGCGTCGGGGTCGCGCGCGGCAGCGGCGAGCCCGTAGACTGTCTCGGTGGGCAGCGCGACGAGCTTGCCTGCACGCAGCAGGTCCGCCGCGCGAGCGAGGTCCGCGTCGACGTCGCCGCGCAGGCGCTCCGTCTGCCGGGGACCCGAAGCCGTCACGACGAGGGGGCGTCCTTCTTCTTCTTGAAGTGCAGGCGCCCGCCTTCTTCCATGTCGTCGAGGTACTGCTTCGCGACCTCGGCCGGGTCCCACTGGGGGCGCGCCCGAGGCTGCATGCGCGTCTGCGTGTAGTGCCGCGGCGTCGCGTCGATCGGATCGTCCGCCTTCGGTTCCTTCTTGTCGTCGTGGCCGTGGGCACCCATCGCGTCCTCGCGAGCCGGGGGGCGCTGCGTGTCGCAGCTAGTCGTCCGAAACGAGATCGGACAGCGCCGTGCCGCCGTCAAGCCCCGAATCGTTCTCGAGCTCGTGCAGCAGGTACTGCACCTCGTCGACGCGGTCGTACAATCCGGTGCCTTCGGCGATGCGTCCGAGCTTGAACGCAGCGGTCTTGAGCAGCCGGCGGGCCACGTCGTCCCGCCCGGCGAAGATCGCCAGACGGCCGGTCTCGATGAGCAGCGCGACGAAGCGCGGGTCGTCGATCCGCTCGGTCTCGTCGCGGTCCACGACCCGGCGGATGGCGCTGTCGGCGCGGTCCCATGCGCCACTCTCGGCGTCGAGGCGCCCGAGCGCGAGGCGAGCCACGGCGGCGTACTGCTGATCGCCGATCCACTCGAACTGGTGTACGGCGTCGTCGAGCAGGCGGCGCGCCTGGCGCTCGTCACCGGCGGCTTCGGCGGCCAACCCGGACAAGAACCCGGCGACCGCGGCAGAGTGCCGATCGCCGAGCGCAAGCAGCGCATCGCGGGCTTCGTCGAACGCCTCGCGGGCGGCCTCGGTCTGCCGCTGGGCGAGCGCGATCTCGCCGGCCAGCAGCCGACCGCGTGCGCTGCCGAGCCGGTCGCCGGCAGCGTCCCAGTCGGCGATCGCGGCGGTGACGTAGTCGAGCGCCTCGTCGTGCAGGCCCGTATCGAGGGCCGCGCGCCCCAGCATGGCCGTCGCCTCGGCCGCCGCGCGCGTGTCGCCGACCTCGCGCAGCCGCCCGAGCGCAGCGCGCAGCAGGCGTTCGGCCTCCGGGGGCCGGCCGTTGCGCAGCTCGAGGTCGGCGAGGCCGAGCTCGGCGTGCGCCTGACCGGCGGCGTCACCGCGGGCGGCGAACCGCTCGATCGACTCCGCATAGAGGGCATGCGCGCGCCGGGTCTCGCCCGCGCGGTTCGCCACCGTCGCGAGAATCCGCGTGGCCTCGGCCGGCGGGGTGGTCTCGGCGATGCGTTCGGCGCGGCGCGCGAGCTCGCGCGCTTCGTCGTACTCGGCCAGCGCGAGGTGAGCGTCCGCCCGCCCCAGCGCGACCTCGATCGCCGCCTCCCGCGGGCCGTCGGCGACCATTGCCTCGGCGCCCCGCCATGCGTCGACCGCGGCGAGCACCTCGCCGGCGCTGCGCGCCCATGCCGCATACCGTCGGTATCCGTCGAGTGCGCGCCGCTGCAGCCCGGCGGCGTGCAGGTGCCGCGCGATCTCGAGGGCGTGAGCGTCGAGGTCGTCCGCCCAGCGGTGCTCGCGCGCCTCGGCGGCGACGAGGTGCAGCTCGCGCCGGCGCCCCTGTTCGGCGACGCGGTCCAGCAGCGCCTCACGCAGCATCGGGTTGTCGAACCGAAACGTCCCGGGCACGTCGTCGTCGACGAGCAGCCCCGCCGACACGCCGGCGGTGAGCGCCGCATCGAGCGCCAGCGCGGCGTCGCGGCCGAGCGGTGAGAGCGTCTGCAGCGCGAGAGGCACGTCGAACCGTGCACCGAGCACGGCGAGGCGCTCCCACACGTCGCGGGTGACGTCGGTCGCGCCGCACGCCCGCGCCGCCTCGTCGAGGCGACGGCGCAGCAGCCCGCCCACCCCGTCCGGCAGCCCCGACAGCACGTCCTCGGGGGTCGGCGCGTCGCCGAAGCCCTCGAGCCGCCCGGACTCGACGAGATGCCGAACGAGCTCGACAGCGATCAGCGGACTGCCGCCGGCGCGCATCGCCACGGCGTCGGCGACGACCGGCTCCATCGGCACCGTCGCGCGCACGAGCTCGTGCATCGAGCGCAGGTCGAGCCGCGGCACCTCGAGGTGGCGCACCCGATCGTCCTTGCGGGCGAAGAGCTCCGACAGTGCGCGCCCGACGGTGCCGCGTTCGAGCGCCTCGGGCCGCGCGGTCAACACGATCAGCGCCGGCAGTCGCGAGGCGACGTCGAGCAGCCACCGGATGAGGCGCACGACCGATCCGTCGCTGTTCTGCACGTCCTCGATGGTCAGCAGCAGCGGTCGCGTCGACGACGCCCGTGAGAGCACGCGCTCGACGAGGGCGAAGCGCGCTTCCTCCTGCGCGAGCACGCGCGGGCGGTCTTCGCTGATGACCTCCGGACGCAGTACCTCGAGCAGCGCCTCGCGCTCGAACGTCGACTCGTCGCCGTGCCGCTTCAGCCACTCGTCGACGCGCAGATCCGCCTCGGCGAGGGTGAGCGGCCCGACGCCGATGCCCTTGCGCAGCGCCTGGCGAAGGCCGTCATCGGCCGCGCCCGCGCCGGGCTCACACCAGCCCGTCCACGCCTGCATCCAGCCGCGCTCTTCGACGACCTCGCGCAGCCGCTCGACGAGGCGCGACTTGCCGACGCCCATCTCGCCGCTGACGACGACGACGCGTGGGCGAAAGTCGCTGCGCGAACGCTGGGCGAGCGAGAGCAGCTCGTGCCACTCGTCGTCGCGACCACGCAGCGGCGGCTCGCGAAAGTGAAAGAGCGAGAACGCCGCGCCAGCGGGGGCGGCATCGACGACGGTGGGCTCGCTGCCGGCGGCGGGGGTGACCGCCTCCATCCGCGTGACGGCCGCCTGCTCGGGGATGATGGGGAAGTCGCCCGTGTGCCCGCCCGAGCCGCCGATCCGGCAGCCCGACAGCGCCTGCCGCACGTCGATCGCGAACAGGTAGCGGTCGGCCGGGTTCTTCGCGAGCAGCTTGTGGATGACGTCCTGGACCGGCCCGATCAGCTTGTACCCGGGCCGCGGCACGACCGGCGGGATCGCGTTGCGGATGTGGGCGTAGAGCGTGCCCGCGGGGCTGCGCCCCTCGAAGGGCAGCGTGCCGGTCAGCAGCTCGAAGAGGATCACACCGACGGCGTACAGGTCGGCGGCGGGCGACACGTCGCTCGCCTTCAGCGCCTGCTCCGGCGACATGTACGCCGGCGTGCCGACGAGCGCGTGGTCCGCCTCGCTGAACACCTGCTGGTCGCGAAACCACGCCACGCCGAAGTCGAGCACGCGGGCGCTCGGCTGGCCCGTGTCGTCGACGGACAGCAGGATGTTGTCGGGCTTGAGGTCGCGATGCACGACGCCGCGGGCGTGCGCATAGCCGAGGGCGTCGAGCACCTCGTCGATGACCTTCATCACCGTGTCGCCGTCCGGCGGATGATGGCGCCAGTCGGCGAGCGACCCGCCGCGCACGAGCTCCATCGCCATGTACGTGCGCTGGTCCGCCGTGCCGAAGTCGAGCAACCGCGTGATGTGCGGGTGCTCGAGCCGTGCGGCGGCGCGCGCCTCGCGGGTGAACCGGCGACGCACCTCGGGCTGGTCGAGCAGATCGTCGCGAATCAGCTTCAGCGCGACCTCGCCGCCTACCTCGTTCGACGCCCGCCACACCTCGCCCATGCCGCCGCGCCCGAGACGCTCGTGCAGCGTCCAGGGGCCGACCGGCTCGGCCGGTGGGTCAACCTCGTTCACGCCCATGTCGGGTGACTCCTTTGCCAATCCGACGTGAGTGTGGGGGACGCGATCCGGCGAATCAAGGCGCCCGCGCCGTCAGGGGCGAAAGAGGCTCGCGCCGGGCACGCGGCGGACGTCCTCGCGCGCATCGACCATGCCCTCGACGAACCACCGGGCGCCGGGGTTCACCAGGATCAGCACGCGGCGCGCGTCCGTCGTGTCGAGGATCGTGCCCATCGCCCGGGTCGTACGGGCCATGCGTCGCAGCTCACCATCCGCCCCGAGGTCCTCTTCGACCTCGTACGACAACCACGCGGAGTACAGCCGCGACGCCTCGAGGTACTCGTCGCCGTGCAACCACAGCGGGTTGTTCTCGGCTTCGTTCGCGATCCACAGCGCCCGCAGCCGCGCGGTCATCGCGATCAGCAGGCGATTCGGCGGGCCGGCCGGGTTGTCGGCGTCCCACCGCTGGCGGTCTTCGAGCCCTTCGAGCGTCGCGCCGCCGATGGCCTGCACCGCGTATCCGAGGTCCGCCGCGCGCGGCAGCACGACCTCGGTGACCTCCGGGTGCATCGCGAGGAACACGTCATCGTCCGCGTCGCCAGCGACCGCCGCGGCGAGCGAGGTCGGCGGCACGTCGACGAGCACGAGGTCCGGTTCCCAGTACGCCAGCACCGCCTCGACCTCGTCGAAGCCCCACGCGTCGCTGCGCGCGTGGCCCTGCCCGAGGGTGGCGAGCACGGTGACGAGGCGCTCGTCCGAGTCTGCCCATCCCGCCGGCAGCCGGGCGTCTGCGGGACCGTCGGTCGGCGCGTCGGCGACCGGTGGCGCACCACCACAGCCGGCGGCGACGAGAGCGAAGGCGAACGAGATGGTGAGTACGAGGCGCTTCATGGGGCGCAGCATGCCGGTCCGGGGCGACGCTGTCGAGCACGGATCCGGCGCCCGCGCCGGCCCTCGGCCGGGGGATCGACGACCGAGAACGACGACGGGATCGACGGCCAGATCCGGCCGAGCCGCGATTCTGGCACGCCGATTGCTCTTCTTTCCCCCTGCGGACCGCGAACCCCCTGATTCAGTGGTACTTCGCACGCCTCCGCGTCAGAATCCTGAACCGAGACCTGCGCAACCCGGTTCAGAACTCTGAAGCGAAGGCGGATCCGCCCCGAACCTGCCCTCGACCCGTTCTGCCCGTCCTTTCGCCCATGGATCCCGTCATGCAACGCTCGACCCTGACGCTGGCCGCGAGCGCCGCCGCGTCGTTCGCCGCCGCCTCGCTCCTGTACGCCGCTCCCGCCGCCGCGTGCGGTGGCTTCTTCTGCAACAGCGGCGACCCGGTGAACCAGACCGGCGAGCAGATCCTGTTCGCCGTCGATGGTGAGAACATCGAGGCGCACGTCGCGATCCAGTACGCGGGCCCGTCCGAGGACTTCGCGTGGATCGTGCCGACGCCGAGCCGGCCCGAGGTCGGCGTCTCGTCGTCGATCCTCTTCACCCGCCTCGACCAGATCCTCGGCGCGCAGTTCCGCCCCGAGTTCCGCGAGATCGGCGAGTGCAGCTGGGGCATGTGGGGCGACGACTTCGACAGCGCCGAGTCCGGCGCTGGCGGCGGCGCGCCCCCGTCCGGGCGGGACGAAGACGGCGTGACCGTCGTCGAGCAGTCGTCCGTCGGCCCGTACGACTACGCCATCCTGCAGGCGACCGCGACGGAGCCGCTCTTCGAGTGGCTCGAGGCCAACGACTACGACATCCCGCGCGGCGTGATGCC